>Ga0302325_10007372_pt1 | contig 24421 bp, 14 predicted proteins | sample Palsa_T0_2_FD_201948 | JGI IMG/M metagenome (GOLD analysis project Ga0302325, IMG submission 201948) | Peat permafrost microbial communities from Stordalen Mire near Abisko, Sweden - Palsa_T0_2 | ecosystem: Environmental > Terrestrial > Soil > Palsa > Peat permafrost | place: Sweden: Abisko... | reverse complement strand
GGACGTATTGGACGCCCGCGGACGCATCTACGGGCCCTCGATGCGGTTCAGGTCCGTGTCTGAGTGATCAGGTGGAGGTTCGAGTCCTCTCATCCGCATGGGCATGAAAGCCGCGCTCTGCAGGGCGTTTACGTGAGCGCGGCGTCTCCACGAGGCGCGGCATTCGTGTTCGGAAGTTGTCAGCTGACAAATCCGAACGCTCGTCCGAACACCTGGATGGGGCGGTTTGAGCGAGTGCATGCGGGTAGCGAGCGTTCCGATCGGCGTCGCGCGCTCGGTGACGGCGGTGTAACGGCGGCTCCCTGACTGCTCCGCTCATGGCTGCGAGTTCTTGACGGGATCGCGACGGAGCTTTAGACTGTGTCGATGTCGATCGCGTTCGCCGAAGAGGCCGTACGGATACACGACGAGGCGCACCTGTCCGACGCTGTCATCGGCGAGGCCGTTGGCGCAGCACCGAGCACAGTTCGCGACTGGCTCAACGGCCGCAGTACACCGACTGGCGTTCGAGCTCGCCGCCTGGCAGACCTCGGGGCGATCACTGACCGGCTTGCGCGGGTTATCAGCGCGGAGTACATCGCGGTGTGGCTGGTCAAGCCAATCGAAGCGCTTGACGACCGGCGGCCGATCGAGCTGATCGCTCGCGGGCAAGCGCGCTCCGTCGCCCGGGTCATCTCAGGCCTCGAGTCACCTGGCGCCTCCTAGGCCGAGGTGGCGCTCGACGTCGAGCTGACGATCGCAACGGGCTCCTGGTTCCGACAGACCCCGGCCGGAGTCAATCCCGCAAGCCGTCCTATCCCGCCTGATGACAACCGCTGGCAGCGTGGCAGAGTCGTCGATGCCGTCTACTTCGCCGCTGACCATGACTGCGTGTGGGCCGAGTGGTATCGCCACCTCGCCGAGCGCGGAATACCGCCGCAGGCAGCCCTCCCGCGCGACCTGTGGACCTACGATGTCGAGTCGCTCGAGCTCGTCGATCTCCGCAACGCGGAGCGGTTGGGCCGTGTCGACCTGCCGATGCCCACCCCCGGCCGGCGCACGTGGCCCGCGTTTCAAGCCATTGGGGAACGTCTCTACACGGATGGCTTCGCCGGAATCCTTGCGCCTAGCGCCGCTCGTCCTCAGAGCGACGTGATGTGCATGTTCCTCCCGACGGGTTTGCTGCCTGACACGGTCGCCCCGCGCACCCCTCCGCAACACGTGAACGAGCCACCGGTACCGCCGACGGGGATGCGCACGTAACCACCGCCCGTCGGCGGCTCGCTCGTCGGCCCCGATGCGGAGCGGAAGTTAGGCCAGCCATCGCAACGGACTACCGTTGTGGACCGGGTCGGGCTAGCGCCTTAGGCCGACTACCGAACAGGGCCATCCGGCTGGTGCCGAGCCGGGGCGGTGTGGAACTCCGTGACCCACTCGCGAGGCACGAACGTCGATCGATCGTGCTTGCCGCCAACCCAGTCGGCGAGACGAATCAACGCGAGGCAAATGACGAGCAACAGACCTCTCGCCTCGGGAGGCCTCGCCAGAACATCGGAGCCATCCGAGAACACCCGCGCGATCGGCCGGCGCTCGCCAATCGCTCGCGAGAGCACCAACGACGCAGACGAGTCGGCGGGCACCAACACAGTCCGGTCCGGGTAGCGCTCATCGCGGCGCGAGTCAACGGCAATGCGCGAAAGCAGCTCGAACGATGCGTCCGTAGCGGGAGTGTTCTTGCTGTGAGCTAGGCGTTCCATGGCTTGATGCTTGGTTCCGCCTTCACGTGACGATGGCATCCGGGATCGGCCGGGAAGCCGTGACAACATCGTGACAACATCCGAACATTCCAGAGCGTCAAATGCGTCTCCAGAAGGCCGCAATTTGGACGTATCGGACGCCCCAGGACGCATCCACGGGGCCTCGATTCGGTTCAGGTCCGTGTGGAGGTAACTCTGTGGAGGTTCGAGTCCTCTCATCCTGATCCAGCTTCGCGTCCGAAGCTCTGTCCAGGGCCGCATATTCGGTACCAAGGACACCATCGAGGGCGCGTGCTTTCTCGTCGGGTTGCTGGGCGCAACCGAACTCGTTGCCCTCACCGGGGGCGCGCCACGTTAGCGACCGGGGGCGCAATCTGCGGCCTATGCATGCTCGCCGGGTTCGCGGCGCTGCGTTGACGCTCATCCGAGCGCATCCCCGAGCAGCCGCCGATCCACACCCGCGCCGCCACCGGCTTCGTACCGCGTCGCGTCGAAACGCCGGTATCTCCGCGCGGCTTCTAGAACGCCGACGATCTGTGCGTTCGGCCCAACGGCCGCGAACGGCTCGCGCCGGAGGGTTAGACGGGCTTGGCTGGTTTGGCGGGGCTGTCGGCTGTCGAGCCGACGAAATGCTGCTCCAGCTCGCCCATCACTCGGGGGTCGCGGAGCGTCGTAAGGTCGCCTAGCGCCTCGCCTGCGGCGATGTCGCGCAGCAGGCGGCGCATGATCTTGCCGGAACGCGTTTTCGGCAACTCGTCGGTCCAGATGATTCGCCGGGGAGCTGCGAGCTCATCGACGCGGCTGCTCACCTCTGCGCGGATCTCCGACTCGAGGCGGTCGCTGCCGGGACAGTCGCCCTCGAGGATCACAAACGCGCAGACCGCCTGGCCGGTGTCCTCGTCGAACTGGCCGATCGCGGCCGCCTCGGCGACCTTGGGGTGCGCCACGATCGCCGACTCGACCTCCGCCGCAGCGAAGCGGGCGCCGGCGATGTTGAGCACGTCGTCGACGCGCCCGCCGATCCAGAAGTAGCCGTCCTCGTCGATGCGCGCGACATCGCCGACGTAATAGATGCGCTCCTCGAAGCTGCCAAGGAAGCTCCTTTCGTCGAAGCGGCCGAAGTAGGTCTGCTTGTAGCGCTCATCCTCGCGGTAGAGCGTGCGGAGCATCGCTGGCCACGGCCGCTTGAGCACGAGGTAGCCCTGTTTGCCACGGATCGAATTGCCGTCCTCGTCGACGACGTCGGCCTGGATCGCGGGGAGCGGCTGGGAGGCCGAGCCGGGCTTCGTGGCGGTGAGACCAGGGAGCGGCGCGATCAGCACACAGCCCGTCTCCGTCTGCCACCAGGTGTCGACGATCGGGCAGCGGCCGCCGCCGACCACCGTGTGATACCACAGCCAGGCCTTGGGGTTGATCGGCTCGCCAACCGTAGCGAGCAGGCGCAGCGAGCTGAGGTCGTGCCCTGCGGGATAAGCGGCACCCCACTTCATCCAGGCGCGGATTATGGTCGGGGCGGTATAGAGGATAGTCACCTTGTAGCGCTCGATCAGCTCCCAGCAGATCGCCTTCGATGGGTAGTCCGGGGAGCCCTCGAACATCACGCTCGTCGCGGCGTTGGACATCGGCCCGTACACGACGTAGCTGTGGCCGGTGATCCAGCCGACATCGGCCGTACACCAGAACACGTCGCTGGCGGGCCGGAGATCGAAGACGTCGAGCGCCGTCCAGGCGACACCTGTGAGATAACCGCCTGTGGAATGGACGATGACCTTTGGCTTGGCCGTGGAACCCGACGTGTAGAGAATAAACAGTGGATGCTCGGCGTCGAGCGGCTCGCACGGGCAGTTCGGATCGCTCTGCGCGAGCGCCTCGTCCCACCAGACGTCACGACCCTCACGCATCTCGCACGGCACGCCAGCGTGGCGCAGGACGATGATCGTGTGCAGCTCCGCGAGGTCCGCGACCGTCTCGTCTACCGGTGCCTTCAGCGCCACCACGGTGCCCTTGCGCCGCGCGCCGTCAGCGGTGATCAGTGCCTTGCCGGCGCAGAACTCGAGGTGGTCGCGGACCGCCGCGGCCGAGAAGCCGTCAAAGACGACGTTGTGCGGGGCGCCGATCCGCGCGCAGGCGAGCATCGCGACGACGACCTCGGGCACCATCGGCAGGTAGATGCCGACGATGTCGCCCTTGCCGATGCCGCGGGCCTTGAGCGCGTTGGCCAGCAGCTGGACATCGCGACACAGCTGCGCGTAGGTGACGGTGCGCTGCTCGCCCTGCTCGCCATGCCAGTGGAACGCGACACGGTCCCCGAGACCGGCCTCGACATGGCGATCGAGGCAGTTGTGACAGGCGTTCAGCTGGCCGCCGACGAACCACTCATAGAACGGGGCGCGGGACTCGTCGAGCACCGTGTCCCAGGGACGGGACCAGTCGAGCAGCGTGCGCGCCTGCGTCGCCCACCAGCCGCGAAAGTCGCGGCCAGCCTCGTCATAGACCGCGTTGTCGCTAGCTCGCGCGTGTGCTTGAAATTCGCGCGACGGTTCGAACCGCTCAACCTCCATAAGGCGGCTGAGCGTCGGTGCAAGATCGTCATGCGTTGAGCCCCCGTTTAGCAATTGCTGCCTCTCGTGCGTCGCTGACGACACGCTACCGCGCGGTGGGTGAGGGCGTCGGCCGCCCAAGCCAGTGCCGGCGGGCGCTCGCCGTCGGGCGGCGTGTCGACGCTTGGAGCCTTGGTCACGGTGACGATCTGCCGCTCATCCGCGCACGCCAGCCTCGAGCGAGGCGGCGTCGTCGGGGGTTGTCGCAGGGATCCATCTGCGAAGGATCTCCACGAGCGTCTCGCGGCGTAGCGGCTTGCTGATGTAGTCGTCCATGCCAGCGGCGAGGCACTTCTCGCGCGCGCCGTCCATCGCGTGGGCGGTCATCGCGATCACCGGCGTGCGCGGATCGCCGTTTTCGCGCCGGCGCAGCTCGATCGTCGCAGCGTAGCCGTCCATCTCCGGCATCTGACAGTCCATCAGCACCACGTCGTAGCGCTCCCGGGCCAGGGCGTCGAGCGCCTGGCGCCCGTCGCTCACCACCTCGACACGACAGCCGCACCGCTTCAGCGCCCCGACGGCGACAATCTGGTTGACGGGGTTGTCCTCGGCGACGAGCACGAGTGGCGCCGTGGCCCAAAGGGAATCCAGCGCGTCGAGGTCCTCTCGGGGCGACCGCTGGCCGTTCGCGCCTGACGGCGGGCGAGCGACGAACTCGACCCAGAACGTGCTGCCGCGGGCGCCGGCGCCGCCGTTCGCCCGCGCTCCGATCGTGCCACCCATCAGCTCGACGAGCTCGCGGGCGATCGCGAGGCCGAGGCCCGTGCCGCCGAAGCTACGCGTCGTCGATGGATCGGCCTGCTCGAATGGCTCGAACAGACGGTCGACGCTGTCCGGATCGATGCCGATGCCGGTGTCGGACACCTCGACGCGGACGATCGGGTCTGCGCGGTGCCGGCCGCCGGAACTCACATGGACCGCGACCTCGCCGTCCGCCGTGAACTTGACGGCGTTGGACACGAGGTTGAGCAGGATCTGGCGGAGCCGGCGCCGATCACCGCAGGCGCGTTGGGGCACGTCGTCGGTGATCTGCACGTCGAAGCGCAGAGCCTTCGCCTCGGCCAGCAACCCGGCGATCGCGCACGCCTCCCTGATGGTGTCGTGCAGCTCGAAGTCGGTGGCGTCGAGCTCGAGCTGGCCGGCCTCGATCTTGGAGATGTCGAGGATCTCGTCGACGACCGTCACCATGTGCTCGCCCGAGCGGGCGACCTGCTCGGCGTACTCGCGCTGCTCATCGTTCAGATCGGTGTCGAGTAGCAGCTCGTTCATCCCGATCACGCCGTTCATCGGCGTACGGATCTCATGGCTCATGTTGGCGAGGAACGCCGCCTTGAACTCGGCAGAACGAGTGGCCTCCTCCGCCTGCGCTGCTAGCTGGACGCTGCGCAGACGGTCGACCTCGCGCAGATGAGTTGCTTCGAGCACGAGCCCGCCCTCGAGGCCGAGCTGACCCGCGAGCTCCAGCCGCCGATGGCTGGGCGTGCGCGGTGTCGTGTCGCCGCAGACGAGAATCCCGCGCTCGGGGCCCTGTCCGGCGAGCGGGATCACGAGCCCCGATGCTAGACCCAGTTCGCGTAGTAGCCGCGCGGTCCCGCCGTCGGCAGCATCGACATCGGTGACGGCGAGCGGAGCGGTGAGCTGCGCCGGCGAGGAGAGCCGCGTCACTGCTCCGGCGGAGTTGGGCGCGGTCGCGCCGTCACGGGCCGCTTCGCACAGGCCGCCATCGCCGTCGGGCAGGCACACCACCGCTGCCTCGGCGTGCATCGCGTCGCGCGCGATCATTGCCAGACGGCTCGCCGTGTGCGCCGTGTCGGGGCTGTCCAGACCGAGCTTGAGCAGCGCGCGCAGCGCATCACCGGCGGCTAGGCGCGACTCACGTTCCTGCGCCTCCTGAACGCGGTGAATGATTTCGCCGAGCAGCGTTCCGGCGGCGGCGACGACACGCACGTCGTCGTGTCGAAAGGTGCGCGGCGTGGTCGAATCGAGCAGCAGCACGCCGATCGGATTGCGAGCCTGGCCGAGCGGAACCGCGATTGCGGCTTGCATCCCTAAGCGCTCGGACCACCATGGGCTGATCCCCGCGTCGTGACCGTTCGCGGCCGTGACGGGCCGCTTGGAGGCGAAGGCGGCATCGACGATCGCCAGTGGCTCGGTCGCGCCGCGAAACAGCGCCCACGCGGCGGCGTCAAGGTGGCCGTCGGCGTAGCTGGACATGCGCGGCACGAGCTGGCCCTCGACGCCGAGAAACACGCTCGCCCGAGCGACGCCGGCCTGACTGGCGAGCTGCTGGCAGACCATCGAGAGGAGCTGGCCGGTGGAACCGGTGTGCGCGCCCGCTGCCTCGATCAGTGCCAGCAGCAGCTCGGCCTGAGCGCGACCGCGCTCGGCTTCTTGCCAGGTGAGCAGCTGCCCGACGCTCGCCGCGATCCGCATCACTGCGTCCGCGTGCGCAGCGTCAGGGGCCGGCTCAACGGTGAGAATCGCAACAGGCCTGCCGACGATCACCGGCTCGCACCACACTGATGCGGCGATCAACTCACGGGCAAACGCCGGCAACGCACGGTGCAGGTCTGCCGTGCTCGCCACCACCGAGCGCCGCTCACGCAGGCTCTGCTCGAACGGAGCGATGTCCTCGACGCTCTTGTCCGACCACCGCCAAGCGAGGTTCGCGAGCTGGAACAACGGCTCCCCTGCGACCGCCGCAGCAATCGGGGACACGAGCCGCGATGACGGCGTGTGACGCCAGACAAGGACGCGCTGTGCGCCGAGCGCATCGAGTGCCATCGCGCAGAGCTGCTCGATCCCCTCCAGACCACGACCGTCTGCGGCTTGACTGGACTCGGACAATGACCCATCCATACAGATAGTGTCGGCCGCCATAAAGCCGACCATGAGGCACTCCAGCGACTCGAGACCCTCGGCCTGGCTACCGCGCTTCCCAACCGGGGCGCCCGAGTTCGCTCGATCTCCACCACCGAGCTCTGCGCGTTTCTGATCCGCCCCCACGCAACCGATTCCTGCGATGTACCGGCGCGTTCGAACGCATCGCGATTGAAGCCGCGGTCGGCGCCAAGGAGGTCTAAGGCGCCCGTCCTTGCGGTCCTGCCATCCGAGCCTCGCTAGCAGATCATCAAGGTGAGCTTCCAGGACGTAGCTCTTTGAGCCGACCGAATCGTCGTCAGCCCGCGTCGTGGTCATTGCCGAGAGTGCGAAGCCAAAGCTCCTCTACCCGCCGTGACAACATCGTGTCATCCGAACATTCCAGGGCGTCAAATGCGACCTCAGAAGCCCGCAATTTAGACGTGTTGGACGCCCCCGGACGCATCGACGGGTCCCCTATTCGGTTCAGGTCCGGGTGGAGGTAACTCTGTGGAGTTCGAGTCCTCTATCCGGCGCAGCAGTCGTGCTGCCTCGGGAAACGGCTCGGTCTGAGCCCACCGGCGATGGCCTGCATCCTCGTAATCCGCAGCCCAGCTATTCCACGACGCTCGGTTGCGCTCAATGTGATCACCGGGCCCGCCCACGACGCGAGAAGATACCCGCGCCAATCCTCCGCGACCCCAGCGTGTCGCTCCCGCGCGACTACGAAATCCGCCGCAGTTTCGGAGCAAGTCGGGGGCCGCGCCCCGTGCTAGCGCCTGCCCTCCCCGGCCCTGCGCGCTATCTGAGCCTCTTATCCGCATCGAGCAAAGCGCTGTGAGGCAGCGCTTTCAGGAAATCGGCACGGCTACAAGCTTGACTGTGAACGCCACTTCGGCCCCGCCGGTCATGACCCTGATCGTCTTGGCGTCGAGATTGAAGCTGAACGGCGGTGCATAGTCGTCCTTACCTGGGACGTCGAGTACCAGCCCGTCGGATGCGGTGCCGGGGGGCACGCGCCAGACCGAAGTGTTGATGTACACGAACCTCATGCGCGCACGGGTTAGCAATGACTCGATGCGCTCGAGGCCCTTGACCTGGAGACCAAAGAGCTTGGCGATCAGCACCGTCCCAGGCGGCGCCGGCGGCAGCCTGGCGCCTGCCTTACCGACGTGGAGCGTCTCAACGACGTAGGGCCTTCCGCAGCGATCAGGAATCCGCGCGAGGGCCTGCCACTGGCCGCCACGGGCGATCTCGCGGAAGTGACACAGCAACGAGAGCATTGCCGCTGGCGAGTCCCAGGTCGGGTTTCGCTCGTCGATCGTTTCGTCCGCCCGGAGGACGCGGTCCGGGCCGCTGCGCGCATTTGCATAGCCAGCGGCGTCGAGGTCGTCCAGCGTCGGCGTGTAAGCCTCGTAGGAGTCCATAACGCCGATCGAGCACCAGCGCCAGCTCGGATAGGCAAAGATCGCTGCGATCTCCCACGGCTCGGCGCTGACGCAGTGGCCGTCTAGCGCGGCGACGATCAACTTCGGCACTTTCTCTGCGGCTCGAATCTGTGTTCGTCCCTTCGTGATCGCGCCCTGCGGCGAGACAACCGTGCCCACGTTGTCGACCAGCCCTCGCACACGAGCCACCAAGTCAAAGACGCTCCCGGTCGAATTACCCGCCCCGCTGAGCGCAAGCAGGCACGCAGCCGTGACGGCGATTGCAGTCGCCGCGGCGACCGCGGCCTGCCGACGCCGCCACGGAACCAGCAACGCGATCGCCGGCAACAGTGCGATTGCCGCTATGTGCCCGTCGTCGTAGCGCGTGAACATCTCGCGCGCGACGAAGTAGTGAACGATCAACACGTCCACAACGAGCGCCGTGCGGCGAGCCACAGGGGCCGACGCCATCGCTTGCCAAGCGCACGCCGAGAGAGCGAGTGCCGAGGCGAGCATGACGCCCACAGTCCAGCCGTCACCGCTGCTCGCCATGTTGTAGCCCATCGCGTCTGCGTATCCGGCAACGGTTTGATAGCCGTTGCTGACGTAGTCCGGAATCGCTCCCAGGGGCTGTCCAAGCGCGAGCCAGGCGCAGACCAGCGTGACGAGGAGCGACAGAACACCGATCGCGAGGTTCCGGCCCGGTCGAGCGCCGCCAACGAGTCCGACGGCAACGATCGCCGTCACGGCAACGCCCTGGTTGAGCTCGGTCAAGAGAGCGAAAGCCGAAAACACACCGCCGCCGATCGCAAGGGCCTGGGCTGCACCGGCGCTCTCCTCCGTCGGGCGCGCGAGGCTGAGCGCCACGATTCCAAACGCAATCGCATCGAGGACGTCGACCACGCTCGAGGCCGTCACTACGAGCACGGCGAGCAACGTCAACACGGCTCCGGCCAACAGCCCAACGCGTGGACGAAGCGTGCACAGAAGCACCGTGACCAAGGCCACATGGATGATTGCCGCGCCGACGACTCCGAGCGCGACCGTCCCGCCGGACACCGCTATTGGATGCAGCACGGGACCTAGCGGACCGTAGGTGAAGACAACGCGCGTCGCGAACGACACTCCGCGCGCGAGCGCGAGACTCAGTCCGATGACCCAGGAGTTTTCAGAGCCTGACGCCGGGGTGAGTGGGAGCGCCGGCCACGTGAGGGCAGTCAGCCCAACGATGACGAGCACCGTGGGGCCGCGGCCACCCGATCGAGCTCGCCCGGCCGATACCAACGCCGATCGCCGTCCCGACGCGCTCGAAGTCGACGCTACGTCCGGAAGACCCGGTTCACCACCACCCGCCGAGGCCGTATCAGACGAACTCACACCGCCGCCATCGTTCGCCGGCCCACGCCGGCGCCACGATCGGCCGAGAAAAGACTGGATCCGGGCGGACCATCATGGTCCTATCGTGAATGTGCGGCCGGACGATCGCGACCGGCTCCTGGGTCGCCCAACGCCGTGCCGCGTCATTCGTGGTAGGCGATTAGACCTGCGTCGCCGTTGGCCGCACGACCAGCTCATTGACCCGACTACGTCAGCCCCGTCGGCGGCGGCTATTTCTTCGCCGTGCCCGGCGTGCAAACAGCCGAGGACTACTACGCACGGCGGCTGTTCGAGGAATGACCGCAGCGGCGGCGTGAACGCGGCCGACGCGCGCGTCGGCCGGTCCTTACTCGATCGCGGCTGCGCGGCCAAGCCCTGCGGCGCTCGGGAACTCGCGGTCGCGATTGCGTTTTCTCCGCGCTGCGGCTACTACGGCGGCCTCCTTGGCGACGGTCTCATAATCCTCGAAGCCGGCGGCGGCGGCGGCCACGAGCGGCTCGGGAAGCGGGGCACGCAGCTCCTCCGTGAGGGCGCGCTCAAGTTCGGCGTTCAGCGGTTCCTCGAGCCGATGGTCGCCGACCGCGTTGTCCAGTTCGAGGCGGCCACCCGGCGTTGTGTAGTCGTAGAGCTCACTCTCCTGACCCTGTGCCAGCACCTCGAACCCCTTCTCCGTCCAGTTCGAGTAGAGCGCGTATTTTGCTTGCGGCGTGCGCAACGCCACTACGTGTAGCGGTGCGTCGGCGGCGTAGAGCTCGGTCGCATACTCAGTCACGATCTCGTCAGTAGCGTGCAGCACGTACGGTCGCCCTGGCGCGCTCGGGTCGGCGAGGATCAGCTCGAGTGCGAGGCGGTCGGCGAGGTGTGCGTAGGCGCTGTCGCGCCGCCAGGCGTCCGAGCCCGAAGCGATCGTCAGCAGCAGCGGAGCGACATCTACACTGGAGGTGAGCTGCGTCCGCGGTTGCTCGAGCGCCTGCGTCACCGTCCCGCGATGGTCATCGACGAGCAGGGGGACGCGAATGCCTTCTTCGTATGCGGCGGCGCCCTTGCCACGCATGCCGTGTGAGGCTCCGTACTCGCCGTGATCCGCGGTGAACACGACCACCGTGTTGGCAGCCACGTCAGGCCGGCTTTGCAAGATCTGCATGACGCGCCCGATCTGGTCGTCGACCGCGAGCTGGAGCTTCACATAGAGATCGAGGAACGGTAACCAGGCCGAGCGTACGTCGCGACCGGTGAACGGCACCGGCCCGAAGGAGGCCGCCGAGGTGTCCTGAAGTGAGCGTTGCAGCCGCGGCTTGTGGCGAGCAATCAACTGTTCGGGCGTCTCAAAGTTCGGCGGCAGGTTGTGCACGACCCGTACTGCTGAGGCTTCAGCGGAGACCCGATCGGATCGCTCGTACCACCAGGCGATGTCGTGCGGGTTGACCAGCGACACCGTCGTACACCATGGTTGCTCGCGAGCGTGGCTGGCATAGAAGTCCGCAAACTGATCGGTGATATGGGGGTCGACACGCCAACCCTGACCCGGTGAACCGTTGGGCGACGGGTAGGTTCCGCCCGAGAACCCGTAGCTCTCGAGGAGCGGGAGGCCGGTCGCCGCCGTCCAGTGCCGGTCGCCGCGCGTGAGGTGCCATTTGCCATACCAGTAGGTCTGGTAGCCCAGCTCGCGCAGCATCGTGCCCCACGTCGGAAACGCCGGACTCAACGTGCTTTGCGAGGTGAGCAAGCAGCCCGTCTGATGCGTGTAGAGGCCGGTCAACAGTGCCGAGCGCGACGGCGTGCAGTCGTTTGCAGCCGTGTAATGGCGCTCAAACGACACCGCCCGCTGCCGCAGCTGAGCCAGGTTTGGCGGTAACCCCACGCCAGCTGGCACCGGCGAGAACCAGCACGGGAAGCGCAACTGATCCACCAGCACGACGAGGATGTTCGGGGGCGCACTGGGGGCGGCCGGAGACCAGGGCGAGGCCGGAGCAGCGGCGGCTTTCGCCGTCCTGGCCAGCGCGCCAGCTCCTGCGAGCAGTCCACCGGCTGCCAGCCCGCCGCCGAGGAAGGTACGTCGATCCACACGCCGTGCCGACGCTCGACCGCTGTCGGTCATCGAACAATCGTAGAGCGACCGCGCGCCGGGCCGGCTGATTCGACGCGCACGCCAGGCGGCGTGGGGGGTCTGCTGGCGCTGGTAGGCTTGCGGTGATGAGCGCCGAGCTTCGACGGGGGCCAGCGCTGGCTGGCTGCCGTTCGCGCTACCACGACATCGCGGCACCGGCCGCCGACTGACATCGCGTGCGGTTCTGGGACGCGCTCGCGGCCGTGCGAGTTCTCGTCGTTGCGCTGGTGGTCGTGGCGCTCGCGCCGGTCGCTGCGCAGGCTGCTGCCGTTCCGCTCCCGCCGGTGACGATCTCACCGCTGCGAGGAACACCGGACGCCACACCGACGACACAGATCAGCTTTCTCGGCGTCCCCGCAGGCGACCTCTCAGAGATCAGCGTCCGCGGCTCGCGCAGCGGTAGCCACAGCGGCACGCTCGAGGCCTACTCGACCGGCAACGGCGCCAGCTACCTGCCGTCGCGACCATTCACAGCCGGCGAGCACGTAACCGTCAGCGCGGTCGAAAGCGTGGCGGGGGAAACGGCGACGATCGGCACGAACTTCACGATCGCCACGCTCTACACGATTCCACCCCCCGGAACACCGACAGAACCAGCGCCCCCACCGCCCGGCACGACCCAGGCCTTCATCTCGGCGCCCACGCTCCATCCGCCGAAGCTGACGGTCACCGTACCCGCGGCCGATCCAGCGCTCGGCGACATCTTCCTCTCACCGAAACACGGAGCCCCGCAACAGGGCCCGATGATCGTGAGTCCCAGCGGACAACTGGTCTGGTTCGATCCCACGCCGCTGGGGACCGAGGCAACCGACGTGCGCCTCCAGAACTACCTCGGCCGGACCGTGCTGACCTACTGGCTTGGTCACGACGGCGCTAAAGGGAGCGCCGAGGGCGTGATCGACAACACCAGCTACCAGACGATCGCCACGGTCAAAGCCGGCAACGGCCTCTCGATGGACCTGCACGAATTCGACGTCGAGCCCAACGGCACCGCCTACGTCATCGCGTTTGAGCCGGTGTATGAGAATCTGATCTCGCGTGGCGGCCTCGCGCGCTCGATCGTCGATGACAGCGTGCTACAGGAGATCGACGTGCGCACCGGCCTGGTCATGTTCGAATGGCACGCGATGGGCCACGTCTCGCTCTCGGAATCCAATTGGCCGATCAAACCTCTGCCCCACTCGATCTGGGATTGGTTTCACCTCAACTCGATCTACGTCGAGCCCGACCAGAACCTGTTGATCAGCTCCCGGGCGACGTCGACCGTTTTCGAGCTCGACCACACCAACGGTCAGATCATCTGGCGCCTCGGTGGACGCCAGAGCACGTTCAAGCTCGGTCCCGGCGTGCGCTTTGCCTGGCAGCACGACGCGACGAGGCTGCCCGACGGCACGATCGAGATCTTCGACAACGAGGACGAACCGGAGGTCGAAAGCCGCTCGCGCGGCATCGCCATCACACTCAACTTCACCAACCACACCGCCACGCTGCTTCACCAATGGGTAATCCCCGGCGAGCCGGTGCTCGCCAACAGCCAGGGCGACGTCCAACAACTACCAAACGGCGACACATTCGTCGGCTGGGGAGAGATCGGCATCGTCTCCGAGTTCACCCCCTCCGGCAAGATCAGCCTGGAGATGAAACTCCCCGCCACGATGAACGCCTACCGCGAGTACCGCTACCCCTGGACCGCCGTTGGCGTGGGGCGGCCGAGCATCGTGGCCAAGCACGATGGTGCGCTCAAGACTGAGCTGTGGGTAAGTTGGAACGGTGACACGCGGGTGGCGCGATGGCTCGTGCTCGGGGGTGGGTCGACCGGCGCACTCGAGCCGCTCGGGACGTTCACGCGAACCGGCTTCCAAACAGTGATGGAGATCACCGGGCGGCCGCAGCGGCTCGAGGTCCGTGGCTTGGACGCGGGCGGGCGTACGCTCGGCACGTCGGCGACGATCAGGCTGGGCTGAGTGCGGTTCTCGGACGCCCTCCGGGCGGTGCGGGTCCTCGCCGTTGCAATGGTGCTTGCGGCGCTCGCGCCGGTCGCTGCGCAGGCTGCTGCTGCCCCGCTTCCGCCGGTGACGATCTCACCGCTGCGAGGAACGCCGGACGCCACACCGACGACGCAGATCAGCTTTCTCGGCGTCCCCGCAGGCGACCTCTCACGGATCAGTGTGCGCGGCTCGCGCAGCGGTAGCCACAGCGGCTCGCTCGAGGCCTACTCGACCGGCAACGGCGCCAGCTACCTGCCGTCGCGACCGTTCACCGCGGGTGAGCACGTAACCGTCTCTGCCCTGGAGACCGTCGCGGGGCAGAAGGAGATCATCGCCACGAGCTTCACGATCGCCACGCTCTACACGCTCCCGCCATCGTCAACGTCGAAGACAGCACCGGTGGCACCGCCCGGCACGACCCAGACCTTCGTCTCGGCGCCCACGCTCCATCCGCCGATGCTGACGGTCACCGTCCCTGCGGCCGATCCAGCGCTCGGCGACATCTTCCTCGCCCCGAAGGATGGGGCTCCCCAGCAGGGGCCGATGATCGTCAGCCCGACGGGACAACTGGTTTGGTTCGATCCCCTGCCGCTGGGGACCGAGGCAACCAACGTGGAGGTCCAGAGCTACCTCGGTCAGACCGTCCTGACCTACTGGCAGGGTCATCCCGTGGAGAACGTTGGTGTCGGCTACGGCGTGATCGACAACAACCACTACCAGACGATCGCCACGGTCAAAGCCGGCAACGGCCTCTCGATGGATCTGCACGAATTCGACGTCGAGCCCAACGGCACCGCCTACGTCGTCGCATTTGAGCCGGTGTATGAGAATCTCAGCTTGCTCGGCGGCCCCGCGCGTGCGATCGTCGACGACTGCGTGGTGCAGGAGGTCGACGTGCGCACCGGCCTGGTGATGTTCGAGTGGCACGCGATGGGACATATTTCGCTGACCGACTCGTATGTGCCGAGGCCATCCGGGAAGGGTTCGATGTGGAACGCCTTTCACGTCAACTCGATCTACCTCGAGCCCAACCAGGATCTGCTGATCAGCGCCCGCGCCACATGGACCGTCTACGAGGTCAATCCCTCCAACGGTGAGATCGTCTGGCGTCTCGGCGGGCGCCATAGCAGCTTCAAGCTCGGCCCCGGCGTGCATTTTGCCTGGCAGCACGACGCGACGAGGCTCCCCGACGGCACGATCCAGATGTTCGACAATGAGGACGAACCCAAGGTCGAGAACCGCTCACGCGGCATCGACGTCGCACTCGACTTCACCAACCACAGCGCCACGCTGCTTCACCAATATGTAATCCCCGGCCAACCGCTGCTCGCCAACAGCCAGGGCGACGTCCAACAACTACCAAACGGCGACACATTCGTCGGCTGGGGAGAGATCGGGATCATCTCCGAATTCACACCTGCCGGTGCGCTCAGCCTCGAGATGAAACTCCCGGGAGTCATGAACTCCTACCGTGAGTATCGCTTCCCTTGGAACGCGATACCGGCCACACCGCCGGCCGTCGTGGCGAGTAGTGCGAGCGGCTCGGGCACGACCCAGTTCGCCGTGAGCTGGAATGGCGCGACCGGCGTTCTGAGCTGGCAGGTGCTGGCGGGAGCGAGCGCATCGACGCTGGCGCCAGTGGGCGCTCCGGCGCCGAGCAGCGGCTTCGAGACGATGATCACGGCGGCGACGAGCGCACCCTATGTGGCCCTGCAGGCGCTGGGCGCGAACGGTGCGCTGCTCGGCACCTCGGCGACGATCACGCCGTCCTAACGACCGTCACAGCGCCGCCGGCGGACGACCGATCGCTCGGCTCAAACGCTGACCGTCGGCGACTCGCCGAGCACGACGCCGCCGCGGTCGAGACCCTGAACCATCACCCGCTGGGGCAGCGCAGCGAGCTCGATCGTGGTTTCGAAGCCGCTCCGCGGGAAGGTTCCAAGTGGCTCGAGCGCGCCGGTCGCGCCGCCCCCGAGCACTAGCCACCGGGCTACCCGCGTGTCGCCGTTCCAGCTCGCCCAGAGCTCGGTGGTGTGGGCGGCGCTGCGTCTGGCCGCGATGCTCGGCTGCCCCGCTCCGGTCGCGCTCCAGGGAACGCGAAATGCGCGGTAACTGACGTAGTCGATGCCCAGCCGCGCGTCGAACAGCAGCTCGCCGGACGGCGAGAACTCGGAGACGAACGGCTCTCCTCCCCAGCCGACGAAGACGTTTCCGTTTGGCAGGATCTGCGCATTGCCCTTGCTCGAGGACTGCAGCAGCAACGGGTGTCGGTATTCCTGGCGCAGGGTGGCGGTCATGCGGTTCTCGTCGACCGCGAGGACGAGCGCACGCGTCGGCGTGTCGCCCACGAACGGCGCGCCCTCGTTGTCGAACATCGTGATTACGCCATCGGGATGGCTGCGGGCGTCGTGCTGCCAGGCGAACCGTGCTCCGGTTCCCAGTGCAAAGTCGCTGTGCTTGCCGCCAAGTCGCCAGATGATGTCGCCCGAACTGCGATCGACCTTGTAGATCGTGCGGGTGTTGCGAGACGACACGAACAGGCTGTTCTCGTCAGCGACATCCACGTCGATCGAGTTGAGATGCACGTAGTCCCAGGGCGAGTCGACCGGCCAATAGGACTCTGCCAGCGCGATGTGATCGAGGCTGTGCCATTCGAGCAGCACGCGCCCGGTGGCGATGTCGAGCTCCTGGAAGATCGAGTCCTGGATCCTGCCGCGCTTGGATCCGCCGACCGAGCTGAGATCAGCCGTCGTGACCACATATGAGGTGAACAGCGCGGTCCCACGCGCGGTCAGCAGGAACTCGTGCAGATCGCCCCGCAGCCCGTTGCCGGCCTGCACATGCTTGATCGGCTCGTAGCGGTCGTTGGCGATCACGTAGCTGCCGATGCCGTGGTTGTACTCGATCGTGCCCTCCCACCAGGTGAGCACCGGCTGGCCGTCGTAGGTCTGCACACGGAAGTTGTCGGTCTCGAGACCGCGGGCCGGATTCATCCATACCGGCTCCCCGGAGCGGTCGACAATCAGAGCGCCCTGCTGGGCGCTCGGGGAGCCGTAGGGGGCGAGAAATATCAAGCCCGGCGCAGTTGCGCCCGTGTCGACGTCGATCGCGATCCCGGCGATCCGCAGGTCCGGCCGCGAGTGAAAGAGCGGCACGTTCGCGGCTGGCACCGTGCTGAAGTCATTCGGCGAAACGCTGCGCGATGTCGACTCTTCGATCAGGTAGGCGCCGACGCCGGCGGCGGCTAGCGCCGCGAACACCGAGCCGCCGCCGACCAGCAGCTGGCGCCGCGTCAGGCGCGAGCCATGGCCGGGCCGGTAATCACCCACTCGCTGCGAATGGCTTGGAAGTTCCGATCACCCGGTCGCTCGAGTCGAGCGCCTCGACTTTGAAGCGCTTGTAGCTCTGCGACAGCGGGATCGCGGTCTCGAAGCCGCCCTTGCGGGCGTTTGCCACGACCGTCAGCTGACTGGCGCTCGGTCCGCCGAGGACCCGCCAAGAGACGACCCGGGTGGCACCGTTCCAGCTCACGTATACGGTCGTCTTGCCGTCGCTCGCGCGAGCGGCGCCCACCGGCGGGTAGAGCGGCAGGCCGACCCAGGGCTCCAGCTCGGCGCGGTAGCTGAGGTCCGACCCGGGGAAATAGCCGTCCAAGAGGAGCTTGCCCGAGCGGCTGTACTCGGAGAGGTAGGGCTGCGATCCCCAGCCGACGAAAACGTTGCCGTTGGGTAGCGGCTGGACATCGCCCATGTAGTCGGAGTTGTCGTCACGGTCCTGACCGTACTGGGCGGCCAGCGTCGCGGTGTGCGTTTGCTGGTTGAGCTCGATGATCAGCCCCCGCGAAGGCCCGGTGGCGGGAACGTAGGTGCCGCCGCCGGTGAGCTGGCAGCAGTGGTCGTCGAACATCGTGACGACGTCCTGTCCGCTCGACGGCGAGCCGCTCTGCATCGCGACGTCGTGTTGCCATTGAAATGCCGCGCCCGGCCCGAACTTGAAGCTCGATTGCCTGCCGCCGAGCGTCCACTCGATTTTGCTCGTCTTGATGTTGACCAGGTAGGCGGCCCAGGTGTCGCGCATCGAGACGAGGAAGGTTCCCTCACTCGTCAGCTGCAGCGAGTTGATGTGGTAGGCGTCCCACGGGAATCCGTTGGTCGGCAACGAGGCTTGCGACTGGCTCAGCGGGATGTACTTGAGCGCGTCCCAGGTGTAGAGCAGCTTGCCGGTCTTGAGGTTGTACTCCTGCACCGCCGAGTCGATCAGCGCCCCGTTGTAGGCGCCGCCCTCCTTGGAGAGGTTTCTCGGGACGTTCCTGTTCGCGGTCACCCAGGCGTCGTCGCCGCTGATCACCAGGGCATGCAGGGTGAGCGTCCAGCCACCCTTGCCGGTCAATCTCGCGACCGTCTGGTAGTGCTGATTGACGACCACATCCTCGCCGCTCACGGTGGCGCCGGTGTTGGTCACGACACCCTGCCACCAGGCGAGTGCCGGTTTGCCCTCGTAGGACTGAAGGCTTAGGTTCGCCGCGACGAGATGCGTTGACACGGGCTGGAACCAGACCGGCTGCAGGTTGTTGTTGAGGATCAGCGGGCCGCTCTGGCCGACCATCGGCGGGTAGCTCAGGTTGTAGAAGCTCGCGGTCAAGATGTAGCCCGGCGCCAACTGGCTCGTGTCCGTGGCATGGTCGGTGTAGAGCGTCGGCGGACGCAGCGACGGCGCGCTGACGAAGCTGTCCGATCCGCTGGTGACGTAGGCACCAACCGGTGCACCATGGGAGTTGGCGAACGCGATGTCAGCAGCGACGAAGGCGGCCACGAGGACCCCGATCGCGACGCCGAAGCGTCGCGCCGATGTGCCCACGGCGCTCGCGGGCTTGGGCATCGCGGTGAGCGTGATCAGCGCCGCCACCCCGGCCAGTCCACCGCAGATCAGGTAGGCGAGGCGGAAGCCCTCGGTGAGTGCTTGGGACACCTGAACGCCAGTGCCGATCAGGTGGGTGCTGCGCTGGGTCGCGAGCGTGACGAGGACCGCGAGCCCCAGTCCGCCGCCGACCTGACGCGACGTGTTGACCAGGCCCGAGGCGAGCCCTGCCTGCCCCTCCTTGGCACCCTGGGTTGCGGCGATCGTCGAGGGCACGATTGACATTGCGATGCCCGCCGCCGTCAGCAGCCCCGGGATCATCACGTACACGACAGCGCTGCCGCTGGCCCCGATCCTCGCGAGCAGCAGCATCCCGGCCGTCAGCATCGTCAGCCCGCTTCCCAGCACGGCGCGCACGCCGAAGCGACCGACGAGCTTGCCGGTGCGCGAGGCGACCAGCATGATCATCAAGGTCATCGGCAGGAAGATCAGCCCGGTGTGCAGTGGCGAGAGCCCTAGGACCTGCTGCAGGTACAGCGAGCTCACGAACCACATCGGGAAAAGCGAGGCGCTGAAGATCAGCACGATGTTGTTGGCGATCTGCAGCGGCAGGGTGAGTTCCTTGAAGGGGATGAGCGGCGCCGACGCGAAGCGCACCTCGATCACGACGAACACCACCAGCAGGGCCACCCCGAAGATCATCGGACCGAGCGCGTTGAACGTCTGCCAGCCTTGAAGGCCCGCTTCGACGATCCCGTAGACCAAGACCATCTGCCCGACCGTCAAAGTCAGTGCCCCCGCGATGTCGAAGCGCGCCCGCTGACTGCGGTGTTCGCGGACGACGATGTATGCCACGAGTGCAGCGCCGATCGCGATCGGCGGATTGATCAAGAGGATCCAGCGCCAGCTGAGCTCCTGGGTGATGATGCCGCCGAACAGAACCCCCGCGGCACCACCGAGCCCGTTCATCGCCGCCCACGTGGCGATCGCGCGGTGCAGCTTCGGGCCGGGCGCAAACGACGAGGTGATGATCGCGAGCGATGAAGCCGCCATCAGGGCGCCGGCGAAGCCCTGACCGGCGCGCGCGCCGATCAGCAGACCGCGGTCCGGTGCGAGGCCGCCGGCCAGCGAGGCCAGACCGAACAGCAGCAGCGCGGCGACGATCATCCGGCGCTGGCCGAACCGATCGGCCGCGCGTCCCCCGAACAGCAAGAAGCCCGCGAAGGTGATCGCGTAGGCGTCGACAACCCACTGCAGCTCAGGTGCGGAGAAGCCGAGGCTCGACTGGATCGACGGCAGCGCCACGTTGACGATGCTGAGGTCGAGAATGACCATGAACTGGGCCACGCAGCAAACGGCCAGGAGCCAGCCTGAGCCGGAGCCGGGCTCGCGCTCGATCGGCTGTGACCCCGTCGTCGCTTGCGTTGACGGCGTCTCGGCGGTCATCTCCGCGCGATCATCTCTCTCCGTCGGCCAACGATCGGCACCGGGAGCGCTTGCTACTGTGCGAGGCCGAGCCCTTCAGCAACGACAGGAGGCCGGTCCATGAATCGAACGCTATGGGCCACCACGCGATGGCTGCTGGCAGCCGCGGCGGTCTCTCTGGCGGTGGCAGGCTGCGGCGGCGGTAAGACACCGAGCAGCACTCACACCAGCAAGAGCAAGACGAGCACGAGCACGACCAAACACAAGAAGCCGGCCTCCACAGCGCCCGGCTACTGACAAGCGCCGTCACGCTGCGCCCCCGCCCGCGAGCGACGAGGCGTAGCTCTGGACGGGCACGGTGCGTGAAGTCCCCAGCACGTGACCAGCGACGTTGAGCGCCTGCACCGCGATGTAGCCGTACTCCTTGCGCGCCACATCGCCGTAGGTCTTGGGCAGGGTCATCGCACTCTCAAAGCCGGTCGCCGGCACGGTGGCTCGCGCTTGCAGCGATCCGCGACCGGGCCCCGCGAGCACCCGCCAGGCGGCGACGCCGGTCGCGCCGTTCCAGCTCATGTGCACGATCGTCTCTTCGGCCGTGTTGTTCAGGTTGGCGATCGCCGCCGGCGGCTCGGTCGGACGCGCGCTCCAGGGGAAACGAAAGGCCCGGTAGAAGGTCAGGTCGTATGAGAGGTGGGAGTCGAAGAGCAGTGACCCGTCCGGGGCGTACTCGCTGATCTCTGGCACGCCACCGTAGCCCACCACGGTATTCCCGTCTGCCAGCGGCTGCGCGTTGCCCTGACTTGCGGCCAAGAGCGGCGGGTTGCGGTGCGTCAACGCGGAAACCAGACGCGCTGTGTGATTGGTGAAGTCAAGCGCGATCCGCACGGCTCGCGACTCGGTGTGGATCTCCGGGTTTGAGCCGTCGTCGAAGAAGGTCACCTCTCCGTCGGGCAGTACGCGGCCGTCGTGCTGCCACGCCGTTTGGGCGCCCGCTCCCATCTTGAAGGAGCTGTGGAGACCGCCGAGGGTCCAGAGCACCTTGCCGGTGCCGCGCTGGAGCTGGTAGCCGGCCCAAGTACTGCGTGCCGAGATGAAGATGTCGCCGTTTGCCTCGATATCGATCGAGTTGAGGTGAAACCAGTCCCACGGGCTCACCTTCGGCGGCGAGGTCTCGGAGTCGGCGACGGCGACGTGGTCGAGGCTGTGCCACTCCCAGCGCACGAGCCCGGTCTTGACGTCGATCTCCTCCACCACCGGGTCGAGGATCACGCCGTTGCGCGGTCCTCCAGCGGAGGCAAGATCACAGCGGATCGGGTTATACGCGGTGATGTAGGCGGTGTTGTCGCCGGCCAGCTGAAAGTCGTGCAGGTCCGCCGCCAGCCCGTTGCCGCCCTTGACCGTGGCGACCGTCTGGTAGCGCGAGTTCATCACGATATCCTCACCCTGGCCGAAGCCCAGCACGAGCACGTCGCCCTCCCACAAGGTCAGGTCGCGCTGGCCTTCGTAGCTCTGCACGTTCAGATCCTCCGCGGTGAGGCCGTGCGAGAGCTGGTCGAACCAGACGAGCTGACCCTGGGGCGTGTAGATCAGCGGCCCGTAACGGCCCGCCCCGGGGCCGTTGGTCGTGAAGATGTCGCCGGCGCCGGGATCTCGATCGGCCACCGTGACGGTGAGAATCGGCGCCTCAACGCCCGGCAGCGTGTCAAACGTCTGGTAGTCGCTCGACGACGCCGCCGGGTTTGCGTAGCGCCCTTCGTGTGCAGTCGAAAACGGCGTATCGACGCCAAAGTGGAAGACGACCGGCTTGGCGCCGCCGGCCTCGCCGATCGACGCGTGGACGACCACCTGCTCGCCCGGCTCAAACGGCCTGGCGGGCACAAAGCTCGCGCCGTCGCCCTGTGAGTAGCCGAGCAGGCGACCGGAATGCTCGCCGCTGTGCGCACCCACGACGGACACGTCGTGGATCTCGGTGGCTGGAACGCCGAGGAAGCTGATCTGTGTCTGTGGGTCTGCCGTGTCGGTTCCCGGTGCCGGCGAGACATCGACCGACGTCCCTGCAAGCTGGGCGCTCTGGTGCAAGGTCGCCGGCAGACAGGCAGGAGCGCTGAGGTTCGACGACACCGTGCGTCCGCGCGTGCCGGAGGAGCCGCAGCCGCCAAGCGCCAGCGCCGTGATCCCCGCCGCGGCGATCCAGGCGACGGCACCGAAACGCCGGCGCGCTGTGGTCTTGCACGTTTCGGCTCGAGTCCTCGGGGCTGGCATCGTGTTTGGCCTGTTGTGGTGGGAGGGCCGCCAGCCCAACCCTGACGCCCGATCCGAGCAAGCGGGTCGGGAACCTAGCTGCTGATAGCCGGGGTGCACGCGGTCGTCCGCGCGACCGCTCGACGAACGGTAGCGCGGGGCCATATCCGAGAGTTGCTGTAATTTAACGGATTCTTAACCAAACCCAACATTCTTAGCTCCACCGCGACTGTCAGGGATCGGCGGTGTCGTTATGGCAATGAGCACTCTCCGCACGCAGCTCGCGCAGGACGCGCGCAGCGACACCACTCCTCCAGGCTACCGTTCGGCCACCGTCGTGCAGCTACATGCGCGGGCGCGACCGGCGCCGCGCCTGGGCCTTCTGCGCGTGCTCGAGTCTGAGGCCGTGCACGTGCTGCGTGAGGTGGCGGCTGCGTTTGAGCGGCCGGTGCTGTTGTTCAGTGGCGGCAAGGATTCGATCGTGCTGTTGCGCCTCGCCGAGAAGGCGTTCCGTCCCGCGCGCTTCCCTTTTCCGTTGCTGCACGTCGATACCGGCCACAACTTCCCCGAGGTGCTCGAATTTCGCGACCGTCGCGTAGCGGAACTCGGTGAGCGCCTGATCATCGCCAGCGTGCAGGAGTCGATCGACCGCGGCCGCGCCGTCGAGGAGCATGGTCCGCGAGCGTCGCGCAACCGTCTGCAAACAAAGACCCTATTGGACGCAATCGCGAGCCACCGCTTCGACGCCGCGATCGCCGGCGCACGCCGCGACGAGGAGCGCTCTCGCGCCAAGGAACGTGTGTTCAGCTTCCGTGACGACCTCGGCCAGTGGGACCCCAAGCAGCAGCGTCCCGAACTCTGGAACATTTACAACACGGGCGTCCAGGCGGGCGAAAACGTACGCGTGTTCCCGCTCTCCAACTGGACCGAACTGGATGTCTGGGAATACATCGAGCGCGAATCCCTGGAGCTTCCGTCGATCTACTTCTCGCACACCCGCGCGGCGTTTACGCGCGACGGCATGATCTACGCCCACCGGCCCGATCAACAGCTGCTGGCGGGCGAGACGCCGGCGATCGAGACGATCCGCTACCGCACGGTCGGCGACATGAGCTGCACCGGCGGAGTCCGCTCGAGCGCCGCGACGATCGCCGAAGTCGTCCAGGAGATCGCCGCCACCCGCACCAGCGAGCGTGGCGAGACCCGGGCTGACGACAGGACCTCGGACGCGGCGATGGAAGACCGCAAGAAAGCTGGATACTTTTAACGATGGCCCAGACTCCGCTTTCCGATCTACGAGCCTTGCACGCGACGGCGAGCAACGTCCTTTGGCACGACGGCAACGTTGAGCGCGGTGCCCGCTGGGCGCGCGTCAACCAACGCGGCGCGACGATCTGGTTCACCGGCCTTTCGGGCTCGGGCAAGTCGACGATCGCCTCGGCGGTCGAGGAGGAACTGCTCGATGCTCAACGCTGGTCCTACAGGCTCGACGGCGACAACCTGCGCCACGGCGTCTGCAGCGACCTCGGCTTCAACCGTCACGACCGGGCGGAGAACGCTCGCCGCGTCGCCGAGCTGGCGGTGCTTTTCGCAGACGCCGGCTCTGTCGCGCTGGTCTGTCTTGTTTCGCCCTACAGCGCCGACCGCCAGCACGCACGCGAACTGCACCAGGACGCGGGGCTCGACTTCATCGAGGTGTTCGTCAACACGAGCCTCGAGGAGTGTGCCAGGCGCGACGTCAAGGGCCTTTACGCGCAGGCTCGCGACGGCGCGCTGCCCAACCTCACCGGCGTGGGCGCTCCCT
>Ga0302325_10007371_pt1 | contig 24425 bp, 15 predicted proteins | sample Palsa_T0_2_FD_201948 | JGI IMG/M metagenome (GOLD analysis project Ga0302325, IMG submission 201948) | Peat permafrost microbial communities from Stordalen Mire near Abisko, Sweden - Palsa_T0_2 | ecosystem: Environmental > Terrestrial > Soil > Palsa > Peat permafrost | place: Sweden: Abisko... | reverse complement strand
CGGTATCCCCCAAGATCTGATCGATAAGGCGCATTGCGTCGTGGTGCTGCCCGGCATGAAAAAAGCCGGATTTATCTTCGGCGCCGAGTATGGCCGAGGGTTCGCGGTATGCCGCCGGCACGATGGCGTGGGCTGGAGCGCTCCGGCTGCGATGCGGTCAGAAGGCGGCAGTTTCGGATTTCAGATCGGCGCATCGGACACCGATGTTGTGTTGCTCGTGATGAACGACGGTGGAATGAAGCACCTTTTGTCCGACAAGTTCTCGCTCGGCGGGGATGCAACCGTGGCGGCAGGCCCGATAGGCCGCGACGCGAGCGCTCGGACGGACGCGGCGTTGCAAGCGGAAATGCTGTCGTATTCCCGTTCGCACGGACTATTCGCAGGCATCTCATTGACAGGCGCGACGCTTCGGCCGGATGAGGAAACCAACCGGGAACTCTACGGCCACGACACAACCAATCATGAAATTCTGACCGGCGACTTCAAAACTCCGGCGGTCGCGAGAAAGTTTGAACACGCGCTGAATCGGGATTCGGCCGAACGCAACCAGTAGTAGCAGACTCAACGGGCCGGGTGAACTTATCTGGTTAGCAGTTGTATCGCGTCGCCGGCTCGGATGAATAGGGGCATTAGGGTTTATTATGACGAACTGCATCATCGCTTCCCTTATCCTGTTCGCCTCGGCGTGCTGGCCGTCGTTATCGTTCGGCCAGCAACCTTCCTTCGTGGATCTAACTGAACCAGAGAGTGTCACTCCTCAAACGGCGCCTCAAACGGCGCCTCAACCGCCGCCGCAATTGTTTCCAGCGGAGAGCAAACGTATTTTTGGAATTATTCCCAATAATCGAACTTGGCCCAGTCTTACAGACTACAAACCTCTTTCGCCAAAGCAAAAGTTTGAGATCGCCCGCCAGGACTCGTTCGATCGGGGCACGGTGATCCTTGCTGCGGCGTTTGCGGCTGACGCTCAGCTCACCAACGCCAACCGCTCGTTCGGGCAAGGCACCCTGGGATATGCCCGCTACTTTGGTGCATCCTACGGAGACTTCGTCATTGGCAACTACATGTCGGAAGCGGTCTTCCCGACCCTCCTTCATCAGGATCCGCGTTATTTTCGGCGTGGCATCGGGAGCGGATGGTCACGGCTAGGCTACGCCACGGGACAAATCTTTTGGACCCACACGGATTCCGACCGGACTCAGTTCAATTACTCGGAGATTCTTGGCAATTCCACCGCGGTCGCGATTTCAAACGCCTATTACCAGGACAACCGGAGCGCCGGCAATTCGGCACAAAGACTCGGCATGCAGATCGGCGTCGATATGGCGTCGAATGTCTTAAAGGAATTCTGGCCCGATATAAGCAGGAAGTTTTCCAGGAAAACTCATCAATAATGTTTCCGCGCGACCCCGAGCTTTCGCAAGCTTCACTATTGTCGGCCAGTCGCTTAGTTTGACCTTTTCCCAGTCACCCGATCTTGATCTTGATCCGTCTCTCGCATGCGCTTCCGCGCCTTTTCGAACCTCGGTTTCAGCCTCCATCCAGTCTTGATCCGCCTGCCCATCGTGTTGGCCTCGATCTTGGTAAATTTCGTAAGCACGTGTGGCGATGTCCGGTGTCAGATCCACTGGGGAAAACTTGCGCAAAGTCGTCCGCCTTTTCGATTGATTCGGCAGCCTGCCTCGTGATGCTTTATATCGCCTAATCCGCTGGCATGGAGAATATTCGTGCCCATCCCGAGTTTGGTTGTTTCCTTAGCGATCAGGTCTTGTTTCGGGCTTCGATTCGGACTTCGCCTCGGGCTTCACCGCGGTTGGTGTCAGGATACCTTCTCCTGTTCTGTATTTCTGAAATTGGGCACGTTACACCTTTGCTTCCGGCGGGTCCGCGACTCCGCCCGGCGGCAAGCATTGCGGCATGTCGAGACGCGCCACGCCAATCCGCCTGTCGGCCATTCCGTAATAGACGTCGAAGCGATCCGGCAGGCCGAGATCGTCGCGCCGGTCGATGCCGGTGGGAAACACCACGTTTGCTACGGTCCCATCGCGTTCCTCGGGAAGCGAAGGCGTCAGCACCGGACCCTGCGAACGATAGCGGATCAACTGCGGATGCTCTCTGGAAAGCACCATCACGCCGGCGGAATAGCAAAGCGGGTGTCCGGCGTTGCCCGGCTCCGCCATTTCGCTCACCCCGTGGTAAACGATCAGCCAGCCGTGCCGGGTCAGCACGGGCGGAGTTCCGCCGCCGATTTTCAGCCGCTCCCAGCGCGATACCGGAGCAGCCAGCCGGTGATGGGAGGCGAATTTGCCGAAACAATGAGGCTCGCAGCCTTCGAGCATCATCGGACAGTAAGAAATCCAGATGCTTTCCCGTTCGAGATCCACGTCGCGGGATTCGGGACAGCAGGCGGTCTCCGCCGGACGAGTACCGGGAAAAAGCGGCCGGTGGAGCAGCGCCATTTCCGGATGCCCGCATGGATTCGGAATGGCGACCGGGAAAAGACTAGCATCTTTGTCATCCACGTCGTCGAAATCAATCCCTTGATACGGACCGAAGCTCGCGAGACCGATCCGCTTCCAGTGAAAGAGATCTTCCGATACCGCGAGAGCGATGCGTGGTCCTCGCGCTGAAAATGCCGCGTACGTCATTACGTAGCGCTTCAACGGCTCCACGAATGTGATCCTGGGATCCTCGCAGCCACCGCCGCCGTTGGGCCGCAGCTCATAATCGGCTTCCGGCTCCAGTGCGATGCCGAGCCGCTCGACGCCTGCCGGATCGCCGGCTGCATCGAACCGCACTCGTGCAATGCCGATGCGCGAGTAGTTTCCTTTTGCGGCCAGCCGGGGGAAAAGGTAGAGCTCCCCATCGGGACCACGAACGGCCGCAGGATTCAGGACGCCTTCGATCTCCTGGGGATTGCCCGGCTCCGGCTGCATGATCATTCCCAGGCGGCGCAGTTTAAATCCACTCATAACTGCAACGCCTCCTGGCCGTGATCCGATAAACAAGCGATAACCGTTTCGATCACGCGCTTCGTCTCATGAGGTCCACGCACGGGGATGGAGATGACACCGGTTTGTTCAGCCGGATAGTCGTTCCCGCCAGGGAACAGGGCATCGCCGACGAAAATCATTTCCTTTAATGAAATGCCAAGAACGTCTCTCAGTTTTCCGATTCCGTAAGCTTTGTCAATGCCGGGTTTGGTGACATCGATCGATGTCGCACCGCCCATTCGCACCGAAAACCCGGGAATCAAAAGATCGAGAATCGTTTTGATCTTCTTCCGCTTTGCAAAATCGGGATCCCATTTTGTTTTTTGTTCTAATGGCGCCTCCTGGCCTAATGCGGAATACGTGATCTGGCTTCCCCGGTCCTCAATCGCCTCTCCCCACACTTTTTCGACCTTGAATCCGGCCTCCGCGACGGCCTTGTTGAGAGAGCTGACAATCTTCTCTTTTTCCTCCGGCGTGAAATCTTCGGAATAGATCTTTTTCCAACCGCCTGCGTAGCGGAAGAACTTTGTTCCACAGGTGGGAAGGATCGACAGGTTCGCCAGGCTGCCGTCATGGGCAAGATGGGAGAGGACCTGTTTTTCAAACTGCGGCCAATCGCCTCCGGAGATAACGGCCACCTTGAGGATGCCGAGAAGGTCGTCCAGCAGCCGCGACATTTCGGCGTCCAGCGACGACTTGCTTTCGGCCAGAGTGCCGTCCAGATCGAAGACAATCAGCTTTTTCATTCCGGTATCTCGATCTCCAACACGTTTACTGGGCCTCGCGGATGAAAGCTACACGCTCCCAGAATCGCAGGTAACAGAAACACGTCGCCTCTTCCGATTTCATATGTGGCGCCACCATGATTGAGTTGCCCGTTGCCATCGATCGATACCAGCACGCGCGGCGCACCCACGGCTCCCACCGTGAACGTCGATTCGCTACGCAGGCGAGACAGCCGGAAATAGTCGCAGTGGACAAGCCTCTCGCGGCGAACTGGCGATGTCGTTTCCACCACGGGCGCGACCAAACCGCCCGCACGCTGGCCAAAATCGATGCAAGCCAGCGCCTGTTCCACCTGGAGCGGCCGCGGTTGGCCGGTCTTCGGGTCGACATGGTTCCAGTCATACAAGCGAAACGTCACGTCGCTGTTCTGCTGAACCTCGAAGACCATGACACCGCCGCCCAGTGAGTGAACCATCCCTGCCGGGTTGAAGACAGCGTCGCCGGGCTTGGGGTGGAAGCACGTGAGACGGTCCGCCACCGTCCCCTCCTTGAGCGCGTGCCGAAGAACCTCCGGAGTGGTCCCTGGCTTCAGACCTGCGTAAATGCGGCTCTTCGTTCCAGCTTCCAGCACGACCCAAGCTTCAGTCTTGGCGGTCGCCGCGTTGCCCCCGTTCACACCGGGATGCACCTGCACCGACAGCATTTCACGTACGTCGAGGAACTTCAGCAGCAATGGGAACCGGCGGAAACACCCCGCGAAATTTCCCATTACCTGTTCTGGAAATTGCTCCAGCACTTGACCGATGGTCTGACCTTTGAGCGGTCCGTCGGCAACCCGGCTCGGATGGTCATCGCGGTCGCTCAGCACCCACGCTTCACCGATCGGGCCGTCGTCGGGCAGCGGTGCTGTGAGAAAGTTGGATAAACGCCGTCCGCCCCACAACCGATATTGATAGATCGGTTCGAATCGCAACGGGTAAAGCGGTGTTTGGCTCATGATCTGTCATGTTCTATATGATGTGCGGCAGCCACGCCAGGTCTTCGCTCAGCACATAGATCGTTATCGCCGCAAGCATGAGTACCAGGCCCACCCACATACGCCAGTCGCGATGCATGCGCCTCCAGTAAGCCGGCGAAACCCCTTCGCGGGCAGCTTGTTCATCTGCCTGGCGTGCATTCTCAGGAACAACTTGGGGTCGCTTGTCGTGTTCCGGCCCTTCGTTTCCGTGCCGACCGTAGTTCGTTTCGCTCATTGTGTTTGAACCTTTTCAAAAGCGGGCCCCTTCCATTTCCAGTTCCGGATCTCCGGCAGGTCTCCGCCGTGCTTGTCGATGTAATGTTTGTGCACGATGAGCTTGTCCTGCATCATCTGCTTCAGATAAGCTCCCCTGGAACCTAAGTGCGGTAGCCGATCGATCACGTCCTGCACTAAGTGGAACCGGTCCAGATCGTTCTGCACCCTCATATCAAACGCCGTCGTGATGGTGCCCTCTTCCTTGTAGCCGCGGACGTGGAGGTTGCTATTCGTCCGGCGGTAGGTCAGCCGATGAACCAGCCAAGGGTATCCATGGAAGCCGAAGATGATGTGCTTGTCTTTGGTAAACAGCGAATCGTAATCCGTGTCGCTCAGCCCATGCGGGTGCTCACTTGCAGACTGCAGTTTCATCAGATCGACAACATTGATTACCCGGATTTTCAAATCGGGCAGATGCTCGCGAAGGATGGAAACGGCGGCCAGAATTTCCAAAGTGGGCGTGTCTCCGCAACACGCCATCACCACGTCTGGCTCGGCGGCGCCCTGGTCGTTGCTAGCCCATTGCCAGATGCCGATTCCCTCCGTGCAATGCACCACCGCGGCGTCCATCGTCAGCCATTGCGGCAGCGCGTGCTTGCCTGCCACCACGACGTTGACGTAATGCCGGCTGCGCAGGCAGTGATCGAAGACCGATAGCAGACAATTGGCGTCGGGCGGCAGATAGACACGTACGATATCGGCCTTCTTGTTGATCACGTGGTCCAGGAAGCCGGGATCCTGGTGCGTGAAGCCATTGTGATCCTGCTGCCAGACGTGGGATGCGAGCAGATAATTCAGCGACGCGATCTTCCGGCGCCATGGCAGCTCCAACGTAACTTTCAGCCACTTCGCGTGTTGGCTGAACATCGAGTCGACGATGCGGATGAAGGCTTCATAGCTGTTGAATAACCCGTGCCGGCCGGTGAGAAGATATCCTTCCAACCAACCCTCGCATTGGTGCTCGCTGAGCATCGAGTCCAGCACGCGTCCGGAGGGCGCCAGGAATTCATCATTCTTCACTTCGCGCGCATCCCACTGACGGCTGGTAACTTCAAAAACTGCGCCCAGCAGGTTCGAGAGCGTCTCATCGGGACCGAAGATACGAAAATTGCGCTGATCCTGATTCAGCTTCGCTACATCACGCAGGAAGTTACCCAACACCAGCGTGTCTTGGGCGTCGACGGCGCCAGGCGAAGGCACATTCACCGCGTGGACGCAGAAGTCCGGCATTCGCAGGTCGCGTAACAGAACGCCGCCATTGGCGTGCGGATTGGCGCCCATCCGCCGCTCGCCCTTCGGCGCCAGATCGGCTAATTCCGGGATCAGACAGCCATTTTCATCGAACAGCTCCTCGGCCTGGTAGCTTTTCATCCAGCTTTCCAGTTGCTTCACATGATCGGGATGCTCAGCATCCACCAGAATCGGCACCTGGTGCGCTCGGAAAGTCCCTTCGATTTGGAGGCCATCCACTACTTTCGGTCCCGTCCATCCCTTGGGCGATCTCAGGACGATCATTGGCCAGCGCGCCCGCGTGGTGTCATTCGTCTCCCGGGCGTTCTTTTGGATTTGCCGGATGTCTTCGATAGCGATTTCCATGCTGGCGGCCATCAGTTGATGCATCGTTTCCGGGTCGTCACCTTCCACAAAGTAAGGTGTCCAGCCGCACCCGCGCAGAAACTGTTCCAACTCCTCATGCTCGATGCGAGCCAGGACAGTCGGATTGCTTATCTTGTAGCCATTCAGGTGCAAGATCGGCAGCACAGCTCCGTCGGTAATCGGATTCAGAAACTTATTCGACTGCCACGCGGTCGCGAGCGGACCCGTTTCCGCTTCACCGTCACCAATCACGCATGCAACAATGAGCCCGGGATTGTCGAACGCAGCTCCGAAGGAATGGCTGAGCGAGTACCCCAGCTCGCCGCCCTCGTGTATCGATCCAGGCGTGGTTGGCGCAACATGGCTCGAAATTCCGCCGGGAAAGGAAAATTGCATGAACAGCTTCTTCAGGCCGGCCTCATCCTGGCTGACGTTCGGATAGATCTCGCTCCAGGTGCCCTCGAGGTAAACGTTGCCAACCAGCGCCGGACCGCCGTGACCGGGACCCGCGACATAGATCATGTCCAGGTCATACTTTTTGATGACCCGATTCAAGTGAACGTAGATGAAGTTCTGACCGGGCGTGGTGCCCCAATGCCCGACCACCAGCGGTTTTACGTCTGACAGCTTGAGCGGTTCCTTCAGCAAGGGGTTGTCGTAGAGGTAAATCTGTCCGACTGAAAGATAGTTGGCGGCCCGCCAGTAGGCATTGATCTTGTGAAGCAGTTCCGGAGTGAGTCTGTTGGCCTTTGTGGTCAGCTCCAGGTGGCTCACTGCGCTGGGTTGTGTCTGGTTCAGTTCCGGAATGCGTGTCTCAACTTGAGTTTTCATTTTTTTTTCTTAATTCACTGCTGCGGCATGCACCGCCTTCGATTCGATGCAGGCCATCAGGTCTTTCCAGGACTTGACAAACCCCTCGGCGCCCTCGCGCTGCAGTTGATCGGCTAGTTTGACGGGGTCAATGCCGCCGTGCGCAAATCGATCCAGTACAATCTCGCAGTCCCCACCGTCGGTTGCTAACGCAATCGGAACTCGCCCATGATCGGCGAACGACAGCAGGGTAGCCTCCGGCATTGTGTTCACGGTGTCCGGCGCGGCGAGGGCATTAATGAAGAAAGTGTCTGAAGCCTTCGGATCCTTGGTGCCGGTGCTGGCCCAAAGCAAGCGTTGCGCGGGAGCGCCTTTGGCCTCCAATTGCATCCACTGCGGCGAAGTCAGCAGATCGCGATATGCCTTATATGCCTGCTTGGCAATGGCGACGCCAAGTTGGTCCTTTAGTCCCTCCGGCTCCTTGCCCGCAACCGCTTTATCCCAGCGGCTGATGAAGATGGACGCAACGGAATGGATCGCCGGATTAAGATTGGCTTTGATCCGTCTTTCGATCCCTCGCATATAAGCGCCGGCAGCTTTCAAATATTGATCGCGGGAAAATAGCAAGGTAACATTAACCGGAATGCCTGCGAAAATGGCGTCTTCAATCGCCGAAAGCCCTTTCGGAGTTCCGGGAATTTTGATGAAGAGATTCGGCCGGTCTGCCGCAGCGAACAGCCGTTTGGCAGCTTCCAGCGTTTTGATGGGGTCGTCCGCTAATAGCGGAGAAACCTCCAAGGACACCCAGCCATCCATGCCATTCGTCGTTTCGTGCACGGACCGAAATAGGTCGGCTGCCTCTTTCAGATCGTCCAGTGCGAGATCGAAGAATAGCGTCTCAACGGACTGCGCAGCTTGAATCTTCCAGCGAATCGCTTCATCGTAGAAGCCGGTATCGCGAATGGCGTGATCGAAGATGCTCGGATTGGACGTCAGGCCGGTGACTGAAAGTTCGCGAATGTAGCGCTCCAGTGTGCCGCTTGTCAGTAATCCGCGCGTGATATTGTCGAGCCAAATGCTCTGACCCATCCGATGCAGCTGCTCTGTGGCTTTCATGTTCGTCTCCAATCGAGTGCGGAAGTGAAGTGGTGTAGAAGGCGCCTGAACTTAAACGCCGCTCAGGGATAATGAAGACTCGTGCTCGGCTTCGTGCAGCCAATAGGCTCGTGCGTGTTGATGTCCGCGCTATTCGCCACCTGCTTCTTCGTGAGCGCCACATCCAGTCGCTTGGCTTGCCAGTCCGCGTGGATTATGGAAATTGGCGAGATCATTACCATGCGCCCGACCAGCCAGTCTCCGGTTTCCACGATGAGGTAGCGGACAGCCCAGGTCTCGTCGTCAAAATAAACGTGGCTCGGATCGTAAAGCCATGCAGTTCTTTCGCGTTTCTCAACATCGTTGTTCTCCGGGATCTTCCATCTTGGGAGGGTCGTTTAGCAGCCTATGTCAAAACCGACTCCCTCACGGTCGCGGCTCTCTGTAACGCGATGAACCTACTGAGCCGCGCGCGTGAGCTAGCGGTCTTTTCGGACTTTCGACACCAGCTGTTAGAGCACGGCCGCTTCCACTGCTTCCGGCGCATGCAGCGTCACATTGAGGGGTCCTGTGCTTGCGATAATGCTTCTCGCTTTCTCGACTTCGGCCGCTGTGCCGTGGACCATCAACAAGAACTTGTCCGTCTTGAGCGCCAGCTCGTACTGGACGACGCTATCCTTCGGAATTCCGATGCCGATGAGCCCCGCACCGATGGCGCTCACTCCGCCAACCACCGCGGCTCCTTCGAGTGCTCCCACGATCCATGCCACCAGAGGTCCCGCCACGAGAACGGGACCGAGACCCGGAATGGCGAAGAATGCGGATCCGAACAGCAATCCCCAGAAGCCTCCCCAAAAAGCGCCGATCTTGCCCCAGTACTTCATCCGGTCGCCGGTGTTGTAGTAACCCACCACATGTTCGTCAGTGTGGGTATTCTTGCCGACGATGGACAAGGTGTGCATATCTACTCCGGCGCGCTGAAGCTCCTTCACCGCTCCTTCTGCTTCGACGTGGGTGGCATAAACGGCGACAACTGAGTTTTGTTCAGTCATTTTCAAGTCTCCTTTGCTAAAATTCCGCTTTGTACGAATGCACGCACAGCGCCATCCCCTTTCTCGAGAAGCTATTAAATTAGGGGCTCGGGGACGCTCGAAGTGGTCAGCGCGATGGCCGGACGAACTTTGCGCGTGATTGCACGCCGCTCTGGGACAAAGCTGGCCTCCATTCGGCTTCGTGCAGCCAACACGCGCGATTGCGGGCTTGTCCGTATCGATGTTAGGGCTGTTCGCCACCTGCCTTTTCGTCAGCGCAACATCCAATCGCTTACCGATCCACTCGACATGGATAGCCGCACTCGGCGAGATGAGCACTCGGTGCTCGTCAAGCGGTAGATCTGATGCACGCGCACGCCCAGGCGGTCTTCTTGAGATGGTCGAACGGTGAATAGCGCCCAAGGTCGCGGAACCGATGACCATGCGCGGTCAGGCGACCTCAGGTGGTCAACCTGAACTCTCGCGCCGCACCGCATTACGTGACCAACGGCGAACCTGAATGGGTCTTTGATTGCACTCTTATTCGATCACAGGAGCGGCAGAACAATGATCGAGCAACCGTCACAGGTCCAGCCGTCGAAGCCGCCTGCGGACGGAGAACCTAACGGCAACCGAAGCCTCCACGTCATCCACGTGATGCGGCCAAGGCTGGGGATCCCAGAGGACGGGCTCGCAAGGCGCAGGCGCCCGGCGTGCTACCGCAACTGGGTCAGGCGAGAGCGCAGTTCGATGATGCACAGAAGGCCATCGAGCAGGGGAACTGGGCAGACTTCGGCAAGTCGATGGACGCGCTGAAACGCTTGCTGAAAGCGCCTGTGCCCACCGGAGTTCGACAATAACGAATCTTATAAAATGAAGGAGTGCCCGATTCATGATTCAGTCCATCTACAGGGGCATCGAGATTGAAATGGAGATGCATCAAGAGGTGCAACAGGGGTATTGGAGATGCGACTGCACGCTGATAAAAGATCCCGAAAGAACGGTAACCATTCATCACAGTGATCAAGAGTTTCCGTCCATGGAGCTTGCCAGGGAATACGCGTTGCATGACGCTCGCGTCGCAATCGATCAGCAGGCTCAATCCTGACGCTTGGCATGCGCATTCATAAAATTCTTGTTCCTGTTGTGTTCGCGGAAACTTCCCGGCACGTGGTGCAGCAAGCCGCGTGGCTGGCGCGCCGCTTTCATGCGGAGATAATCCTGCTGCACGTGGTGACGCCTCTCAGTTATCCCGCCGGCCTGCTGGAGAGCGGACACGAGATCACCGCGCGGGATCTGCATGCGCACATCGTCCAGCGGGCTCAGGAAGATCTGGATCAGGCGCTTCGCCCGGAGCTTGATGGGATTGCGGTCACACGAGTGCTGCTGAGGGGCAACCCGGCCCACGAAATCGTGAAGACCGCCCGCGATCAAAACGTAGACCTAATCGCGATGTCGACTCGCGGCGCAGGGGTTTTCTACCGCTTTCTGCTGGGCACGGTGACAGCGAAGGTGCTGCACGAAATCGAGTGCCCGGTCTGGACCGGCGCGCATCTGGAAGATATGCCGACCCGCGAGTTTTCGATTCGCCGCATCCTGTGTTCGGTGGAATTGAACGGTCACAGCCGTCACACAGTGTCGCTGGCCGCAGAGATGGCAGCAGCCGTCGATGCGACGCTGACGCTGGTCCACATCACGGGCAGCGTGGAGATCTTTGGCCCCGGTGGCTCCCACGTCGACCCTCTGTGGAAGGAGAAGATGGTCGGCTTCGCCGCCGAAGAGATCGCCAAGCTTCAACAGGACGTGGGCACGAACTCCGAAGTTATCATCGAGAGGGCAATGTCCCGGATCTATTGAACCGCGCGGCGGAGCAAACCAAGGCTGACGTGCTGGTGATCGGACACATTCCCGGGCGCAGCCATTTGGGGGACAATGGCAACGGCTATGGGATCATCAGGGCGTCGCGAATCCCGGTGCTGAGCGTCTAAGTTGGGGGCCGGATCGGTTCTCGAAGCTATGAATCTATCGAAGCCCCCTTCGGAAACCCCGCTCGAAGCTAGCCTCGCGGGACTATCCGCGCCTCCTGCCAAGCCGGCGATTCACACCAAGGCGAAGCACGAGAACATTCGCGTTTCACCTGCTGTCCTGGATGCGGCGCGGAAGGACGGCGAAGAGCTGCTGCAATCCTTGCGCACAACTCCCGCAGGCTTGACGCAAGCGGAGGCCGAAGAACGCGCGCGCACCGCGGGGCCGAATGAGGTGGCGCAAGAGCGGCGTCAAGGTTGGTTCGTTCGCCTGCTAAAAATCATGCGCAACCCACTGGTGATCCTGCTGGGGATCCTGTCGGCGGTTTCATTCGCGACAGGCGACGCGCGCGCGGGAACCGTGATGGCAGCCATGGTGGCGCTCAGCGTCACGCTTCGCTTCGTGCAGGAGGCGCGGGCGGACTCGGCGGCGGCGAAGTTGAAGGCCATGATCCATGTCACCGCCACCGTCCTCCGCGACGGTGAAGCGAAGGAGATGCCGCTACGGGAGCTGGTGCCCGGGGACATCATCAAGCTATCCGCCGGCGACATGATTCCGGGCGATGTGCGGGTGCTCACTGCCAAAGACCTCTTCGTCAGCCAAGGGAGCCTCACTGGTGAGTCGTTCCCGGTGGAGAAGTTCCACGACCCCCAGATTAAGGATGTGATCTCACCCACCGAGCTGAACAATATCTGCTTCATGGGGACCAGCGTCGAGAGCGGCACAGCCACCGCAGCGGTGGTCACGACGGGAGTCAACACTTATCTCGGCAGCATGGCACATTCCATCACGGAGGAACCGCCGCCCACCAGCTTCGATCAAGGCCTCAGCCGTTTTACGTGGCTCATGATCCGGCTCATGGCGGTGATGGTGCCCTTGGTGTTCTTCATCAACGGGTTCACTAAGCACGATTGGAAGAGCGCCTTTTTCTTCGCGATGGCGGTGGCCGTGGGTCTCACCCCCGAGATGCTGCCGATGATCGTTTCGGTCTGCCTCTCCAAAGGTGCGCTCGCCATGAGCCGGAAGAAGGTGATCGTCAAGCGGCTCAACTCCATTCAGAATTTTGGTGGCATGGATGTGTTGTGCACCGACAAAACCGGCACGCTCACCGAGGATCGTGTCGTTCTCCAACGGCATTGCAACGTGGGCGGCGTGGAAACTGAGGAAGTGCTCTTGGATGGTTACCTCATCAGTTACTTCCAGACTGGTCTCAAGAACCTGCTGGACCGGGCAATCCTGGGTAGCCCGGACTTCCACGCGCAATCGGTGGTCGAGAAGTACAAGAAGCTCGACGAAATCCCGTTCGACTTCACGCGGCGCATGATGTCCGTACTGGTGCAGGATCCCGACGGCAAAGCAATCCTCCTCACCAAAGGCGCTCCAGAAGAGGTTTTCCACCAGTGCTCGCATTTCGAACTGGACGGAAAACTGTCGCCCATGGACCCCAACCTGATAATCGGGCTGAAGGAAGAATACGCCAGCCTCAGCAACGATGGCTTCCGTGTCCTGGCGGTGGCAAAAAAGGAGCTGGCGGAAAAACGCATCTGCTCGAAAGACGACGAGCGTGAGCTGGTGCTGAAAGGTTACGTCGCGTTTCTGGACCCGCCCAAGAACACCGCGGGACGCGCCATCGAGGCCCTTCACAATCACGGCGTGGCAGTAAAAATCCTCATCGGCGATAACCAACTCATCAGCCGGAAGGTTTGCAAGGATGTGGGCCTCTCCGCCGACCCCATGCTCCTCGGCGGCGACGTAGAGAAAATGTCGGACGCCGAGCTGGCGGACGCGGCGGAGAAGACCACGCTCTTCGCGCGCCTCTCGCCCGCGCACAAGCAGCGGGTCATTCGCGTCCTCCGCGGCAAGGGACACGTCGTCGGATTCATGGGCGACGGTATTAACGATGCTCCCGCCCTGCGCGCGGCGGACATCGGCATTTCGGTGGATACGGCCACCGACATCGCCAAAGAGTCAGCGGATCTGATTTTGCTGGAGAAGGATCTGATGGTGCTGGAAGGGGGCGTCATCGAAGGCCGCAAGGTTTTCGCGAACATCATCAAGTACATCCGGATGGGGGCGAGTTCCAACTTTGGCAATATGTTCAGCGTACTGGGAGCGAGCGCCTTCCTGCCCTATATCCCCATGGCTCCGATCCAGGTGTTGACGAACAACCTGCTTTACGACTTCTCGCAAGTCCCCATCCCCACAGACGCCGTGGATGAAGAGCAAGTGGCGCGGCCGCGGCCCTGGAACATCGGTGAGATCACACGCTTCATTCTTTTTATCGGTCCCATCAGCTCGATTTTCGACTATACGACCTTCTTCGTCATGCTTTGGGTTTTCAAATGTTGGGACCCTTCCCGCGCTTCCGTATTTCAGACCGGCTGGTTCGTAGAGTCGCTGATGACGCAAACGCTCATCATTCACGTTATTCGCACAAATAAAATCCCCTTTCTGCAGAGCCGGGCGAGTTGGCCGCTGACAGTCACAACGTTATCCATCATGGCCTTCGGAATGTGGTTGCCGTATTCCCCGCTGGCCTCTTCGTTGGGCCTCACGCATCTGCCGTGGATGTACTGGCCGATCTTGATGCTGACCCTGCTTAGCTATGTGCTGCTCACGCAGACCATGAAAGTCTGGTTACTGCGCAAACGATTCATTTAAAGTGATGAATATCGGATGAACTTCTCTCGGCTTAGACCATAAAAGGTCAGGTGACCTTAGTTCGGCGCCATCGCGAAGAGTGCGTGCCCGGCCTCGTGGTGGCCCCATTCGAACATGTCCATCGAGAACCACTCGGCCCTTCGCAGATCGAACTGAAGGGGTTTTGATACAGTAAATGCCTTCGCGCCGCGCAGGTGCTGCAACGCAAGTGTAGGATATAAAGTTTCGGATATGTTTCGCGTGCTCGGATGCGTTGTAGCAGGTTGCCATGATCATTTCTCAGGCGCAAACTGCCGTGGCGCGCCCTTTGAATCGGGTCGGTTCTAAGATCAGGATGGATCGGGTAATCAGGTCTCTTTCGAAGACGTTGTAAATCCGGTGCTCGAATTGGACCTCGAAACCTTCCGGCAAACAGGAAGATGGGCCGATAACGCGAAGTTCCGCCCCCTCCGGTAGGAAATCAATTCGTCCTTTTCCAGCTTGGTCCAAACGAACAGCTACGAAGGACGTTCTTGTGCGGTACGCTCGTGTGGAAGCGACCACGCCCAGTTCGGCGGGCGCACAAAAATCAGCTTTGCCTGAAAGCACAAAGGTCCTTGTCATCGTCGGATTGGTTCGCCTTCCTCAAGAAGGCTCACTCTGCGGTTCGTTTACGCCAATTTCAACACTGATTTTCAAATCCCGCAGGAACAGCACGTCGGTCTCACTTAGTATCAGCTGTCCACCGAAACTCGAGTGAGCCTCAGTGGCGTGGGAGCATGCAGCGTGAACCGGAAGAGCTACGAGCACGGTATCGATTGCGATCTTAACGGCTTGTCCAGCGCGTTGGAGGCCCACGATAGCCGCTGTTACATGCTCGGACTTCCCAAAGGCTTCGGCAATTGCGTATCTCAACTCCGACAACAGGTACGAATGTCTTTGATCCATATCATGCCCTCCCTCTCTACAGAGAAAGCACTCCAGTGGCCCTTCTCAGGTGAAGTGCGGGAAGATCCGCCCATGTCGCCGAGACCGACGCACTGCCGAACTACCACGATCTTGATTGAGTGCGCTCGCCCCGTTTGCTTGAGCCAGCGCAGGGGGCAACGCCGCTCTAGGGATTATTGGCGACCTGACGCGACGCTTCTTTTGATGTAACCTGCGAAGCCGTGGGAAGCTCGGCGCCGTCCCATCCACCGCCGAGGGCCTGGATCAACTGAACCGCCGCTGTCATTTCGCTCACGCGCAGAGTCATCTCGGTCTGTTGATCGCCTAACAGGATCAGCTGGGCACTCATCACATCGAGGTAGGGATCGAGACCGGTCTGGTACCGCGCCGTAGCGATTTGCAAGTATCTTTGTGCGGCTTCCACCGCCGCATCTTGACGGGCGATCTGCTCCGAAAGAACACGCAAAGTGGCAATGTAGTCTTCCACCTGTTGAAACGCCGTCAGCACGGTCTGTTTATACGCAGCGTCGTCGGCGTTATACATCGCGGTGTACTGAGCCATTGTGGCTTTGCGCAGGCCGGCGTCGAAGATGGTCTCGGAGGCCGAAGCCCCGAGCGACCAGACCAGCGCTGGAATTGAAAACAACTTCGCGATGTTGGACGACTGAACGCCCCCGCTTCCGGTAAGGCTCAGCGTCGGGTAGTAAGCCGCCTTCTCAACTCCGATGATCGCGTTGGCCTGCGCCATGGTCCGTTCTGCCGCGGCGATGTCGGGACGACGTTGCAGCAACTGCGAAGGGACGCCGACCGGGATGGCGGGAACCGGCGTAGTCAGCATTTTCAACGGCATCGAAAAAAGCGAAGCGGGCTTGCCGATCAGCGTCGCGATCGCATGCTCGTAAAGGGCGCGGTTGGTAGCAATGCCGATTCCCGCCGCCTCCGCGTTTTCGAGCGTTACCTCGGCCTGAGCGACGGCCTCCAGGTTGTCAATGCCGGTTTCGAACAGAGCGCGGGTAAGTTCGAGCGACTGCCGATCGGCTTCGACAGTGCGGTTATACAAATCCTGCAGAGCGTCTTGCCCGCGAAGTTCGAAAAAATACTCCGCCAGATCGGCCTGTTCCGTGAGTCGCTCGTTTTCGAGATCGGCGGCGCTCACCTGGGCGGCGAACTGATACTCGCGAACGGTATTGCGGACGCGGCCCCATAGGTCCGGCTCCCACGATACATCGAACGGCAGTGAAAAATCGGTGATAGTGCCACCCGGGCTGGGAGTGGAAACACTGGTGGTGGAAACACCTGTGGTACCGCTAGTACCGCCAGATGCCAGCCCCGAGCCTCCGGCAGCCGCGCTTCCCACTCCGGCCTTAGTGATCGACGGAGCCACCGTCACGGTTGGAAAGAAGCCCGCACGGGCTTCACTCACCTGCGCTCGGGCTGCCATGAAGTTCTGGAAGTATTGCGCGATGTTCTGGTTATTGATGTTCAGCTGCTCTTCGAGCGCGTTGAGCTCGGGTTCGTTGAACATCTCCCACCACTTCCCTTTGAGCACTGCATCCTGGGGTTGCGCGGGCTGCCAGGCGCCCGGGGGCGCCGAGCTGTAAGCCGCGGGAGACGATTCCTTAAAAGCCGGCGGGGCTGGAATGGCGGGTGCGACATAGCGGGGGCCAACATTGCACCCATTCAGTAAAAAGATGGAGATCGCGGCAGCACAGGCCATACTGCCGGCGGTGATATGCCTGGCTAGCGGCCTGGGGGGCTGAGCGGTCATCGGTCCTACGATGGGCAACCGAATTGCCAAGTGCTCAGGGGTCCGCAAGGTGACGCCAGAAAGTCACGTGATGCTCGCGTGCCTGGTAACACCAATGACCATATTTGGACGCATGGCTGCCAGTGGTCACTGCCGCCGGGCGCTACGGCTGCGCGCCCGGGAGGACAACCCCAGGTTTTGGCCGTTGGCGTGCGCACCGTAGATGAATGCCCGAAATGACGAAATCGCACGCAGGATCGGCAGCCTGGAGCTGACGAGCCTACCACCCGTTGGGGTAGAGACCGACTGCAAAAGCCGGGGGGCAAGATGGTAACTCCGGAAGAGGCCACATACATGGGCCCTGAGCATCAACTCGCGGCAGGACCCGTTCCGGCGCGTCCCCGGCGCAAAGTCCTGCGCACGGTCCTATGGATTTTGTTGCCCCTGCTCGTGGTGTTTGCTTTGGTGCTTTTCTGGCGCCGTCACGAGGCAGCCCAAAAAGCGGCGGCGGCCGCAGCACACCCCAAAGTGGTTGGGATCACCATTACGACTGCGACAGCTACGAAGGGCAACATCGGCGTCTATCTGGACGCCATCGGGACCGTGACGCCGGTGTATACCGATTCGATAACCAGCGAGGTGGATGGCCTGGTGGTTGCCGTGAATTTTCAGGAGGGTCAACGCGTACTGAAGGGCGACCCACTGATTGACATCGATCCGCGTCCCTACCGCGCAACTTTGTTACAAGCACAAGGTGCGCTGGAAAGAGACGAAAATGTGCTGGCCCAAGCACAGATGGACCTGCAGCGCTACCGTGCCGCGTGGGAACGCAACGGCATTGCAAAACAAATCCTGGACGACCAGGAAAAGCTCGTACTCCAGGACGACGGCACGGTAAAAAACGACCAGGGAACCGTGCAGTACGACCAGGTGCAAGTCGACTTCTGCCACATCATGGCTCCCATCTCCGGCCAAGTGGGTTTACGGCTGGTGGATCCGGGCAATGTGGTGCAGGCTGCTGGAAGCACAACCCTTGCAGTTATTACGCAGTTGGAGCCCATTACTGTAATTTTCACAATCCCGGAAGACAGTCTTGGCCAGGTGGAAGCCCGGCTGCGCCAGGGGGCCAAGCTCCCTGTCGATGCCTTCGATCGCGCCGCCCTGAAAAAGATCGCAAGCGGGACGCTGTTGACGCTCGACAACCAGATTGACACTACCACCGGTACGGTAAAAGGTCGAGCTGTCTTCGATAACAAAAACGATGCGCTCTTCCCGAACCAGTTTGTGAACACGCGCCTGCTGGTGAATACACTGCAGGGCGTTACGCTGATTCCGGCATCGGCCATTCAACAGAATGGGCAAGCGTCGTTCGTGTATTTGATTCAAAGCAATGTCGCTCACATGCGCAGCATCAAGGCGGGCGTTACAAACGGCGGCCTGACGCAGGTTACGGGCATCGGTCCTGGGGACGTTGTGGCTAACAGCAGCTTCGATAAATTGCAGGACAACTCCGCGGTCGTCATTTCGAACAAGCCTGTCCCGGCCAGTACGAGCGGGAGCACCGGGCCGTGAATCCATCGCGCGCCTTTATCGTGCGGCCGGTAGCCACCGCTTTGTTGATGGCCGCCATCCTGTTGGTTGGCATTGTCGGCTATACACAGCTTCCTGTCTCCGCATTGCCGGAAGTGGATTATCCGACCATTCAGGTGCTCACGTTTTATCCCGGCGCAAGCCCCAACGTGATGGCGACCACGGTAACTGCGCCGCTAGAGCGCCAATTCGGCGAATTGCAAGGTTTAAGCCAGATGACCTCCACCAGCTCCGGAGGCACTTCCGTCATCGTTCTGCAGTTTAATCTCACTCTCGCAATTGACGTAGCGGAGGAAGAGGTGCAGTCCGCCATAAATGCGGCGCAAAGTCTGTTGCCGTCCATCCTGCCAGCGCCGCCGATTTACAGTAAGACCAATCCTGCCGACGCGCCTGTGCTCACCCTGGCCATCACTTCAAATTCCATGCCGCTTTCTCAGGTGGAGGATCTGGTGGATACGCGCCTGGCGCCTAAAATTTCGCAGCTCAATGGCGTCGGCCTGGTAACCATTAGCGGCGGCCAAAAACCAGCGGTCCGCATTCAAGCCAACCCTACGGCTTTGTCATCGTACGGCATCAACATGGAAGATCTGCGCACCGCGCTGACCGAGGCCAGCGTGAACGCCGCCAAAGGGAATTTCGATGGACCGCGCCAGGATTACCAGATCGACGCTAACGATCAACTGGTCTCGAGCGGCGACTATCGAAGCGTAGTGGTTGCGTACCGCAACGGTTCACCCGTCATGCTGACCGACGTAGCGCACATCGTGAATGGCGTGGAAAACAATAATCAGGCCGCGTGGATGAATCAGACGCCCGCGGTGATTCTGAATGTGCAGCGCCAACCCGGCGCAAACACCATCGCCGTGGTCAAGAGCATCAAGGCACTCATGCCGCAGCTTCAGAGCAACCTGCCCACCGGCATCGTGGTTACCACGCTCACCGATCTTACAACCGCCATCGAAGCATCGGTTTCGGACGTCGAGTTCGAACTGTTGTTGACGGTCGGACTCGTAGTGCTGGTCATTTTCCTCTTCTTGCGAAGCATCTACGCTACCATCATCCCCGCCGTGGCCGTGCCGCTGTCGCTGATCGGCACGCTCGCAGTGATGTACGTCCTGGGTTACAGCCTGGATAATTTATCGATGATGGCGCTGACTATCTCTACCGGCTTCGTGGTGGACGACGCGATCGTGATGATCGAAAATATTTCGCGTTATCTGGAGGAGGGAAAGAAACCGCTAGATGCAGCGCTGCTTGGCTCCTCGCAAATCGGGTTCACCATTCTCTCGCTGACCGTGTCGCTCATCGCCGTGCTCATTCCACTGTTATTCATGGGCGACGTGGTGGGGCGGCTGTTTCGCGAGTTCGCCGTGACACTGGCTGTCACCATCATTCTTTCGGCGGTGGTCTCTCTCACGCTGACACCGATGATGAGCGCGCGAATCTTGCGGCATCAGCCAAAAGAACAACAGGGGCGCGTCTATCGAGCTACAGAGCGTGCTTTCGAGGGGATGATCGCGTTCTACGGCCGGACGCTGAAGGTTGTCCTTCGATTCCAGACCATCGCGCTGCTAGTGGCCGCGGGCACGTTGCTGCTTACTGTTTACCTTTACATCATCATCCCTAAAGGTTTTTTTCCGATCCAGGACACCGGCGTGATTCAGGGTATCTCGCAAGCGCCGCCGGCCATCAGTTCACAATCCATGGCGCAGAAGCAACTGGCGCTTACCAAGGCAGTGCTGAGTGACCCGGCGGTGGAAAGCGTCTCATCGTTTATCGGGGCCGATGGAACGAATACAACCACGAACAGCGGCAGGATGTCGATCAATTTAAAACCGCTCGACCAGCGCAAGATCAGCGCGTCCAATGTAATCCGCAGGCTCAACTCCACACTGAACCAGGTGGAAGGAATCCAATTGTTTATGGAACCTGTGCAGGACATCAGCGTGGATGACCGTGTGAGCCGGACGCAATACCAGTACGCACTGGAAGATCCCGACGCCACTGAACTGAGCGACTGGACCAACCGTTTCATCACACGGCTCAAGCAGTTGCCGGAACTGGAGGACGTGGCCACCGATCAACAGCCGGGCGGGCTGGCCGTGTCGCTGGTGATCGACCGGGTCACCGCTTCGCGATTGGGAATCGCACCCTCCACCATCGACAACACCCTGTATGACGCCTTCGGCCAGCGGCAAATCAGCACCATGTACACGCAGGTGAATCAATACCACGTTGTTCTCGAAAGTCAGCCGCAGTTTCAGAAAGACCCCGACAAGCTGAACAAGCTTTATATCCAGTCCAATGCCTCTTCGGGGACCAGCGGTGCGGCAGCTTCTTCGTCTTTTTCGTCTTCGGGATCGCCGTCCGCGGGATCCAACTCGCTAACCACCTCGGCACTGTACACTCCGTCGGCGAATACCCTGGCTCCTCCCGCGAATGCGCTTTCGGCGAGCACATCCAGCGCCAACGCCGCGGGCGCTATCAGTTCGGCCACCAGCAATGCCGTGCCGCTCAGCGCTTTCGCGCACTTTGAGAACACCACGGAGCCGCTGGCCATTACGCACCAGGGTCAATTTCCGGCCATCACGGTGTCGTTCAATCTCGCCGAGAGCGCCTCGCTGGGCGCCGCCATCACCGCAGTCGACAAGGTGCAAAAAGACATGCACATGCCTCCCAGCCTGCAGGCCGGTTTTCAAGGCACTGCGGAATCCTTCACGGCTTCCCTCGCCAATGAGCCCCTGCTCATTCTGGCCGCGCTGGTCACCGTGTATATCGTGCTTGGCGTTTTATACGAGAGCTTTATTCATCCGATTACGATTCTGTCCACGCTGCCGTCGGCGGGCGTCGGCGCATTCCTCGCCTTGATACTTTTTCATCAGGATTTGAGCGTGGTGGCGATTATCGGCATTGTTTTGCTGATCGGCATCGTGAAAAAGAACGGCATCATGATGGTCGATTTCGCGCTGGAAGGCGAGCGCAAGCACGGAAAGAACGCGCGGGATGCAATATACGAGGCGTGTCTGCTCCGCTTCCGTCCTATTATGATGACCACCATGGCGGCGCTGCTGGCCGGGTTGCCGCTGGCGCTCGGAACGGGTTTCGGTTCTGAGTTGCGCAAGCCGCTGGGCATCGCGATGGTGGGCGGGCTGCTGCTGAGCCAGGCGCTCACGCTTTACACCACGCCCGTCATCTACATTTTCTTCGACAATCTGGCGCACCGTTTTTCGCACCAATCGAACCAGCCGGAAACCGGAGGCGCGGAGCAACAGGTAAACCCGGCGTGAATATCTCCGAACCTTTTATTCACCGTCCAGTGGCTACCACGCTGCTCACGGTGGGGGTGGCCCTGGCCGGCGCGATTGCGTTTGAGGTGCTGCCGGTATCGCCCCTGCCGGAGGTCGACTTTCCCACTATTTCCGTCAGCGCCAGCTTGCCGGGGGCCAGCGCCGACATCATGGCGTCGTCCGTCGCCACTCCTCTGGAGCGGCAGTTCGGTCACATTGCGGGCGTGACGGAGATGACTTCAGCCAGCACGCTCGGCAGCACATCCGTCACCATTCAGTTCGACCTCAGCCGAGATATTGATGGCGCGGCGCGGGACGTGGAGTCGGCCATCAATGCGGCGCGAACCTATCTGCCGACCAACCTGCCGTCGAATCCCACCTATCGCAAGGTCAATCCCGCCGACGCGCCGATCATGATCCTCGGCCTTACGTCGGACAAATACGGCCCGGATAAATTGTATGACGAAGCTTCCACAGTGGTGGAACAAAAGCTGTCGCAGATTCAGGGCGTGGGGCAGGTCACCGTCGGAGGCGGCGCCCTGCCGTCCGTGCGGGTGGACGCAAATCCCACGCAATTGGCCAGCTATGGACTTACCCTCGCGAATTTGCAATCCGTGTTGAGCCTGCAGAATTCCGACCTGGCCAAGGGCCAAATCTCCGATGGCATCGTGACCGCGGACATCATTGACAACGACCAGATCTCGCATGCGGCCGACTACCAGCCGCTGGTGGTCGGCTATAGCCACGGCGCGGCGGTCCGCCTATCCGATGTCGCACAGGTGACCGACTCGGTGCAGAACGTTCGCGTGGCCGGCTATTTGAACGGCAAGCGCGCGATTCCGATCATCATTTTTCGCCAGCCCGGCGCCAACATCATAAACACAGTCGACCGCATTCGCGCGCAACTTCCGTATATCCAGGCATCCATTCCGCTCGGCATCGAGTCCACCATCGTTCTGGATCGCACCATCACCATCCGCGCCTCCGTCGGCGATGTCGAGAGGACGCTGCTCATTTCCATCGGCCTGGTCATCGTGGTGGTGTTTGTCTTCCTGCGCAACGGACGCGCCACGCTCATTCCCGGGGTCGCCGTTCCGGTCTCGCTGATCGGCACGTTCGCGGTGATGTATGCGTTCGGATATAGCCTCGATAATCTTTCGCTGATGGCAATGACCATCTCAACGGGATTTGTAGTCGACGATGCCATCGTAGTGATGGAAAATATCACCCGCCATTTGGAAAACGGGTTGAAGCCCTTTGCCGCGGCATTGAAAGGCGCGCAAGAAATCGGTTTCACTGTTCTTACCATCAGCATTTCGCTTATCGCCGTCTTTATCCCTTTGCTGCTAATGGGCGGAATCGTTGGCCGTCTCTTCCGCGAGTTTGCCGTCACTCTCTCGGCGTCCATTCTCGTTTCCATGGTGGTCTCACTCACTACCACACCGATGATGTGCGCCTACCTGTTGAAGGACGAGCGCGCCGAAAAACATGGCCGCCTTTACATGGCTAGCGAAAAATGTTTTGACGCAGTGCTGTCGCTGTATCGCAAGACTCTGCATTGGGTGCTGGCAAATCCTACTCCTACCCTGGTCGTACTCTTCGTTACCATAGCGCTCAATGTGCTGCTGATCGTCAAGATACCCAAGGGCTTTTTTCCGGTGGAGGACACCGGGGCCATCTCCGGCGGAGTGCAAGGTCCGCAGGATTCGTCCTTCCCGGCCATGAACGACGCCGTTCAGCAGATCGGTGCGGTGATCAAGAAAGATCCTGGAGTCGACAATGTGATTGCGTTTACAGGCGGAAGTGGAGCCACCAATACCGGCTCGCTCTTCGTCGCTCTTAAGCCGCTGGGCGCGCGTACGGCCAGCGCGTCTCAAATCATCAACCGTCTGCGCCCGCAATTGAACCGTCTGCCGGTGGCTTCCGCATTCCTGCAGGCCGTACAAGACTTGCGCATCGGAGGGCGGTCCAGTAATGCGATGTATCAGTACACAATCCAAGCCAACACCGTGCAGGATCTCTCCAAATGGGGCCCGATTCTGCTGGCTGCGATGAAGAAATTGCCCGGCCTGCAGGATGTCAGCTCAGACCAGCAAAACGGCGGGCTGGACGAGCTGATGAGCTATGACCGCGTCACTATGGCCAAGCTCGGCCTCACCGTACAGTCGCTCGACTCGGCGTTATACAGCGCATTCGGCCAATCGGAAGTATCCATCATTTACACCCAGCAAAATCAGTATTACGTGGTGCTGGAAGTTGCGCCCCAGTATTGGCAAAACCCGGAAGGATTGAAAGACATTTACCTTCTTTCGTCCAGCGGCAACAACATTCCGCTGCTCGCGGTGGCCAAGGGCCAAGCCAACACAACACCGCTGGCCATCAATCATACGGGCTTATTCCCTTCGGTCACGGTGTCCTTTAACCTTGCGCCGAACGTGTCTTTGAGCAGCGCTACGGCGAGCATTAACCAGATGCAAAAGCAGCTCGGCGCGCCCTCCACGCTGCAAGGCTTTTTTGCAGGAACGCTGCTGGCATACCAGCAATCCCTGAGCACGGAGCCAGTTCTGATCGTGACGGCGCTGCTGGCGGTGTACATCGTTCTCGGCATTTTGTATGAAAGCCTGGTCCACCCGCTGACCATCA
>Ga0302325_10007370_pt1 | contig 24426 bp, 22 predicted proteins | sample Palsa_T0_2_FD_201948 | JGI IMG/M metagenome (GOLD analysis project Ga0302325, IMG submission 201948) | Peat permafrost microbial communities from Stordalen Mire near Abisko, Sweden - Palsa_T0_2 | ecosystem: Environmental > Terrestrial > Soil > Palsa > Peat permafrost | place: Sweden: Abisko... | reverse complement strand
TGACCACCCCAAGAACCGCGTCCTGGTCGACTTCGGCAACGTGCTGAGCGTCGACGCATTCCTGGCAGCAACCAAGGACATCGACGTCGTGCGCTTCGTCGAGGGGCCTGCGGAGGAACGGACCCCGGTGCAAGGCCCCGACGGGCACTACGCGCACGAGCTGATCATCCCGTTCACGCTGGACCAGGACGCAGCGCCACGAATACCACGGCGGCGAGCGCCAACATCCGTACCGGAGTCGCGGCGGCGCTTCCAGCCCGGAAGCGAATGGCTGTACGCAAACCTATACGGCCCGGTCGCGGGCGCCGATCGCGTACTCGTCGAACACATCGGGCCGCTCGCGCGATCGCTTCGCGAGGCAGGCTTGGTGGACCGGTGGTTCTTCATCCGCTACGCCGACCCGGAGCTACATCTACGGATGCGCTTCCATGGTCGGCCGCGTGACCTGGTCGGCGAGGTGCTGCCGGCATTGCATGCGGCGACGGCGAACCCGATGGCCGAAGGGCTGCTGTACAGGATCTCGCTCGATACCTACGAGCGTGAGATCGAGCGCTATGGCGGCGTGGAAGGGGTTGAGCTGATGGAGCATGCGGCCGAGGCCGACTCCGAGGCGGTGATCGACGTTCTCGCCCACCCGCTCAGCGGTGTCGAGCGCCGGCATCTGACGGTCGCCAGTCTGGCCGGGCTCTACCAGGATTCGGCGCTCACGCTCGGAGCCAGGCACGCCTGCTGCGCCTCCCTGCGGATTGCGTGGGCGCGCGGCAGCGGATCGTTGGGCCGCCTGCTCGGCGCAGAGGAGCGGGCCGAGCGCGCACAGCTGACCGAAACCGTCGCCGCCCTCGAGCGCGACGACGCCGACCCCAGGATAGCCGCCCTGCGTGCGCGCTCGGCGTCGCTCGTGCCGATCCTCGGGCGTCTACGGGCGCTCGAGGAGGAGGGCATCCTCGAACGGCCGTTCGAGGACATCATCTGCTCGCTCGCTCACATGGGCGTCAATCGGTTACTCAAGCGGGGCGCCAACCGCGACGAGCTCAGGGTTCACGATGCGCTCGCGCGCCTCTACGAGGCCCAGATCGCCCGTGATAAGGTCGAGCTGGCGTGATCGAGAAGCAGGTCGCGAGCGGGGCGATGGAGCCAGGCAGTGAGTTCGCCGGCTACCGGATTCGGTCGGTGCTCGGGGAAGGCGGCATGGGCGTCGTCTACCTTGCAGAGCGCCCACAGGGAACGCTGTGCGCGCTGAAGGTGCTCTCTCAGGCTCGAACGGATCCGAGCTTCGCCACTCGGTTCAAGCGCGAGGCGGAGTACGCGGAGTCGCTCGATCATCCCGCGATCCTCGAGCTCTACGATGTCGGCGAGGCCCCCGACGGCACGCTGTTCTTCGCGATGCAGTACGTAGCGGGCGCAGACCTGAGGCTGCTGCTGGCACGCGACGGCCCGATGAGCCTCGAGGAGGCGCTGTCGATCCTCGAGCCGGTTGCCGACGCGCTGGATTGTGCGCACGCCCAGGGATTGATCCATCGCGATGTGAAGCCGGGCAACGTCATCGTGGCCGAGGACCGCGGCCCCGGTCCGTACGTTTACCTCACCGATTTCGGTCTGAGCAAGAACCCCTCTCAGGACTCGGTTAAGCTCACCCGGCAGGGTGAGTTCATCGGGACGATCGCTTACACGGCGCCCGAGGAGATCCTGGCCGAGCCACGCAACCATCTCGTCGACATCTACTCGCTCGGCTGTGTGCTCTACGAGATGCTGGTCGGCGCCCCGCCATTCGTGCGCGACCGCGACCTCGAACTGATGTACGCGCACATCGGTGACCCGCGACCCAACGCGACAGACCGACAGCCCAACCTCCCAACCGGGATCGATGCCGTCATCGCCAAGGCGATGGCGATCTCGCCCACAGACCGTTTCGCGAGCTGCTCGGAATTCACGGCCGCGGCAGGCGCACTGCTGCCGGGGCGCTCGGCGCCGGCCGCGTCCGGCGCCGCTCCCGCCACGGTGCCGACGCCTGCCGACGCCGCGGCGGCCCGAGCGCCGGCGCCAGTACCCTCGGCGGCCACGGCCCAGGCGCCCGCGGGCGAGCCCTCGGCGGCGCTGAAGCTCGTCGTGCGCGCCGGACTCGGACTCGGATCCGAGCTGACCGTGGAGAACGATCTCGCGCTCGGCCGGCTGACGACGCTCGACGGCCTGCTAGCGGACGACCACGGCATCTCCCGCCGTCACGGCCGCATACAGCGAGGCGTGGATGGCGGCTTCGTCGTCGAGGACCTGTACTCGACGAACGGCACGTTCGTGAACGAGACCCGCATAAGTGGCCGCCACCCGCTGCGAGCGGGCGATGAGCTGCGCATCGGAGAAACCATCTTCGTGGCTTCGAGCGATCCATCAACCGATGAGGTTGGGCCCGAGCATCCGGCACCCACCGAGCATCAGGAGGAGGAGCCCTGTCCGATCGCGGAGCTTGTGGTGAGTCCACCGCGCGGGGAGCAGGCCCAGCGTCTCGTGCTGCGGCTGGAGCTCGACCTCGAAACCGGCGAGCTGGTCGTCGGCATCGAAGGTGGCGCCACTGCACGGATCGCTCGCGACGGCGACGGCTGGCGCGTGGAGACCACGTGAGCGGCGAGCTCGGCGTCGCCGCGCCGACCGGCCTCGAGGGAATGATGGCGGCGGTCGTGCTCGAAGTCGACGGACACGAGCTGACCGGCCGCGACCTGGTGGCGGCGGGGGTCGTGTCGGGCCGATGGCAGCGGCTCGAAAGCGAGTTATCTGAAGGTCTCGGCCTCGTCGCTGCGCAAAGCCCCCCGACGGCGGACATCGGGGAGGAGGTGCGTGCGCTTCGCCTCGAGCGGCGGCTGCTCAGCGCCGAGGACATGCGAGCCTGGCTGCACCCCAGGGCGCTGGCGATGCGCGACATCCGAGGGGTCGCGGCACGCGCGGTCGTTCGCCGCCTCGGCGGCACGCCGCAGGCGATAACCGCCGCAGAGGTGGCGGCAGCGCTGCCGGCGGAGGCGATCTGTACGGGCGTGGTTTCCGAGCTCGGCTGGTGGCTGGCCGATCGCTTGCTCTCAGCGAAAGCGACGGCGGCGAGCGCTGCGGCGATCTCGCTCGACGACACGCGAATCCAGCGGCTCACGCTCGCCGAAGCTCGAACGGCTGCAGGGGCGACCAGCAGGGAGTCTGGGGTGGATCGCGCCCGGCGACTCGCGTGGATCGCGGCGCTCGATGACGCCCACCGCCCGTGGGAGGCAGGCGTTGCCGAGCCGCGAGCGCTCGCTCGCCGGCTGCGCGAGCGTGAGCTCGACTGGTGCCACTTCGAGCTCGACGAACTGCACCTTGCCTCACCTGGCGCCGCCGCTGAGGCTGCTCGCCAACTCGCCGAGGGCACCGACCCGGGAGAAATCGCAGCCGCAGCCGGCGTTCCCATCATCGACCGACACGTGGTACTTGCCGACGCGGCGCCACCGCTGGCGCGAGCCCTGGTCGGCGCCGTCGTCGGGGATGTCGCCGGACCGTGGAGCGAGGGCAACGAACATATCGTGGCCCGCGTGCGCGAGCGCCATGCGCCAGAGGACGCGGATGAGCCGCTCGTGGAGCGTGCCCGCGCCGAGCTGTTGGCAGAGGCAGCTGAGCGGCTGCGTGCCGGAAAGGTGCGCTGGCATGATCGGGCGTGAGCCCGCTGCGTGGGCGGAGCCCACGGCGGTGGTACGAGCGCTGCCCTTCATGGCACGCCTTCCGCCGGCGGTGCGCAACCTCGTCCTCGCCGGATTTGAGGAGCGCACGTACCACTTCGGCGAGACCGTGCTCGCGCCCGAGGACGGCGCGTTCGTCGTCATCGTCGAGGGTGAGGCCCGCGCGATCACCGCCGGGCCCGACGGCACCGAAGTCTCGCTCGGTGTCCTTGGCCCGGGCGAGACGAGCGGAGAGCGCGCCCTGGTCGAGGATGACCCACCCGCAGTGACCCTGCGGGCCGCGTCGAGTGCGGTGCGTGTGCTGCGGCTCGAGCGTGCGGTCGCGCTGACGCTCGCGCGGGCACACCCAGAGGCAGCGGCTGGGTTCAGCGCCCAGGCTCGAGCGAAGCGCATCGGTGCCTTCCTGCGCTTGGATGCCACGTTCGCGCAGCTCGACAAGCAGGCGCTCGAGCTCCTGGTCGAGCGCGGCCGCGAGATCAACGCCGATGACGGCACCGTCGTGGTCCGCGAGGGTGAGCGCACCGACCAGTGGTGGATCGTACAGTCCGGGCGACTCGTCGAGCAGACCGGCGATGGAACAGCGCGCCGCGACGTGCGTTTCCTACGCGCCGGCGACGTCTTCGGAGAAGTCGGCGCGATCAGCGCCGGCGCACGCATGACGACCGTGACTGCGGTCAGCGACTGCGTGCTGCTCGAGCTGAACAGCGCCGTGCTCGGTGAGCTCGGCGCGCTTGACCCAGCGTTCGCCGCGCGGCTGGAGGATCGGGCTCGGCTGCACCTCAGCCGGATCGCCGTTCGTCCGCTGGACTTCGGCGGCGGCGATGCCCTATCGGGCATCACCAAGCGCCCGCCGCCGCCGCCCCCCTCGCTCGATCAGCGCATCGCCGCCGGCGTCCAGCTCGCCGCAGCTCCGGCCCCGGCCGAGCCGTGGGTCGCCCCGCGGCGCTTCCCTTTCGTGCGGCAGATCGATTTCGCCGACTGTGGTGCCGCCGCTCTCGCGATGATCTGCCGCGCCTTCGGCCGCAAGGTGTCGCTGACGTTCATCCGTCGCGTCGCCGGCACCGGGCAGGACGGCACGAGTCTGCGCGGGATCATGCTCGCCGCCGAGGAGGCGGGTCTGGAGGGTCGCGCGCTGAAGGCCTCGAAGGGGAATCTCGACGAGCTGGCATTGCCGGCGATCATCCACTGGGAAGGCAACCACTGGGTCGTCGTGTACGCCGTCGAGGGCGACCGCGTCCGAATCGCAGACCCAGCCCGTGGCCTGAGACGAATCAGCCGCGCCGACGTCGAGGAGAAATGGTCCGGCTGGTGCGCAACCTTCCGCCCGACGCCGCGATTGGACGACGCGCCGATCGACCGCCTCGATCTGACCTGGCTGCTCCCGTTCGTGCGTCCGTTACGCGCCAAGCTGGCGCTGGCAGCGGTGATGGCGATCGCGGCGACAGGCCTGCAGCTGCTGGCGCCTGTCCTTACCCAGAAGGTCGTCGACGCTGCCGGTACGCAGAACTCCGGCCGCGTAACACTGGTCGTTGGGCTGATCGTCGCGCTGCTGTTCGTCGGCCTCGCGATCAGCCTTGCGCAGCGCCGGATGCTGGCCCGTGCCGCCGTTCGGCTCGACGGCGACACGCTCGATTTCGTATCCGGCCGCCTGCTCGACCTGCCACTCTCATACTTCGAGGCACGGCGCACCGCTGACATCGAGCGCCGGCTCAACGGGCTTCGCCAGGTGCGTTCGCTGCTTGTCCAGGGGATCGTCGGCGGGCTGTCGGCCGTCATTCAGCTGATCGTGACGTTCGCCATCATGTTCGCCTACTCACCGATAGTGGCGGCGGTGTTCGTCGCGACAGCACCTGTCTATGCGGGACTGATGCGCTTTTCCTCTCGTCGGTTGCGGCCCACCTTTGACGGTCTCGAGGAGGCGTACTCTCGGCATGCCGCCAAGCAGCTCGATGCGATCAAGGGGATAGAGGCCGCGAAGAGCGCCGGCGCCGAAGAAGGCATGCGGCGCGTGATCAGGAACGAATTCGCCCAACTCGCCGACCGCGTGTTCCGCAGCGACTGGGTGCTGATGTTCTACGACGCTGCCGTCCAGGTTGCCGGGTTCATGATGTTCGTGCTGTTCCTGTGGGTGGGAGCGTTGCTCGTTGCCGCGGGCAAGCTGTCGATCGGCGAGCTCGTCGCCATCAATTCGCTGGTGCTGCTCGCCAACGCGCCGATCGCGATCCTGCTCGGTCTCTGGGACCAGGTGCAGCAGGGGACGGTTCTGCTGCAGCGCCTACAGGACGTGCTCGAGGCTGAGCCCGAGCAGCGTCGGGACGAGGTCGCCCCTCGGAACGTCCGGCGCTTGTCCGGTCGGATTCACCTGCGCCAAGTGGGGCTCAGCTACCCGGACGCCCCCGATCGCGCCGTGCTCGATGATGTCTCGCTCGTGCTGGAAGCCGGCTCGACGCTCGGGCTCGTCGGGCGATCTGGATCGGGCAAGTCGACGCTCGTCCGATGTCTGGCCGGGCTCGTGATTCCGACCACCGGCACCGTGCTCTACGACGAGGTCGATCTACGCGATCTCGACTGGCGTCAGCTGCGGCGGCGCATCGGCGTGGTCCTGCAAGCCCCTTACCTGTTCGATGACACGATCACGGCGAACATCGCGCTGGGGGAGGAGACCCCCGACTCCGCTCTCGTACAGCGGGCTGCGGAGATCGCTGACGCCGCCGGCTTCATCGAAAACCTCGCGCTCGGCTACGAAACGAAGGTCGGTGACAGCGGAATGCGGCTGTCGGGCGGGCAGGCGCAGCGCATCTGCATTGCTCGCGCGCTCTATCACGACCCACCCGTGCTGCTGTTCGACGAGGCGACCAGCGCGCTGGACACTGAGTCCGAGGCGGCTGTCAAACGGAACCTCGACCGAGTCCTGGAGCAGCGCACCGCCGTGATCGTCGCGCATCGGCTGAGCACCATTCGCGACGCCGACACGATCGCTGTGATTGAACAGGGGCGCGTCGTCGAACATGGAAGCCATGACGAGCTGCTCGGCCGCGAAGGACTCTATTACCACCTGCACGCCAGCCAGACAGCGTGACCGAGCGAGGGGCCAAATTAGAGGGTGGCATGTAGTGTGGCTGGCGTGCCAGCGCTCGAGACGGCAGGCCTGAGCAAGCGCTACGGCGCGCGCTTCGCCGTCGATCACATCGACATCAGCCTGCCGTCCGGCGTCGTGAGCGGGTTCGTCGGCCCGAACGGCGCCGGCAAGACCACCACGATCCTGATGCTGCTCGGGCTGGTGCGCCCAACCGACGGCACCGGCCAGGTGCTCGGACAGCCGATCACCGATCCCGCCGCCTACCTCGCGCGCGTGGGTGCGCTGATCGAGGCGCCGCTCTTCTACCCGACACTGTCGGGGCGGCGCAACCTCGAGGTACTCACCCGGCTCGGGCGGCTCGACCCCACGCGCATCGCTCAGGTACTGGAGCAGGTCGAGCTGTCCGATCGCGCCCACGACCTCGTCCGCTCCTACTCGCTGGGAATGAAGCAGCGGCTCGGGATCGCCGCCGCGCTCCTGCCGGCCCCGGAGCTGGTGATCCTCGACGAGCCGACCAATGGCCTCGACCCAGCTGGGATCAGGGAGATCAGGGAACTCCTGAAGGGACTCACCGAGCGTGGCATCACCGTCTTCGTGTCGAGCCACCTGCTCGCCGAGATCGAGGCGATCTGCCAGCACCTCGTGATGATCGACAAAGGCAGGATCGTCTTCCAAGGCGGTGTCGACAGTCTCCTCGCGGCGCAGCAAACCGCGCTCATCGCCACCCCCGAGCACGCCAAGGATCTACCCGCGCTGATCGCGCTGATCGAGCGGGAGGGAAAGGAGGCGAGCGCCGAAGGGGAGTCCGTCCGCGTTCAATCCAACGCCGACTGGGCAGCCGAGCTCAACCGCCGGGCGATGGCGGCCGGCATAACACTCAGCGGGCTGCAGGTGACACGGGCCTCGCTCGAGGAGGCGTTCTTCTCCGTCGTTGGGGCACTTCGCGCCCATGGGAGTTCGCCTGGCGGCGAAGGGGGGCTTCGCCCCCATGGGAGTTCGCCTGGCGGCGAAGGGGGGCTTCGCCCCCATGGGAGTTCGCCTGGCGGCGAACATCCCGGGGAGGGTGTCGCCCCGTTCCCCGACCCTGCCTCGGGGGGGGACTGATGTTCGGTGCGTTCAGTAGTGAGTGGGTCAAGCTGCGGCGTCGCAGCATGCTTGCGTGGGGTCTGGGTGGGGGCTTGGCGTTCAGTGTGCTGGCGACGGTGTTCACGATCGAGCGGGCCACGAAGACGCTCGAATTCGGCCGCGGCCACGGCTTCCGCATCACGGTCGCCGAACTCTCGCAGCCTGACGGGCTGGTGCACGGCGTGGTGGACATCTCGAACCTCGTCGGCATCGTCGCGCTGTGCCTGTTTGCCGGTGCGGTGGCGACCGAGTACAGCCAGGGCACGCTGCGTAACCTGCTCGTTCGCGAGCCACGCCGGGTCCGGCTGCTGTCGGGGAAGTTCCTCGCGCTGGCGGCGTTCATCCTGCTCGCCGTCGCGCTCGCGATCGTGGTCGCCGCGGTGCTCGCGTTCGTGCTCGCACCTGGTAAGGGCATCGACACCTCGGCGTGGACGAGCAGCACGGGTGTCAGCGACTTCTTCGCCGCGTTCTTCCACGTCTACCTCGCGTGTGTGGGGTACGGGCTTTTCGGCACTGCGCTGGCGGTGATCTTTCGCTCGCCGGCGGTGGCGATCGCGCTTGGTGTCGCATGGGTGCTTCCGATCGAGGCGATCATCGTCGGCGTGATCTGGAGCAACGGTGACCGCTGGCTACCGGGCCAGCTGCTGAGCGCGCTTGCTCACGGCGGCACCAGCGACGCGTCGTACTCGCACGCGCTCGTGATCCTCGGCCTGTATGCGGCGCTGACCGCGGCCGGCACGCTGCTGCTGTTCGAGCGCCGCGACGTGTGAGCGCGGACCGCGCACCAGGCACGGTAACGGCCGCGTTACAGAGTCACCCCGTTGTCACCGCCGCCCGCGTACAACATGGCGCGATGAACCCGATCCGCATCGCTCGCGTGAACTCGCTCCGGGTCGCCATCGCCGTGCTGGGCGGCGCGTCGATCGCCGGCTGCGGGTCGACCGGCGCGCCGAGCCGGGCTATGGCCAGCACCCGCAGCGGGTCGAGCTCCCGCCTTCAGTTCTCCCAGTGCATGCGCGCCAACGGCATCCCGAACTTCCCCGACCCCAGTCCGGCCGGCTACCAGACCACCGGCATCAACCTCCAGTCGCCCGCCGCCGAGAGCGCATTCAACGTGTGCATAAAGCACCAGCACCAGTCCGGACAACCGCCGCCAACCCCGGAAAGCGTGCGACTGCAGGAACTCACGTTCGCACAGTGCATGCGCGCGAACGGCATCCCGAACTTCCCGGACCCCGATGCGAACGGAAACATCCAGTTCCCCACCACCAGCCCCATTCCCCATTCGCCCGCCTTCCAGCGCGCGCAGAACGGGCCATGCAAGAAGGACCTGAGCCGCTGACGATGGCACACCCGACGTCCGGCAGTTCGTCCGCCGCGATCGGCGACGGGCGAGGAGCAGGGCGCGCCCCCAGATCACTGACCTGCTTTGGTGCTGGTCTTACACTTGTAGGAGCCGAATGAGATGGACGAGTACGTCTGGTCGCCGTATGCTCAGCGCGGTGCTGCTTGTCGCGGCGGGGTTGCTGGTTGCGGCTTGCGGCGGGAACGGGCCTGCGGCCGCTAGCTCTGGATGCACAACCGTCGCCACAAACGTGGCTGCTTCGACGGCGAGGGTCTCTGGCTCCTGGCCATACCCGAACGCCGACCTCGCGAACACCCGGGAAGCGATTGGGTCGAGGATCTCCTCGGCAGACGTGTCCAAGCTCGCGCAGGCCTGGGCGTTCAAGCTCACCGGGAAGGCCGCGGCCGGCGTGCGCCCGTACGGGTCGTTGACCGCGAACCCAGTCGTGCAGAACGGTGTGGTCTATCTCCAGGATCTCGACTCGAATGTCTACGCGCTCGCGCTCGCGACCGGGAAGCTCGATTGGGAGTACCGATGCAATCAGCCCGAGAGGAGTGGACCGGGACCGAACGGCGTCGCTGTCGCCGACGGAAAGGTATACGGGCTCACCCCGACGACGGCCTTTGCCTTGAGTGCCACCACCGGCCGGACGATCTGGGCCGATAACGACCTCCTGCAAAAAGGCCAAGGTACCTTCGGCATCCAGCCACAGGTGGCCAACGGACGCGTCTATCTGGCAAGCCAGTACGGGTCGGGCCCGGGCGGCGGGGTGCTGCTTGCATTGAGCGTGTCAAGCGGAGCAGTGCTCTGGAGGTTCAATACGGTCGCCGGCGCCGAGCCCGGCGTGCAGTCGCTTGGCCTCGGCTCCGGCGGCGCGTGGGAGACGCCGCTGGTCAGTGGCAGCGGGTCAGTGACGTACGGGATCGGCAACCCATATCAGACTCCCGCTGCCGCGATCGCTCATCCGGCGGTGGAGCTCTACACCGACAGTGACGTGAACCTCGACGCCGCGACCGGGAAGCTCCGGTGGTACTACCAGGGCGTTCCCGACGACTTCAAGGACTACGACATGCAGGCGTCGCCGATCTCGGCGCGCATCGCCGGCGTCTCGGTCGTGATCGGCAGCGGCAAGATGGGCTACGTCTATGAGATGAACGCCGGTACCGGCAAGCTGCTCTGGAAGGCCTCGGTGGGCGCGCACAACGGCCATGACGACGACTCGGTCGAGGCGCTCGAGCACCGCAGCACGCTCACGGCACCCCTCACGATCCTTCCGGGGTCTTTCGGCGGCGTCTTGACCGACCTGGCAGTCGCAGGCCACAGCGTATACGTGGCCACCGTCGACCTACCGTTGACCTACCCGACCTTGAATCTCCCAACTGCGACCAAGGCGGCGGGGTCTCCGACCGGTGAGGTGGAGGCGCTCAGCCTCGCTACAGGCAAGGTCGAATGGGATACGAAAGTGCCGCAGTTGCCGCTCGGTGCCGTCACGGTTTCCAACGATCTCGTTTTCACAACGCTCTACAACGGTGTGCTGGTCGCACTGAACCGCGGCACGGGCGCCGTGGTCTATCGCCACCGATTGCCCACATCTACCAACTCGCCGATAGCGATCGCCGGGAACACCGTCATCGTTCCGGCGGGCGGCCCCGTCACGAGCACTGGAGGCGGACATCCTCAGGTCGTGGCATACACGGCCCTTGAGGAGCATCGGAACGAAAAGTCACGATAAGGATCGTTCGGGACGGTCGACAGGCCGGGTGCTGCAAGTGCTTCGTCGGGCTGGATCGAAGAGCTCGGTGGCCTGGGCAACGGCGGCGGGGGTGGGGTTGACATAGCGCATCGCGGTGCGCGGTGATCTTGCCCAGGAAGCTGAGCGCCCGGGTCGCCCGGAACCGCCGGCATCGGCACGCTCATGGGGGACGGCGGCTACTGGGTCGGGATCCCGGCTACGGTCGACGCGCATTTGCCCGCGTTCGTGCGCCTGTCCACCGCCTGCGGCGAGTCACCCGGCGGACATAAGGCGTGAGCGGCGAGGACCCTATTCGGGGTCGATGAACACCGGCGGCTGCTTGGCCAGGCCGGCCGTCACCGCGGCGAGCTGGTTGGGCGAGCCGATCAGGCCTCGCTGGAGCTCGGCCTCGAGCGCGAGCGTGGCGTCCGGCGGCCCCGTCCACGACTCGTCGAACAGGCGCTTGGCGGCTCTGATCGCATCGGGGGAACGGCCCGCGATCTCCACCGCCAGCTCCTGCGCCGCCGCGAACGGATCCTGGCTCAGACGGGTGACGACACCGAGCCGGAGCGCCTCCTCACCGCTGAACACGCGGCCTGTGTACGTGAGCTCCTTGGCCACGTCGATCCCGACGAGACGGGGGAGGGTGCGGGTGATCGACATATCGGGGATCAGGCCCCACTGGATCTCCATCACCGAGAGGCGCGCATCCGGGGTGGCAATCCTGATGTCGGCACCGAGGGCGATCTGAAGTCCGCCGCCGAGGCAGTTTCCGTGCACAGCCGCGACCACGGGCGCGGGGACGCTTGCCCAGTCGTAAGCGGCGCGCTGGAACCACGTTGGTACGCCGGCGCGCAGCCGGTCGATCAGGCGCGGAAGCCCTGCCGGATCCGACATCAGGCTCATCAGGTCGAGGCCGGAACAGAAGCTCGGACCTTCGCCGTGCAGCACCACCGCGCGCACACCGGGCTCTCGGCTGAGCCGATCCGCCGCGCCGACGATGCTCTCGAACATCGCCGCGTCGAGCGCGTTGTGCTTCTCTGGGCGGGTCAAGCTGACCACGGCGACGTGGTCGGCGACCTCGATTCTGACGCGATCGGATTCCACCGGTTCCGCGCAGACTAGCGATCGGATCGTCCGAGCCTGATACGGCGCGGCTACCATGGTCTATGTGCAGAGAAGCCGCCATGGGCGAACGCGGGAATCGACGAAGTCACCCGACGGCCGCCCGACGGGAGGCCGCGCGCGTCAGCGTGCGTTCGCGATCGCGGTGCTCCCCGATGACGGCGATGAGGCGCTGACCGAGCTCCGGGAGCTGCTCAGCACCGCCGGCGCTGCGGTCGTGGGCGAGCTTGTCCAGCGCCGCGAGCATCCGCATCCGAACACGTATCTCGGCTCGGGCAAGCTCGAGGAGCTGAAGGCTCAGCTTGCCGGCGCCGATGCGAATCTGGTCGCCTGCGATGACGAGCTGACCCCGCGCCAGGAGCGTAACCTCGAGGCGGCGCTCGGAATGCCCGTGATCGACCGCACCGCGGTGATCCTCGACATCTTCGCCGGTCACGCCCACACCGCCGACGGCAAGCTGCAAGTGGAGCTCGCGCAGCTCGAATACAACCTTGCGCGGATGCGGGGCCTGTGGTCGCACCTGGAGCGACTCGGCGGCGGGATCGGCACGCGGGGACCCGGCGAAACGCAGATCGAGACCGACCGCCGGCTGGCGCGCGACCGGATCGCCGCCCTTCGGCGCCGGCTCGCGCATGTCCGCTCGAGCCGCTCGGTGATGCGGGCCGAGCGTGAGCGCGCCCATCTTCCGTCGGTGGCGATCGCCGGGTACACCAACGCGGGCAAATCGACGCTGCTGAACGCGCTCACCGGCGCCGACGTCGGCGTGCGCGACGCACTCTTCCAAACGCTCGACCCGACCACGCGCGTCCTGCAGATCGGCGGGCGCGACTACCTGCTGACCGACACCGTCGGGTTCATTCGCAAGCTCCCGCACCAGCTCGTCGACGCCTTCGGCGCCACACTCGAGGAGACGCGCCTCGCGGACCTGATCCTGCACGTCGTCGATGCCTCGGCAACGCCGGAGGATCTGGCGATGATGACCGCCGCCGTGGAGGACGTGCTCGCGGAGATCGGTGCTGAGGAGGCGCCAAGGGTGCTGGTCCTGAACAAGGCCGACATCGTCGAGCCCGACCGGCTCGAGCAGCTCTCCCGCCGGCACCCCGACGCCGTGATCGTGTCCTCGAGCACGGGCGAGGGGCTCGAGCGCATTAGGCAGCGGATCGAAGACGAGTTCGCACGCACCCTCCAGGAGGTCGAGCTGCTGCTGCCCTACGACGAGGGTGGGCGGCTGGCCGAGCTCCATGATCTCGCGGGCGACCTCGAACGCGAGGACACTGCCGACGGGGTGCGCGTCACCGTGCGCCTGCCGGCCGCCGTCGCCGCACGTTACGACCGCTTCGCCGTCAGCGGCCGCGCCGGATGAGCCTCCGCGTCCGGCGCCTGCACCCCGACGCAAGGCTGCCTACGCGCGCCCACCAGGGCGACGCCGGACTCGATCTTTACGCGCTGGAAGGCGCGACGCTCGGCCCCGGCGAGCGCGATTCGCTGCGCACCGGTATCGCTGTCGAGATCCAGCCGGGGAGGGCCGGCCTCGTGCTGCCCCGATCGGGCCTCGCGAAGCGTCACGGGATCACGCTCGTGAACGCGCCGGGTCTGATCGACTCCGGCTACCGCGGCGAGATACGCGTACTGCTGCTCAACACCGACCGCTTCGAGCCGTGCGAGATCGCCGCCGGCGACCGGATCGCCCAGCTCGTCGTGGTAACGATCGAGATGGCGCCTCTGGTCGTCGTTGACGAGCTCGAGCTTTCCGAGCGCGGGTCAGGCGGATTCGGTTCGAGCGGTCGCTGACAGCGCCCTCATAGCGCTCCGGTGCCGGTCGTGCCCTGATAGTAGTTGTCGCCGGTGTAGGTCGCGGTGTACGTTGCCGGGCCGACCGCGAACCCGTAGATCGTGCAGCTCGCGATCCCCTGGCTACTAGTGGTGGCATGACAGAAGGGATGGTTCTGTTCTGAGAAATCCACCGTCTGGCCGGCGAGCGGAGCGCCGCCCAGAACCCCGGTGAGGCGGGCCGAGAAGGTGAGCTGGATCAGGCCGTGCTTCGCGGGCGCGACCGCGAGGTGGGCGGCCAGCCGGGTAACGGTGACCGTGAAGCTCGCGCTCACTGGGGTAACCAGGCCGGAGGAATCGTTCGCCGTGCAGGTCACGGTCGTGGTGCCGATCGGGAACAGCGAGCCGGAGGCGGGGCTGCAGCTCACGCTCGGGGTGCTCGCGTCGCCGCCACCCGCGGTCGGCGGCGTATAGGTGACGGGCGCGCCGCTTGTGCTCGTGGCGCCGGTGGTGATGTTCGACGGCACATTAGAAAGGGTCAGCGGGCCGGTCTCACCGAACTTCTCAACGCGATTGTTGAACGCATCGACGACGTACACGTCGCTGGTGCTCGGGTCGACGGCCACCCCTTCGGGGTTGTTGAACTGCGCGTCGCCAGAGCCCGAGCTGCCGAACTGGCCGATGTAGGTGCCGTCCGAATCGAACTCCTCAACCCGGTCGTTCCCGGTGTCGGCGACGTAGACGTCGTTCGTGTTCGGGTCGACGGCCACGCCCTCAGGAGCGCTGAACTGCCCGTCGCCCGAGCCTGTGGTACCGAACTGGCCGATGTAGGTGCCGTCCGAATCGAACTCCTCAACGCGGTTGTTGCCGGTGTCGGCGACGTAGACCTCGCCGCTGCTCGGGTCGATCGCCACTCCGTCAGGGCCGTTGAACTGGCCGGCGCCGGGGCCGGCGTTGCCTGTGAGGCAGAAGTCGTCCGTGCAAATCCCGAAGTCGGCAATCCCGTACTGCACACTCCAGCCCCACGCCTCGATGAAGGCGCCTGAGGAGTCGAACTCGTCAACCCGGCTGTTCGCGCGGTCGACGACGTAGACGTCGCCCGTGGTCGGGTTGACCGCCACCCCCGAAGGTTCCTCGAAGTCCCCGGCGTCCTCCCCGGTGCTGCCGAACTGGCTGATGAAGTTGCCGCTCGAGTCGAACTTCTCAACCCGGTCGTTGTCGTCGTCGGTGACGTAAACATCGCTCGTATTCGGATCGACAGCCACACCGTCTGTGACGGCAAACTTGCCGTCGCCCGCGGTGCCGGCGAAACCGCCGTACTGATTGACGAGGGTGCCGCTCGGGTCGAAATTGAAGACCTGTTCGTACTTGCCGGTGGTGAAGTAGACGTCACTCGTGCTCGGGTCAACCGCCGCCCCGAGGAAGTTGATGCCGCCGGAGTCCATCGGCTCAGCGAATTGACCGAGGTAGCCGAAGCTCGAAGCGGCCAGCGCAGTCCCGGAGCTCGCAGCCATCACGAGCGCTACCGCGGCGATCGCCACCACCCAAATACGAACGCACCGCGCATCGTCCCGACTACCCATGAGGCCCCCAATCCGCTTTTACGCCCACCGCGCGGTGCCCGAAATGCCCCGACCCGGTCCCTGATCGGAACACTAGCCGTCGAGGTTGCCCCCGTCAAACTCGCTTGCGAACCATTACCCGCTCAGCAGGCCATGTTCGATCAGGAAGCGCCTCGCGGCGACGGCGGGCGTCTGGTTGTAGAGGTTGACGTCCGCGTTCAGTAGCCGCATCGCCTCGGTCGTGAGCAACGCGCTGACCCGATCGATCGTCAACGCGAACGCCGGCCCCTCGGCGAGCAGTGCACCCTGTGTCACCACCGGGACCACGTTCTGGAACGGGAACACGTGATCGGGGTCGCCCAGCAGCCGGTAGTGGCCGGCCGCTAGCTGCCCGTCAGTCGTGAACACGTCCGCCGCCTGTACCGAGCCACCGTTCAGAGCCTGGTACTGCAGGCCAATCGCGAGCGGCTGGAAGTGCGCAGGAACGACGCCGTACGCGGACTCGATCCCCGGCAATCCGGAGCGGCTGTCCTGAAACTGCGGGGGGGCGCCGAGCGTGAGCCCGCTCTTCACGCGACTGAGGTCGGCGATCACGCGAAGGTGATGCTCAGCGCCGTAGGCGGACAGCACCGCGATCGCGTCCGTGTCGGAGAACGGTGTCGCCCGCAGCAGCTCCAGCCCGTGTGCGACCGCGTACCGCTGACCCGCTTCGAAAGCTGCGTGGACGCTCGTGAAGCTCTCGGTCTCGTTCGCGACGTCCGCGTCGAAGGTCCCGATGTACTCGGGGTACATGTCGAGCTGGCCATCCTCGAGCGCCAGCTGAGTGACCTGCGTCGAGCCGATGTTCTTGTTCAGCGTGATAGTGAAGCCCTTCGCGGTCAGCGCCTGGTCGTACAGCTCGCCGAGGATGAACTGCTCGGTGAAGTTCTTGTCACCGATCGCGACGGGCGGCCTACCCGTTCCGGGTAGGAACATCGGCGCGGTGGTCGTCGTCGGAGCGGCGTCCTGACCCGTCGCCGGTCGCCCGGAGCCGGCCCCGCCGCATCCGGCGAGCGTGATCCCGAGCACCGCCGCGACAACACGGCCGCTCAGAGCGAGCCGCTGCCGAAGCTCCGATGAGATTCTGCGTGTTCGCTGCGCATGGATGGGGTCGAGAATGGGCGCCCCTCCGGACTCAGCCCACATGACACGGGGCAGAAATAGTAAGGGACCGCCGGACTCGCAGTAACAGCTAGACGCCGGCCGCGTGTCTGGCCTCGTCGTGTGCGGCGTTCTCGAACTCGTCGGCAAGTGGAGGCAGTAACTCTGATCGACCGAGCGCAGTCGCGATCAACCAGTCGGCGAACCACGCGTTCTTCGGCAGCAGGGGGCCGTGCATGTACGTGCCGATCACGTTCATCCGGCGGACGCCCTCGAACTGGTCGTGCCCGTTATTGCCATGTCCTCTGAGGACCCGGCCGAGTGGCTGCGCCGACGGGCCAAGATGGGTACGGCCACCGTGGTTCTCGAACCCCGCCAGGACCCGCTTGGACCCTGGATCGAGTTCGACCTCGATCGCAATGTTGCCGATCAGACGGGGGCCCTCGGCGCGCACGGTGTGCAGGTCGAGCAGACCGACGCCAGGCAGCTTCTCGTCGGCGAGCTCGTAGGAGTGCCCCAGCAGTTGGTAGCCGCCGCACACGGCGACAATGGCCGCGCCGCGAGCAGCCGCGGCGTGGAGGGCTTCGCGTTTGTCCTGAAGGTCGAAGGCGCACAGCCGCTGGTCGCGATCCTGGCCGCCGCCGATGTAGAACAGGTCGGCGGCGTCAGGGTCCAGCGGGTCGCCGAGACTGCTCGCGGCAAGCGTGAAACCAATCCCCCTCCAGGCGCAGCGACGCTCGAGCATCAGCAGGTTGCCGCGGTCGGCGTAGATGTTCATCAGCTCTGGGTACAGGGCGCAGACGCGAAGTCCGCGGTCGGCAAGCTCAGAGACCAAGCATCACCACCTCGCTGCCGACGTAATCGCCCGTTGCGGGGATCTGATAGCGGGCGCCGGCGCGAAAACCGGCCTTGCGGCCCTCACGCTCCAGCGCCGCTGCTCCAACCCGGTCGAGAACGATCCGGTTCTCTCGCACCTCGCGCGAGCCGTCGGGGGCGACGATCTCGCGTAGGCGCTCGATCACGAACGCCCTTCGCTGACGGCGGACGGCGATCGGCCGGCTCGCGTACACGATGCCGTCTAGCTCGCAGATATCGGGCAGCGGGCCGAGCCCGCCGTCGGGCACCTCGTAGGTCTCAACCACGTCGGTCAACGCGATCGCCAGCCCGCCGCCGGTGGATAGATGCGCTCGCGCGCAGCGCAGGAACGCCGCGCGCTCCTCGACGCCGCCGAACAGTTGGACCGCCTGCATCGGCACGAGGCAGAGCGCGAACCGCCGCCCCAGCGAGAATGAGCGAGCGTCCGCGAGCACCGCTTCGAGCGGCAACCCGGCCCCCCGGACGGCCAGCTCTGCGACCAGCTCCGAGTCGCAGTCCAAAGCGGTGACCTCATGACCGAGACTGGCGAGATCCAGCGACACCCGACCGGTCCCTGCGCCAACCTCGAGGATCGGACCGCCGTGCTCGCGGGCGAGTGCACGCCACAGCGGCAGATCCTCGAGGTAGCCGCCGCATTCGATGTCGTGCCAGATGACCTCGGTCGCCGTCACCGGTCACCGGTCCGCCAGAACGGGGGCGCGTTCCCGCGTGCCGCGAGCTCGTCGCGCAGCTCTAGGAGCGCCGTATAGGTCGGTAGCACGAACACACGCGCGGCCGCAGCGTCCGCCGTCGCCGCGTCGAGCGCCGCGGGCAGGCTCGGGACCACGTGGATGCGACTCGTTGGGACGCCGGCGTACTTCAGCCGTAGCGCCAGCTCAGCGGCACGGGTCCCCGCACAGGTCACGCGGCGGACACGACCGGCCAGGATCTCGTAATCGGCATCCCAGATCCAGGAGACATCCCGGCCGTCCGCAGTGCGGTCGTTCAGGATCGCAAGCAGGTCGAGCTCGGACTCCTCGAGCGTGATCGTGCGGAGGATCTCGTTAGCGCCGGCGGGGTTCTTCACGAGCAGGATCGACAGCTCCCGTTCACCGACGCGGATCGTCTCGGCGCGCCCGAACGCTGCCGTTACGGACCCCAGCCCCGCGACGACCTGCTCCAGCGGGATCTCGAGCGCGAGACACAGCGCGGCGGCGCCGACCGCGTTGTAGACGTTGTAAAGGCCGGGGAGAGGCAGCTCGAGCTCAGCCGACCCGACCGGAGTACGCAGCGTGACCGTTGCGCCGCGCGTGCCATGCAGACGGATCCGGTCGGCGACGACCGCCGGGACCGGACGCGTCTGCCCGCAGCTCGGGCAGCTGTAGCGACCGAGGTGGCCCATGTAGACCGCCTGATAGACGTACGCCGCGCCGCACCGGCGGCAGTGCTTGGAGTCCGACGCGTGCTGCATCTCGGGCATCGCCATCGCACCGTCCTCGATCCCGAAGTAGGTGACCGCAGCGTGGTCGCGGCCGAGGTCGGCGATCAGGGGATCGTCGGCGTTCAGAACCAGGCGAGCGTCGCGCGCCGAGCCGGCCAGCACGCCCGCCCAGCGGTCGGCGATCGTCTCGAGCTCGCCGTAGCGATCGAGCTGATCCCGGAACAGGTTTCCGAGCAGGAGCGCTCGCGGCGCCAGCTGCTCGGTCAGCGCAGCGAGCCAGAACTCGTCCACCTCGAACAGCCCGAGCTCGCCGTCAATCCGTCCCGCGCCGCGGGCGGCCCCGAGCAGCGTGGACGCGACCCCTCCGGCCATGTTCGCGCCGGCGCGGTTGTGCACGAGCGAGACCCCGGCCCGTTCGAGCACTGACGCGATCATTGCGGTGGTCGTCGTCTTACCGTTGGTCGCGGAGACGATCACCGTCCCCAGTGGCAGACGCGCCGCGAGCTCGGAGATCGCCTCCGGCTCGAGGCGCATCAGCAGCTTGCCGGGCAGGCTGGTGCCGCCACCGCGGCCCGCTCGCCGCGCAAGCGCTCCGACCGCACGCGCGGCGGCTAGTTTGGGCCCGATCGCGGTCATGGTGGAGGCGGCTGACTACCGCCGTTGAGTCGGCTCCATGCCGCCTCGGTCGGAACGATGACACGCACGGCACCCGGAAGCGCGCGGACGGTCACCGGGAGCTCGGCGATCGGGTCACCATCGGCGTACATCGTGAACGGGCGGTTTGCGCTCACCCGGAGCTCACGCGCGCGTCTGACCTTCACCTCCGGCACGAGCAGATGGCGGCCCTTGAACACGGTCGGGAGCAGACGCAGAAAGCGGAGCCTGGGCATATCGGCGATCGTCAGGATGTCGAGCAGACCGTCCTCGAGCGACGCGTCTGGCGTGATGTACATACCGCCGCCGTACGCCTTCGAGTTCCCGGCGACAACGTTGTACCCGACGAAGCACTCGGTCTCGCCCCCGTCGAGCTCGATCCGAAAGCGGGCGGAGTGCCAGCCCAACAGCCCGCGCAGGGCGCTGTACAGATACACGAGGTTGCCTCGGACAAGGCGCGCATCGTTCGCGATCCGGTTGCAGTCGGAGTCGAAGCCACAGCTCGCAATGCCGACGAACGTCCGGCCGCCGGCCTCTCCGAGATCGAGCGTTTGCTCGATGCCGGTCTCGAGCACCGCACAGGCGGCGACCGGCTCGAGCGGGATCCCAAGCGCCCTGGCGAAGTCGTTGCCCCGTCCGCCGGGTAACAGGCCGAGGACTCCACTGCTGTCGCGGAGCGCTCCGGCAATCGCACCGACTAGGCCATCGCCGCCGAACGCGACGGCTACCTCGCCGCCCGCGGCGGCGGCGCGGGCCAGCTGACGTGCATGGTCGAGGCTTCGGGTGCGTTCGGTGCGATGCTCGATCCCGCTCTCCCCGAGTGCGGTCTCGACCGCCGCCAGAGCCCTGCCCGCGCGTCCGCCACCCGCTGCCGGGTTGACGATCAGCGCGATCCGCCGCTGCCCCGGCAAGCCGTCAGCCGCCGAGTACGAGCGCGGCCAGGTCCTCCGCAATGGCGACCGGAGCCGGCGCGTGAGCTGCCTCCGCCTCGGCCCGGCTCGTGGCTCCCGTGAGCACGATCGCCGCGTCCAGTCCGGCCGCCGCCGCGCCGGCGAGATCGGAGTCCAGCCTGTCACCGATCGCGAGCGCGCGACCCGGGCCGAGGCGGTCGAGCGCCGTTAGGTAGATCTGCGGGTCGGGCTTACCGACGATGTCCGCCGTGCGGGAGGTCGCATACTCGAGCGCAGCGACGATCGCGCCGGTTCCGGGCCACGGCCCGTCGGGCATCGGGAACGTCCGATCGCGTCCAGCGCCGATCAGCTCCGCGCCGGCGAGCACCGACTGCACCGCCTCGCGGAGCTCGCTGAAGTGCAGGTCGTGGTGGCCGGCGACGACGACGACGTCCGCCCTGGAGGCGAGATCGGTGCCGTTGACGACTCGCATCCCGGCACCGTCGACGTGCCGGAAAATCGCCTCGGAGCCGATCACGTACGCCGTGCCACCGTGCGGACGACGCTCCGCGAGCACGTGCTGGATCGCTCCGCCAACGGTGACGACTTCGGCGAGCGAGGCGCGCATGCCGAGCGACCAAAGCTTGCGTACGTAATCCTCGCCGGAACGCTGGGCGTCGTTGGTGACGAACGCGATCTGCTTGTGCGCCGATCTGAGCTGGGCCACCGCCTCGGGCGCGCAACGCGTGCTCTGGTCGCCGACCCACACACAGCCGTCGAGATCGAGCAGGATGTGGTCGTAGCCGGCGAGCAGGGGGGAGAGGGGCATCAGAGCTCGAACAGTGTCGCCTGCTCGCTCGGCACCGGCGGCGCGAGGCACTCTGGGCCGTCATAGCGGGCATCGTTGACTGCGGCCGAGACGGGGCGCAGCGCCGTTCGATCCGCCGCCAGCGGCACCAACAGCTCCGCCAGCGCCGGAACCGGCGTCCCCGGATCCAGCCACGCCGCCTCGGCATCGGCGGGCAGAATCACCGGCATGCGGTCGTGCAGCGGCGCCACCGCCGTGTTGGCGGCGACGGTCAGGATCGCGCATGACCGCACCGTGTGGCCGTCGGGGGCGTGCCAGATCGACCACAGGCCCGCGAACGCGAACATCGGCTGATCGGCGCTCGAGATGTGAAACGGCTGCTTCCTGGCGCGGCGCGCACCTGACACCGGCTGCCATTCGTAGAAGCCGTCGGCGAGGACCAGGCAGCGATAGCGCTCATACGCGCGCCGGAACGCAGGGCGCTCGGCGGCGGTCTCGGCGCGCGCGTTGATCATCTTCAGACCGATCTCCTGGCGGTCGGCCCAGGACGGCACGAGCCCCCAGCGCAGCAGCTCGCCGCGCGGGCTTCCCTCTCGGTCGACGGTGACCGCGAGCACATCGTCGGCGGGCGCCACGTTGTAGCGCCGCCGGATCTCGATCGACTCACCGACAGGGAATCGAGCGCGAACGTCGGCGGGGGTAGGGGTGGCAAGCGAGTAGCGGCCGCACACGGTCGAGCTGAGATCGCCTCAGCGGGCGCGAGAAGTGACCTGCTCGGCGCGCTCGGCGTTCGCCTTCCGCTGCCGTCGCCGACCGTAGTAGGCGAGCCCGCCGATTACCACCACCACGAGCACGAAGCCATAGAAGATCGCGGAGTCGACCGTGGCGCCACCGAACGGCAGGGCAACCAGCTCGATGATCCCGAAGCCCAGCGCGAGCAGGCCGACGATCAGCGCGATCACCAGCAGAATGCCGCGGGCGCGCAGGAGCCTGCCCGCGCTCGCCGGCGGCGCGACGAGCCCCATGACCTTGAGGCCGAACAACTGCCGGCCGCTGGGTGGCTCGACACCGAGCCGCTCGGCCGCCTGCTTGAGGTCGTCCGCGCGACGCTCCGCCAGCGCCAGCGACGCGTCAGCCATGCGCCGCAGCTGCAGCCGCTCCTGTGGGCGGGCTGCCGCAAGCGCGCGCTGGAAGTGGACGCGGGCGGCCTTGGCGTCATAGCGCTCGGCGGCGCGAGCGCCGAGGATCGCCTGAGCCGCGGCCTTGAACCTGGTCTCGGCCTCGAGCTCTTCATCGGAGCGGCTTTCGAGCTGTTGCATCGCTGCCAGCTGGCTGCGCTGCTCCATCCGAACCGTTCGCTGCTGCTTGGGCATGGCTGAGGTGGAGTCTAGATGGTCGGGGTGTAAGAGCCGGGCATCGCTCCGGGACCTCGTCAGCGATGCGGCGGGATCACGTAGATCCTCTGGTCGCTCAGATCCAGACCGGGGTCGTCCGGCGCTGCCGGCGGCGTGCGGTAGACGTCGACGTGGCGACCGATGATCGCGCCGCCCGTGTCCTGGGCGACGAACCAGCCGCTGTGGCCGTCATGGCTGTAGGCGGGGATGTAGACGCGGCTGCCGAGCGCGATCACGCTCGGGTCGACCGCGATCGACTGGTAATAGCGGAGCGGGAGCGATGGTCCCGGGGCGAACGTGACTCCGCGCAATGGCACGTACCTGATGCCCCGCCCGCTGGCCCAGCCGGTGCTCTGGAGCGGGTAGGTGACCTCGCCCGAGCGAGTTCGCCAATAGCCGCCCGCGCGCCAGTACGGCGGTCCGTTCGACCAGCCATCCGAGCCGGGCGAGGTCGGCTCCCCTGTGCTCGTCACCCAGCCCGCGTTGCCCAGCGAAGAGATGTGGTAGAGCTGACCATCGAGCCCGATCCCCTCGCCCTGCATCGAAACGCCGATCGCCGAGTACAGCCAGTCGACGCGATGCTTGCCAGAAAGTCCCGGGACGCTGACGAGCCTGCCGACGAACCACGCCTCGGGCACCGGCCAATACTCGGTGACGGTAACGCCGCGGAGCCATTCGCCCTTGCTGGACTTCGAGGGCGGCTTTGGCGTCTTCGACGCTGTTGGATCGAGGCCACCCGGGGTGGCGCCACCGCTGCTCACCGGGCCAACTCCCGCACCACCGCTTGCGGCGATCGCTCCGGACGGGATCCCGATGATTGCGACCAGCGCCGCGAGAACGGTGACACGGGCACGATTGCGGGGGGCGGGGATCATCGATGTCGTCGCGACTCATGCTCGGGCCGGGTGCGGTCACCCGGGCGACAGACTATGGGTCGCGACGGACCTCTGCCCGCGCGGCTCTAGATTCGAGCGGTCTCTTTGGCGCTGACGATCCGTCCGAGCGCGTCGCGCCCGGGTCGCTACGTCAGGCTACCCGGTCAGGCGCCGGCTTCGGCGAGCTGACTGTCGTCCTGGCGCGACAGGTGGCGGGAGCTCGAGCGCGACTGCGGTTCGCCGGCAGCCGCGGCTTCTGAGCCCCACCTCACCGGCGGGCTGAACACCAGCGGCGTCAAGGTCTTGCTGTGGACCTCGCAGCGCGGACAATTCTCCATCCACAGCATCTCGGGCCTGAACTGGAAGTGGAATCCACAGCGCGCGCAGTACAGGCTAGGCATCGGCGGCCACTATATATCAATGAATATCGAATGGTCAACTGGATTTTCCGAAACTAATGGTTGTCCACGAGCCGCGGCGGCGTACAGCAGAAAGTCCCCTTCTGGACCTACGACACCTGTCCATTACTCCTCAAACCTGCCTAAAGGTAATCGAGTCACGGCCGATAGGTTCGCGACCGGGTAGCCCGCCAGAGGGCGCTCCTAACGGCAGGAGTTCACATGAGGTTGTCGATGATCGTGCGTGCGTGCAATGCCCTGGCCGCGGTTGCGGCGGTGGTGGTGGCTTCCGGAGCGGCACACAAGTTCTAGGCATCGATCCGAGCCGACCCACCGCGTCCCATGCACGACATCGGCCGGCGCCGGCCGGCGACGGTTCTGTCATCCCTGGTCAGAGAACGCGCAGGCGTGCGGGCCTATTGCGCGGCGGTCTTCGCCGCCGCGTGCATCGTCGTCGCATTGATGTCGGGCACGACCAGCCTGATGTTCGTTCGACGGGATCCCGTGACCTTCTTGATGTTGTCGGCGGGTGTGCTGCTCGGAG
>Ga0302325_10007369_pt1 | contig 24426 bp, 22 predicted proteins | sample Palsa_T0_2_FD_201948 | JGI IMG/M metagenome (GOLD analysis project Ga0302325, IMG submission 201948) | Peat permafrost microbial communities from Stordalen Mire near Abisko, Sweden - Palsa_T0_2 | ecosystem: Environmental > Terrestrial > Soil > Palsa > Peat permafrost | place: Sweden: Abisko... | reverse complement strand
ATAAAACTTGGCATCACCGAAGGAAAACACACCGCCATCGGAGGCAGTCAACCAATAGCCGCCACCATCGGGAGTAGCAGCCATCCCGACAATCGGCCGATCCAGGTGAATACCCCCAGTAGAGCCATAGAAGCCGGCATTGCTGGCCGCGGCTGCCCGTTCTGTTGCCCGAAGCGGCCCGGTAGTCGCGGCATTAGCGCTACGCGGCAGCTCAGGAAGTAGCAGTACGGCGGTGACCGTGGCGATTACGATCACGGCCCCCCATCGCTTTAACCGCATTTGTCCGGTTCCCCTTCCGTCGCTAAATGGTTAGCTACCGCCCTAACCCACCCAAATAGGGCGCCGACTAATGCCGCTTCAACGCCCTCGACATCGGCATTCCCGCCCTCCATCTTGAGCCACGGCCGGAGCCCCACCCGGCGCCTGACGCGCCCGCACGGACCGACTCTGTCCGCGGTCAGAGCCGGCCGGCCTCCTGTGCTGCTCGCTCGACGCGGTCTCGGTAGCTCTGCCACCAGACCAGGTCCACAGACGGGAGGTTGTCGTCATCGGCCTTGTAGCCAGCCGCGCCATCAATGAGCTCCCGGACCAGATCGGCATGACCGGCGTGGCGGTGGGTCTCGGCGACCACGTGCACGAGGATCTGGTGCAGCGTCACCGCCGCGTTGTCCTCGGGCCACCACGGCACTCGGCCCGGAGCGTCGAGGTTGAGCGCTTCGATGGTGACGTCGGCATGGGCACACGCCCGGCGGTAGAGGGCGACGAGGCCTTCCCGGGATTCTTCAGGAGTTGCCCACATGTCGGCGTTGTCCTCGACCCCCTCTTCGAACCACAGATTGGTTTCGCCCGACGGCCGCTCGAAGGTTTCCCCGAAGTAGCCGAGCTCCACGCAGGCGAGATGCTTGACCAAGCCGAGAAGGTTGGTACCGGTCCGCACCAGCGGCCGGCGGACGTCGTACTCGGACAACCCCTCCAGCTTCCACAGCACGGCGGCCCTGCCGGTCCGGAGGTAACGGTGGAGGGTCGCCTTCGGGTCGTGGCCAGCCATCCGTACTTTCTAGTCTCTGTAGAGGTGACGCAGGATCAGCGCTCGGCGGTCACGGCTCTGAGCTCGGCGAGTGACTCTCGGATGAGTTGCGGCAGGTCTCGCCGGCTGTTCTTGATGATCCAGCGTTCGAACGCGATCTTGAAGACAGCGATCGCGACCTCTGCCGTGAGACTTGCGGCTGTATCTCCGGCCCCGCGCTGGCGCAGCGCTTCGGCCATCGCCGCGGCGAGTGACGCGAGCTTGATCAGCTCGCGCTCTTGGAGCTCTGGGTTGGCAGCGATGACGGCTTGGCGCTGTCGTGCGAATGCTCGTCTCGCCTGGAGGAGAGTTCCAGCCGCCTCGAGACCGACGGCGGCCGCGTCGATTGGCGCCAGATTCGAAGGCGCGTCGCTGACCGTGCTGACAAGGAGGTCCTGCAGTGACGCCGCGCCCGAGAACAGAACCTCGCGTTTGTCGACGAAGTGCCGGAAGAACGTTCGCTCCGTGAGTCCCGCCTGCTTGGCAATCTCCGCCACAGTGGTCTGTTCAAACCCGCGCTCGATGTAGAGGTCCAGTGCCGCCTGTTCAAGCCGTCCGCGTGCGTTTGGCTCCCATCGACCCATGCCCGCGATCGTAGTTGATGGCAGCAACTGACATAGGCCGCGTTGTCGGCGGCAGTTGGCCGGCGCAGCCTACGATCGGCCAGGATGGCATCAGGACATTGGGGATCATGAGCACTTGGCCCCAGGGGCGATCCCTCCACGGCGGAGTCGACGAGATCCCACTCCCACCCGCGGCCGGGGGTCGTCTGTGGTTGTCCGGGAAGCACTTCATTGGTCCCGACCCCGAGGCGGCGCTCCGCCGAATCGGCGCCACTGCCATCGTGTGCCTCACCGAGCCCGCGGAGCTGATCGATCGGTATCCCGCCTACGTCGACTGGCTCCGCGCCAATCAGCCCGCCCGGGCGTTGTGGTGGCCCGTACCGGACCTCCACGTTCCTGACCTCGACGACGCCATCGACCTGCTCCAAGACCTTCGGTCGCGACTGGCGTCGGACCAGACGCTGCTCGTCCACTGCGGCGCCGGCATCGGCAGGGCCGGCACGATCGCGGCGGCCCTGTTGATCACATTTGGCTTCTCGCAGGCGGCCGCGGTGGCTCACGTCGCCGCCCACCGTCCGATGGCCGGCCCCGAAGCCGGGGCCCAGACCGATCTGCTACACGCGCTCTCCAGCCGCGACTCAGGCCGCTGGTGAGGGCCCGTCGAGGATCTCAGCCGCCGCCCGCTCACCGGAGCGGACAGCACCGTCGATAGCGCCGTGCGACGTGGTGGCTGTCTCCGTTCCGGCCCAATGCACCCGTCCGAAGGGCTCCCTCAGCAGCGGCCCGTAGCGGGTGAGGATCCCGGGCGGCAGATGCGCCATCGAGCACCCCCGGGTCCATTGCTCTGTCCACCATGGCGTCTCGATGAACTCCGACGGGGACGCCGCTCTCGGCCCAAACCTGACCGCCAGGGCGTCGAGGACAGCCCGCCGGCGTTCGGCCGCAGGTAAGGCGTCGATTCGCTCGGCCACCGGCCCGAACGTGAACGAGGCGATCACCCCGGGTGTTCCCGATGACGGCGAGGCGTCCAGGGTCACCTCGGCGGCTGACCCCGGCTCCGCGCTCTGGCCGCTGAAACCGTCCGCCCGCCAGAACGGCTCGTCGTAGACCAGGAGCGTCTTCGTCTCCGAACCGGCGACGGCACTCTTGTACAGCTCCAGCCGGTCGTCTGGCAGGACCGGGTCGAAGACGATCTCGAGCGCGAGGGCAGGCGGGATCGATACCACGACAGACGGTGCCGACACAGTGAGGCCGGCGGCCTCGACGACCACTCTTTCACCGTGTTGGGTGATCGAGTGGACGGGTGCGCTGAGGTGTACCGCGTCTCCCAACGCATCGCTTACCCGTTGGGCGATCGAGGCCGCGCCGTCTACGACCATGTTCTCTTGCGAGCCCTTTTCGATCGAGAACAACGTGTTGATGCTCCCGTGGGCGTGGACGAGCTGCAGCAGGTGCAGGAACGACACCTCGTTGAGATCGGTCGCGAACAGGCCACGCACGGCCATCTCGAACAGGTCACGGCCGATGGCAGTCCGGATGGCGCTTCGTTCGACCCACCAGGCCACGGTGCGATCGTCCCACTCGGCCGCCCGCTTCGCTTTCCAGGGCGCATCCACCGGAACTTGCTTGGCCAGGCGATCAGTCCTCACCTGTGCCAATGCGATCGTCAGCACCGCCAGGGGGCTGATCTTCGGGATCAGTCCCGTGTAGCGGCGGATGCGCCCACCGCCAATGAGGAGGTGGGCGCCCTGCACCCAGGTCTTGTAGGTGGAGACACCAACTTCTTGGGCCAGCCCGAAGATGGCGTCGTGCTCGGGGGCGAGCCAGGCTCCTCCCCGGTCGACCGCCGAACCATCCGGGAGCCGCTGCGTCCAGGTGCGGCCACCGACGCGGTCGCGTGCCTCGAGGACCACCACCGATCTTCCGGCCTGGCTGAGCCGCCGAGCTGCGGTCAGACCCGCATACCCCGCTCCCACCACGCACACGTCCGCCTCGACCCGGTTGGTCGCCATACGATCTCCCCCTCGGGTTCGCGCTCAGCCGACAGCGAGCGGCAGGCTGGCCAGACCCCGGAGGTTGATCCGGCCGTTGTAGACCGGCTCCCCGGCCAGCTCGATGCGCTCGAAGCGGCGAGCCAGACGCCCGACGGCAGTCTGACCTTCGAGCTTGGCGAGCGCCGCACCCAGGCAGTAGTGGTGGCCTCCCCCGAAGCTCAGGTGATCGCCGGCGTCCACCCGGCCTAGGTCGAGGCGGTCGGCGCTCGGGCCAAAGTGGCGCGGGTCGCGATTGGATGAGGCCAGCCCGAGTACCACAAAAGCACCCGGCTCGATGGTTTTGTCCCCGAGGGTCAACTCGTCGAGGGTTATCCGGCGGCTCATCTGCACGGGGCTGTCGAAGCGCAGGAACTCCTCCATCGCCACGGCATCCAGGCCCGGGTCGCGGCGCAACAACTCCAGCTGGTCCGGGTGGCGCAGCAATGCCAGCACGGCGTTGCCGACGAGGTTGACGGTGGTCTCGTGCCCGGCGAGGTAGAGCAGCGCGACCTGCTCGCCCATCTCGTCGGCAGTCAAGGCGTCCCCCTCGTCCTCGGCTGCGATGAGCGCTGACAGCAGGTCGTCGGTCAAGTGTTGGCGCTTCCATTCGATGGCATCCTGGATCAGCACCTGGAGAGACGCGGCGGCATCGGCGATGGCATGCAGGGTCTCGACGTCCGCCACCGGCTCGAGAGAGCGGACCACCAAACCGGACAGCCGGCGCAGCTCGGTCGTGTCGGTGGGAGGCATACCAGCAGCTCGCTGATGACGGTGAACGGGAGCGGGAAGGCTAAGGCGTCCATGAGCTCCATTCCGCCCGCGCCCGAGGCTTCCTCGAGCGACCCGTCAACGAGCTCTTCCACCCGCTGACGGAGGCGTTCCACCATGCGTGGGGTGAAAGCCTTCGACACCAGGCGCCGCAGCCGGGTGTGGGCGGGCGGATCGACGTTGAGCATCGAGAGGCTCCCCATCTCGGCGACATCGCCGAACTCTTGCCGGGCCAGCTCGGTCAGCGGCGTGGGGTGCGCATGGCGTTCGTCGACGCTGAGGGACTGGTTGCGCAGCAACGTTCGCACGTCGTCGTAGCGGGTCACCATCCAGACCCCGAACGGGTTGTGGTGGACCGGGTCGCCGTCGCGCAACGCCGCGTACTGCGAGTAGGGGTTCTCCGCGAACCCTTCTTCAAACGGGTTGTAGGCAACCTCCGTACCTGTCACGACGCCTCCCAATCGCACGCAGCGACCCATTTCTAGGCCAAGGCGGTGGCCGACGCCAACCTGCATCCGGTACAACTGCAGCGCGACCCACCGAGCCATCATGGGCTTAATCGAGGCTTTGCTATCGTCGAACCCGCAATCCGGGGTAGCTCAATTGGCAGAGCACGCGACTGTTAATCGTGTGGTTCTGGGTTCGAGTCCCAGCCCCGGAGCACTTGCAACGTCGGCGGACCGACCGCTCTACTCGTCCTCCAGGTAGTCGCGCAGATGGCCACTGTGCATCGGATGGCGCAACTTGGCGAGCGTCTTCGACTCGATCTGCCGGATGCGCTCCCGGGTCACCCCGAACTCCCGGCCGACCTCCTCGAGCGTCCGCATCTCCCCGTCGTCCAGGCCAAAGCGCAGGCGCACCACCCGGCGCTCCCGTTCGGACAGCTCCGAAAGCGCCTCGTTGACCGCCTCATTGAGCATGGCCCGCGCCGCCGCCTCCGACGGGGCGATGGCGGCCTCATCCTCGATCAGGTCGGAGAGACTGAAGTCGTCCTCCCCCATCGGCTGCTCGAGCGAAACGGTCTCCTGGCTGACCTTGAGGATCTCCCGCACCCGGCCCGGGGTCATCTCGGCCCGGGCGGCCACCTCATCGACTGTCGGCTCGCGACCGTAATCCTGGAGGAGCTGGCGCTGCGCCCGCATCACCTTGTTGATGGTGTCCACCATGTGCACCGGGATCCGGATGGTGCGAGCCTGGTCCGCTATCGCCCGGGTGATGGCCTGGCGGATCCACCAGGTGGCGTACGTCGAGAACTTGAAACCTTTGGTGTAGTCGAACTTGTCCACCGCCCGCATCAAGCCCAGGTTGCCCTCCTGGATCAGATCCAAGAAGGCCATTCCCCGGTTGCGGTAGCGCTTGGCAATGGAGACGACCAGACGCAGGTTCGATTCGACGAGAATCCGTTTGGCTACCAGACCCTCGCGCCGGAGCCGCTCGTCGCGCCCGACCCGGTCTCGGTCGTCGATCAGGGCGGACTCGTCTTCGCACTCCACCAGCCGGCCGGAAGCCTCCAAGCCCTGCTCCACGCAACGGGCCAGGACCACCTCCTCGGCGGCGGTAAGCAGCTTGGCCTTTCCGATCTCCTTCAAGTACATCCGCACCGGATCAGAGCTACCGCCCGACGACAGCTCGAGATCGAGACGGAAGTCCGGCACCGACTGGCGGGCCCGGCTGCGGAACGATCCAGTCGAGCCCAGCCGGGCAAGGGCCTCCGTCGCTTCCCCGTCCTCGAGCGCCTCTCGCTCCTGTTCGGCGGGCGACACCGCCCGCCGGCCGGCATCGGGGATCAAGTCGCCGCCCGAAGTCGAATCCGCCCGGGACCGATCCTCGGCGTCGTCGAGATCGTCGAGGTCCTCGAAGTCCTCGATCCCATCCGCACCGGGACCCAGCTCCGCCTCCAGATCGGCGTCGCTCACGAGGTCGGTGTCGTCGCGCCACTCGATGCCCTCGGCTTGCACCCGGCCGATGGCGGCGTGGATCAAGGCCGGGGTCAACTCCACCGATTCCATGACGCTGATGAGATCGTCCGGAGTGAGGTAACCCTGCTCCCGGCCGATCAGCAAGAGGGCGACGAAGTCCACCGTCGGCGTGCCTGCCGGCGTAAACGGTGTCGAGACGCCCTCACTCATCTATCTCGTCGCCTCCGTCTGGGCTCGTCGCCTCAGTCTGGCGCTCGGCCTCGTCGCGGGCCACCAGCCAGCCTACCAACCGCCGTTCGGCTTCCAAAGCGGCGAGCTGCGCGCCAATGTCCTCGGCGCGTGTGGTCTCGAGGGTCAGCTTCAGCCAGGACACGGTTGGCACGAAACCAGCCTGGTCAGCCGAATCGGACTGGCGCATCTCGGCCTGGAGACTGGCGAGGGCCCGGTTGCCGGCCCGCTCGACAAGGCGGATCATGACGTCGTCGGCGTCGGCGTCGGTGTCCTCCACGGCCAGCCGCTGGATCAGGTCCGCGGCCTGGGGGTCGGCAACCTCGATGGCGCCGTGCAGGGTCGTTACCGCCGACAGCGCCTCGAAGCAGGCGCGCGCCAACGGGTGGGCGAAAAGCACCAGCTCCAACCGGTCCGCGACGAGCTCGGGATGATGCACTGCCAGCCGCAACGCCTCGAGCTCGGGGCCGCCCACCGTGACCCGGGCGGGAGCCTCCGTGGCCCCAACCGCCGACTCGTCGGTTGCCGTGGGCGAGCGGGTCCCGCCCGACCTGGGCCTGGGAGCGGCTGCGATCTGGCGCAACCGGCTCGGGTCGACCCGGCAGCGGTCGGCCACCTGCATCAGGTACTGGTCGCGAACCAGCTCATTGGGATGCTCGGCCACCATCGCCATGGCGTCGGCGGCGCTGCGAACCCGCCCCTCCGGCGAGGAGAGATCGGCGCGTCCGAACAGGCGGTCGAGGCGGAAACCCAGGTAGGGCTGGGCGTCAGCCACCGCCTGGGCCAGAGCGGCGGGATCCCGCTGGGCCAGATCGGCGGGATCGGCACCCGCCGGCAAGGCCGCCACCCGTATATCCACCTCGAACCGTCGCTCCCACTCGTAGTACCGCTCGGCCGCAGCCTGGCCGGCGGCGTCGGCGTCGTAGGCCAGCACGATGCGGCGGGCGAAGTTGGTCAGCCGGCGGATGTGTCCGTCTGCCAGGGCGGTGCCGCAGGTCGCCACCGCCTCCCCCACTCCGGCCCGCTGCAACCCGATGACGTCGGTGTAACCCTCACACACCACCACCCGCCCGGTGGAGACCACAGCCTTCTTGGCCCAGTTGAGCCCGTACAGGATCTGGCTCTTGTCGTAGACGGCCGTGTTGGCCGTGTTCTTGTACTTTGGCCCCCGGCTTCCCGGCAGGAGACGCCCGCCAGCTCCCACTGGACGGCCCCCTGCTTCGAAGATGGGAAAGAGCAACCTGGCCCGGAAGAAGTCGGTGTAACGCCCGGACTCGTCGATGGTGGCCAGGCCGGCGTCCACCAGGGCCCCGGGCGCCATCCCAAGCGAACGGACCAGTTGGTCCCACCCCTCAGGGGCCCACCCGAGCCGGTACTGTCGGACCACGTCGCCGTCGTAGCCCCGCTCGCGGCGCAGGTAGGACCGGGCCTCGGCCGCATCCGAGGCCGAGAGCAAGCGCTGGTGGTACCACTCGACTGCCCGCTCGAGGGTCTCGTGGATCCGCGAGCGCCGCTGGTGGTCACGGTCCGTCGCCTGATCGTCGTAGCGCAGGGTGATGCCGGCCCGGGCCGCCAGCTTCTCGACGGCCTCCACGAAGTCGAGGTGCTCGATCTCGCGAACGAACGTGATCATGTCGCCTTTGGCACCGCACCCGAAGCAGTAGTACAAGCCCAGCTCGGAGTTGAGGGAAAATGACGGGCTCTTCTCCGTATGAAATGGGCACAAGCCCACCCACCGGGTTCCAACCCGACGCAAGGCCAAGTGCTCGCTGGCGACCGCCACGAAGTCGGTGGCCTCGCGGACCCTGGCGATGTCCTCGTCGACTATCCCCACGTCAAGACCTTACGGCGTCACCACCGCCTACCGCCCAGCGTTTGCCAGCGACGACGAGCCGCCTAGCGGTTGGCAATGACCGCTTGGGCGGCGGCCAGCCGTGCGATCGGCACCCGGAACGGCGAACAAGACACGTAGTCGAGCCCGACCCGGTAAAAGAAGTCGATCGACTCGGGGTCGCCGCCGTGCTCTCCGCACACGCCAAGCTTCAACTCCGGCTTGGTGGCCCGGCCCCGGCTGACCGCGTCGGCCACCAGTTGGCCCACGCCGGGCTGGTCGATGGTCTCGAACGGGTTCCGCTCGAGCAGACCCTCCTCCAGATAGGTGCTCATCAGGCGGCCCTCGACGTCGTCGCGGGAGAAGCCGAAGGTCATCTGGGTCAGATCGTTGGTCCCGAAGCTAAAGAAGTCGGCCTCGGTGGCGATCTCATCGGCGCGCACCGCGGCCCGGGGAGTCTCGATCATGGTGCCAATGGTGACATCCAGCTTCTTGCGGACCCCCTTGGTCTCGATAGCGATGGCGTCCTCTACCCACGACCGGGCCAGTCCCAGCTCCTCACGGGTAACCGTGAGCGGGATCATGACCTCCACCTTCGGCTTGCCGCCGGCGGCCACCCGCTCGGCCGCAGCCTGCATCAGGGCCCGAACCTGCATGGCGTACAGGCCCGGCTTGATCACCCCCAGACGGACCCCACGGGTCCCGAGCATCGGGTTGACCTCGTGCCAGGCCTGGGCCGCAGCCAACAGCTTCTCCTCCTCGGCGGACAGCCCCGACACCGCCTTCTTGATCTCCAGCTCCTCCGTGGACGGAAGGAATTCGTGCAGGGGCGGATCCAACAATCGCACCGTCACCGGCAGGCCATCCATGGCCACCAGCAGGTCCACAAAGTCGCGCTTCTGGGCCTCGCGCAGCTCCTCCAGGGCGGCCGCTTCCTCCTGCTCGTTATCAGCCAGGATCATGCGCCGCACGATGGGCAGCCGGTCCTCGGCCAGGAACATGTGCTCGGTCCGGCACAAGCCGATGCCCTCAGCCCCGAAGCCGCGGGCGTTGGCGGCGTCCGGCCCATTGTCGGCGTTCGCCCGCACCGCCAGGTGCCCCTTACGGATCTTGTCGGCCCAGCCCAGAATCACGTCGAACTCGGGGGGCGCCTCGGCCGCGCCCAGCTCCGCCTCGCCCAACACCACCCGTCCGGTGCTGCCGTCGATGGAGATCATGTCGCCTTCATGAACGGTGACATCGCCGGCGGTGAAAGTCCGGCCCGATATTCGCACCGACTCGGCCCCCACCACCGCCGGCTTGCCCCAGCCGCGCGCCACCACCGCGGCGTGGCTGACCAGCCCCCCACGGGTGGTCAGGATCCCTTGGGCGGCGATCATGCCGTGGACATCCTCGGGAGAGGTCTCGCTGCGCACCAGGATGACCCGCTCACCCCGGGCCGCGGCCGACGCCGCCGTGTCCGCGTCGAAGACCACCGCACCCACCGCCGCGCCGGGGGAGGCAGCCAGGCCGGTGGCGATGACCCGCAAGTCGGTGGCCTTCAGCTGGGGATGCAGCACCTGATCGAGATGGTCGCCGCTGATGCGGGTAACCGCCTCCTCGCGGGTGATCTTCCACCCCCGCTGCTTGGTCATGTCCACCGCCATGCGCAAGGCCGCGCTCCCAGTGCGCTTGCCGACCCGGGTCTGCAGCATCCAAAGCTTGCCCTGGTCGATGGTGAACTCGGTGTCGCACATATCCCGATAGTGGGCCTCGAGCTTGCCGAAGACCCCCATCAGCTCGTCGAAGATCAAGGGGAAGCGGTCCTTGAGGGCAGCCAGTGGCAGGGTGTTGCGAATCCCGGCCACCACGTCCTCGCCCTGGGCGTTGACCAGAAAGTCGCCGTACTCGCCCGCAGCCCCACTCGCCGGGTCGCGGGTGAAACCCACCCCGGTGCCAGAATTATCGTCGCGGTTGCCGAACACCATGGTCTGCACGTTGACGGCAGTGCCGAGGTCGTGGGGAATGCGCTCACGCACCCGGTAGGCGACCGCCCGGGCCCCGTTCCACGAACTGAATACGGCTGCGATGGCGCCGCGCAGCTGGTCGGCTGGTTCCTGGGGAAAAGGATGACCGAAGGCGGCCTCCACGACCCGCTTATAGCTCTGGCACAGGTCGCGCAAGACCCCGGCCGGGATCTCGGCGTCGCTGTCAACTCCAGCGGCCCTCTTGGCTTCCTCGAACGGCCCGTCGAACAGCTCACCCTCGATGCCGAGGACGATCCGGCCGTACATGGCGATAAACCGACGATAGGAGTCGTACGCGAAACGGTCATCGCTCGTCTGTTCCGCCAACCCCTTGACCGACGCGTCGTTGAGTCCCAAGTTGAGCACCGTGTCCATCATTCCGGGCATGGAGAACTTGGCGCCGGATCGGACGCTCACCAGCAGCGGGTCGGACGCATCGCCCAACCTTTTTTCCATGACCTTCTCCAACTTACGGACGTGGCGGCTGACCTCCTCCGACAGCCCCTCCGGCCAGCCGCCGTCCATGCACGCCCGGCAGGCGTCGGTGCTGATCGTGAAACCGGGCGGGACCGGCAGGCCCAGTACCGATGTCATCTCGGCCAGGTTCGCACCCTTACCCCCCAGCAGGTCCTTGAGCTGCATCGGCGGCTTGCGGTGCTTGTGATCGAAAGCGAAGACGTACGGCATGAGGTCGAGTCTAAGAGGTCAGCAGCGGAGCGCCGACCGGCTAGCGGGCGAGACGGCTCGTCACCTCGTCCACCACGTTGTCGATCGGCACCCGGATCTGCTTGGTGCTGTCCCGGTCCCGGATCGTGACGGCCCGATCCTCCAGCGATTCGAAGTCGACGGTGACCGCCAGCGGGGTGCCGATCTCGTCCTGGCGGCGGTAGCGCTTGCCGATCGACTGGGTCTCGTCGTAGTCGCACATGGTGATCGGGGACAGCAGGTCGAGCACCTCCCTCGCCACGGGCACCAAGGTGTCCTTGCGCGACAGGGGGAGCACCGCGACCTGGTAGGGGGCGAGGCGGGGGTGCAGTCGCAGCACCGTCCGGGCCTCGCCGCCGATCTCGTCCTCCTCGTAGGCGGCCAGCAGGAACGCCATCATGGTGCGGGTGGCGCCGGCGGCGGGCTCGATGACGTATGGGGTGTAGCGCTCGTTGGTCGCCTGGTCGAAGTACTCCAGCTTCTCCCCGCTGGCCCGGCTGTGCGCCTTGAGGTCGTAGTCGGTGCGGTTGGCGATGCCCTCCAGTTCGCCCCAGCCCCAGGGGAAGAGAAACTCCACGTCCGACGTGGCAGTCGAGTAGTGGGACAGCTCCTCCTGGGCGTGCGGGCGCAACCGCAGCCGGTCTCTCGGGATGCCGAGCTCGACGTACCACTCGAGGCGCTCCTGGCACCAGTAGTGGTACCACGTGTCCGCCTCGGCCGGCGGCACGAAATACTCCAGCTCCATCTGTTCGAACTCCCGGGTACGGAACACGAAGTTCCCCGGCGTGATCTCGTTGCGAAAGGACTTGCCGATCTGGGCGATCCCGAACGGTGGCCGCTTGCGCGACGTCTGCAGGACGTTGACGAAGTTGACGAAGTGGCCCTGGGCGGTCTCGGGCCGCAGGTAGGCGACGTTGCTCTCGTCCTCAACCGGGCCGACGAAAGTCTTGAACATCAGGTTGAACGCCCGGGCCTCGGTCAGGTCCGTGCTGCCGCAGTTGGGGCAGTGGATCCGGCCGTCCTCCGGGTCGGGCTCGAGGTGGTCGGCTCGCCAGCGCTCCTTGCAGTTGCGGCAGTCGACGAGCGGGTCGGTGAAGTTGGCCAGGTGGCCGGACGCCTCCCAGATCTTCGGGCTGGAGAGGATGGCCGCGTCGAGGCCGACGACTTCGGGACGAAGCTGGACCATCGACCGCCACCAGGCGTCTTTGACGTTGCGCAGCATCAACACGCCCAGCGGGCCGTAGTCGTAGGTAGACCGGAACCCCCCGTAGATCTCGGCCGAGGGGAAGACGAAGCCGCGCTGCTTGCACAGCCTCACGATGTCATCCATGCCCGGCGCCATGAGGGTCGAGGCTACCTGCCCAGCAGGGCCGCGGCCTACGAGTTGCCGAGCAGATGCACCGTACGCAGCCGGCGCTCGAGGTGGGCCTCGAGGGCCGTGGTGGCGAGCGCCGCGACGGCCAGGGAATCGGGACCGCTGGGCTCCTGGAGCACGGCGGCCAGATCGCCACCGAGGATCCGGCGGATCAACTCCAGACCGGCGGCATCGACGGCCGACCCTCGCCGGTGCTCGCGGCACATGGCGCCGCCCTCGACTGGGTCGAAGCTGACCAACTCAGTGTCGGGCCCGGTCGCCCCGCACCGGGCACAGGCGTCGAGTATGGGCGAGACCCCTTCGAGAGCGAGCAGCTTCCAGTAGAAGGCGGCAACCAACAGCGGCGGGCGTTCGTCGGCCCCATCCAGCGCCCGCAACGCACCCGCCAGCATCCGGTAGAGGGCCGGGTTGGGCTCGCCCTCTTGGGCCACTTGGTCGACCGCTTCGACAAGGGCGATGGCGTCAGTGAGCAGGTCGAGATCCTCCCGCAGCCTCGGATAGTGCTCGATCGTCTCGGCCTGGGTGATCACGTCGAGCTCCCGACCCTCGTAGAGCAGGAGGCTGGCCCGGTGGGGAGGCTCCAGCCGGGCCCCGAACCGGCTCTTGGTCTTGCGCACACCCTTGGCGACCGCCCGGACCTTCCCGCGGCCCGCGGTCATCAGCACCACTATCCGGTCGGCCTCGCCCAGCTTGTGGGTGCGCAGCACGACCCCCTCGTCCCGGTAGAGGCCCACGGCGCCTAGTTGGGGATCCCGTCCCCGCGGCCACCAGTTGTGCCGTAACGCCGGTTCCGGGCCTGGAACTCGCGGATCGCCTCGACCAGATGCTCCCGCCGGAAATCCGGCCACAGCACGTCGGTGAACACCAGCTCGCTGTAGGCCAACTCCCACAACAGGAAGTTGGAGACGCGGAATTCCCCAGAGGTGCGGATCACCAGATCGGGGTCGGGCAGATCAGGGGCATAGAGGTAACGGTGGATGGTCCGTTCGTCGATCTTGGCCGGGCTCACACCGGACGCCACCACGGCCTTCACGGCGTCGACGATCTCGGCCCGGCCGCCGTAGTTGAACGCCACAGTCAGGGTCATGGCCCGGTTGTGCGCCGTGAGGGCGCTGGCCTCGTCCATCCGCTTGACGACCCAACGGGGTACCCGCCAGTCCCTCCGACCGATGAAACGGATGCAGACGCCCATCTGGTGCAGCTCGTCTCGCCGGCGGGTGAGGAGCTGATCGGCGATGACGCTGAGAAGGAAGCGGACTTCCTCGTGGGGCCGGCGCCAGTTCTCCGTGGAGAAGGCGTACACCGTAAAGAAAGGGATGCCGAGCTCGAGGGCCCCACAGGTCGTGTCGAAGAGTGCCTCCTCCCCCGCCCGGTGACCCTCGGTACGGGGCAGGCCCTGCTTGGTCGCCCACCGGCCGTTGCCATCCATCACGCACGCCACATGGCGGGGTATGCGATTGGGGTCCAGGCCGTCCAGTTCCACAGATGGCAAGCTACCTGCCGAGGGCGGGCAGCACGTCCCGGGCGATGAGACGGAGATGGTCCAGGTCGGCGAGGTCCAGGATCTGCAGGTAGGCGGTCGCGGCTCCGGCGTCGGCCCACTGGCCCAGACGGTCGACGACCTCGCTCGGAGTCCCGCACACCCCGTTGGAACGCAACTCGGCTAAATCCCGACCGATGGCTGTGGCCCGGCGGGCCACCTCGGCTTCGTCGGCACCGCAACACACCACCACAGCCGACGAGAACCGCATGCTCCCGGGGTCCCGGCCGGCCGCCTCGCAAGCCTCTCGCACCCGCTGGAACTGGGTGCGGGCGGCGTCTGGCTGAAGGAACGGCGTGTTGTATTCGTCCGCGAAACGGGCCGCCAGGCGAGGAGTCCGCGCCGCGCCGGAGCCGCCCACGATGAGTGGTGGGTGGGGTTGCTGCACGGGTTTGGGCAGCGCCGGGCTGGCCTCGAGCTGGTAGTGCTGGCCTTTGTAGTCGAACGTCTCGCCAGCCGGCGTCGACCACAGCCCGGTGATCACGGCCAATTGTTCTTCCAGCCGCTCGAAACGCGCACCGGTCGGCGGGAAGGGAATCCCGAAGGCCCGATGCTCGGCTTCGAACCATCCGGCGCCCAGCCCCAGCTCGACCCGGCCGCCGCTCATGGCGTCGACCTGGGCAACGGTGATCGCCAGCGGGCCAGGTAGCCGGAACGTCGCCGATGTGACCAAAGTGCCGAGTCGCAGCCGGGCGGTGTCTCGGGCCAGGCCGGCCAGGGTGATCCAGGCGTCGGTCGGTCCCGGCAGTCCGGTGATGTCGCCCATCTTGAGGTAGTGATCGGACCGGAAAAAGGCGTCGAAGCCCTCTTCCTCCGCGCAGCGGGCTACCGCGAGCAACTGGTCGTAGCTGGCTCCCTGTTGGGGTTCCGTGAAGATTCGGAGGCGCATGGGCCCCATCATGGTCGACGATCAGTGTCGAGGATCACGGTCGAGGATCACGGTCGAGGGCCGGGAGGTCCCGGGCGCCGTAGCCTGGATCGCATGCCCGACCCCGCCATCGACGAGGCGCTGGCTCGAGCCACGGCCGCCCTCCCCCAGCACGAGGACCGGCCCGCTCAAGCGTCGATGGCCGAGTCGGTGGCCCGAGCCATCAAGGACCAGCGCCACCTGATCGTCCAGGCCGGAACGGGGACCGGCAAGAGCCTGGCCTACCTGGTACCTGCCCTGGCCCTGGGGACCCGGGTCGTGGTCTCCACCGCGACCAAGGCCCTGCAGGACCAGCTCGCCACTCGCGACCTGCCGCAATTGGCGAGCAGCCTCGGCGTGCCGTTCGAGTTCGCGGTACTGAAGGGCCGGTCCAACTACATCTGCCGGCAGCGGGTGGTCGAAGTCGCCGGCGGCGACCAGCAGCTGGTGTTGGACCCGGATGCTGGGGCCTCGGATGCTGCGACCACGGACTCCGGCCCGCCAGTCGAACTGGGACCGCTCGGCCGCGAGGTACAGCGCCTGGTGCAGTGGGCGGCGACCGCCGCGTCCGGGGATCGGGCCGAGTTGGCGTGGGAGCCCAGCCCGATGGCCTGGGCCCAGGTGAGCGTCGGGTCCCGTGATTGCCCCGGTGCGGGACGCTGCCCGTCCGGGCCGGTCTGCTTCGCGGAAGCCGCCCGACACCGCGCCGCCGAGGCCGACGTGGTGGTCGTCAACACCCACCTGTACACCGCCGGGCTGGCCATCGGTGGCGAACTCCTGCCACCACACGACCTGGTGGTCTTCGACGAAGCGCACGAGCTCGAAGACATCGCGTCAGCCGCCTTCGGCTTCGAGATCGGAGCGGGGCGCTTCCAGGCGCTGGCCCGCACCACCCGACCGCTCCTCGAGGATCAGGTCGCGGCGGTGGCGGTCGAGGAGGCGGCCCTCCTCCTGAGTGAGGCGCTCCGCCCTCACCGCGGTGCGCTCCTGCCACGCCCCCTAGACGACTCCACCCTGCCGCGCCTCACGGTCGCCCGCGAGCGGGTTCAACGCCTCCAGGCCGAGGTCCGCAAGGCCAACCGGGATGGAGGTCAGCAGGGTCTGGAGGGCGGCGGCGATGATGCCGGAGAGGATATGGGCAAGCGGGCCCGCCATCTCCGGGCCCAGCAGGCTGCCAGTCACCTGTTGCGGGACCTGGACCAGGTGCTGGAGCTATCCGACAGCCAGGTGGCCTGGGTCGAGGGCCCGGAGCATGCTCCCGTCCTGCGAGTGGCCCCGCTCGATGTAGGCGCGTCATTTCAGGAACGGCTCTGGGCTCGGGAGGATGCGCCAACGGCAGTGCTCACTAGCGCCACCATCCCAGCTCGCTTGGGCGAACGACTCGGCCTGGCCCCTGGTTCCTTTGACGTCCTCGACGTGGGTAGCCCCTTCGCTTACGACGAGCAGGCGCTCCTGTACTGCCCGCTGCACCTGCCCGATCCTCGCGACCCCGCCTACGAGGCCGCCATGCACGACGAGCTGGCCGCGGTCATCGAGGCGGCCGAGGGCCGGACGCTGGCCCTCTTCACCAGTTGGCGAGCCATGACTGCGGCGGCCGACGCCATGCGCCGGCGGATCCCCTGGCCGGTCCTCACCCAGTTGGACCTGCCCAAGCCGGCGCTGGTGGCCCGTTTCAGCAGCGAAGAGCACTCATGTCTGTTCGCCACCATGGGCTTCTGGCAAGGCGTCGACGTCCCAGGCCCGGCCTTGTCGGTGGTAGCCATCGACCGTCTGCCCTTTCCGCGCCCGGACGATCCGCTCCTCCAGGCCCGGCGGGCGAACCTGGGCCGCGACGCCTTCAGCCTCATCGACGTGCCCCGGGCCGCGACCCTGCTGGCCCAAGGCACGGGCCGGTTGATCCGCTCCCAGTCGGACCGGGGTGTGGTGGCCGTGCTCGACTCCCGGCTCGGCAAGGCCCGCTACCGCTGGGACCTGATCCGGGCCCTGCCGCCCATGCGCCGTACCAGGTTGCGCTCCGACGTCGAGGCCTTCCTCGCCCCGCTGCGCCGGCCAGACACGCAGTAGCTCGGTACCTCGCCCGACTTGGGTGCGATCTGCATCTTTGGGTGGGATTTAGCCAGAGAAACGCCAGCTAATCCCACCCAAGTGTGCAGATCGCACCCAGTTGACCCCCGCCGGCCCCGCCGGTCCCCCGCCGGCCCCCGCCCGTCAGTAGCCCAGCCGCTCCAGGGCCTTCGGTCGGCTCTGCCAGTCGCGGTCGACCTTGACGAACAGTTCCAGGAACGCACCTTCGGGCAGCTGGGCCCGGGCCCGCGACCCGACCTCTTTGAGGACCGAGCCGGCGTGGCCGATGACGATCCCCTTTTGCGAGTCCCGTTCCACCAGGATCTCGCAGCGGATCCGGGGCCACTCCCACTCCGTCACCCGGCAGGCGATGCTGTGCGGGACCTCGTCGCGGGTCACGGCCAGCAACTGCTCTCGCACCAGCTCGGCCACCCAGAAGGCCTCCGGCACATCGGTCACCATGTCCGCTGGATATAGCAACGGCCCCTCCGGCAGGCGATCCACGATGGCCGAGACCAACGCGTCGACCCCCGCGCCGGTGCGGGCGGACAATGGAAAGAACTCGTCGCATCCCAGCACCGCCGCCGCCGCCTCCAGCTGATGCAAGACGTTCAGTCGCGACGCGGCATCGACCTTGTTGACCACGCAGATCGAACCACCGGGGATGAGGCCGGCGACGAAACGGTCACCCTTTCCCACCGGAGCCGTGGCGTCGACCACGAGGACGGTCACGTCGATACCGCCCAGCGCGTCGGCGGCTGTGTCGTTGAGCCGCTCGCCGAGCAAGGTTCGGGGTTTATGGATACCCGGGGTGTCGACGAAGACCACTTGGGCGTCGGGTCGGGTCAGTACGCCGCGCACCTGGTTGCGGGTGGTCTGGGCTACCGGTGAGGTGATCGACACCTTCTGGCCGAGGATGGTGTTGAGGAGGGTCGACTTGCCGACGTTAGGCCGGCCTATCAGCGTGGCGAAGCCCGACCTCACATCTCGGCGTCCGCTTGGCTGGCGTCGCCCGCACCGCTGGCGCCGTCGGCGCCGGCAGCGCCGGCCTTGTTGGGCACGATCCGAACCCGGCCGATGCGCCGCCCCTGGACCCGCTCGGCCACCAGGCGATGCCCGTCGACCTCGGCGCTCTCACCCTCGACCGGCACGTGGCCGAGCAGGCTGTAAAGCAGACCGCCGACGGTGTCCCACTCGTCACCTTCGGGCAGCTCCGCGGGCCCGAGGAGCTCGTTGACCTCGTCGACTGGCAGGCGAGCGTTGACCACGACGGTGCCGTCGGGGAGTTGCTCGGACGGCACTTCCTCGACGTCGTACTCATCGGTGATCTCGCCGACCAGTTCCTCGATGAGGTCCTCTAGGGTGACCAGGCCGGCGGTGCCGCCGAACTCGTCCACCACGATGGCCATGTGGAATTTCCCGGCCTGCATCTCTCGCATCAGCTCGGACACCCGCTTGCTCTCCGGGGTAAATTGAGCCTCCCTCATGATCGTCGACACCGGCTCCTCCCGCCGCTCCTCGCGCTCCGCTCGCATGAGGTCCTTGGCGTAGACGATCCCGACGATGTCATCGATCCCCTGGCCGTACACGGGGATCCGGCTGAACCCAGCCGGGATGATGATGTCCACGACGTCGATGATCCGGGCGTACGACTCCACCGCCACCATGTCGGGCCGGGGCACCATGACGTCGCGCACGACAGTGTCGCCGAAGTCGATGATGGAGTGGATCAGGGTGCGCTCCTCGTGCTCGATCACGTCCTCTTTCGCCGCCTCGTCAGCAATGGCCCGCAGCATCTGGTCGGAGGTGTACGGGCCGGCCTTGATGCCCTTGCCGGGCAGGATGGCGTTGGACAGGGCAATGAGGGCCCTCGTCACCCACCCGAGCGGCGCGAACGCCATGAGGAGGCGGATGAAGGGGGCGGCGGAGAGAGCTGCCCGTTCGGTGTGTTGGATCGCCCACGTCTTGGGCATCAGTTCGGCAACGACGAAGATCACCACCACCTCGAACGCCGTCGCAATGACCACTCCCCAGCCGCCGAAGGCGTGTTCGGCGACCACGCCGACCAGCGTCGCGGCCACCAGGGTGCACACCTCGAGGGCGAAGAGCACCACCGGCAGGACCTGGTCGATCCGCTCGACGAGGCGGAGCAGCGTGGTGGCGCCGCGGCGGTTCTGCTCGACCAGGGCTTGCGCCTTCACCTTGGACGTTCGGGTGAGGGCGGTCTCCGACTGGGCCAACAGGCCGGTGAAGGCGATGAGCACCACCACCACGCCGAGGAGGGCGATGTCGCTGCCCCCGAGGTGGTGCCCGGCCCGGCCGGCGGCCGCGATCACGACTGATAAAGCCCCGATAGGCCGGCAACGCCCGTCACGAGGGGTCGCCCCGAACCTGGTGGTGGCGGGCCAGCAAGTCGCGCTCTTTGGCCTCCATGGCCTCAGCCTCGTCGGGATCCTCGTGGTCGAGTCCGAGCAGGTGCAGCAGGCCGTGCACCACCAGGAGGGCGATCTCGTCGTCGTAGGTCCCGGCATGGTCGGGGGCGTTACGGTGGGCGACGGCGGGACAGATGACCACGTCACCGAGCAACGTCGGCGGCTCTTCCGGCTCGGCGCTGAAACCCGGCCCGGTGCCTCCCGAATCGGGCGACCGCCCGCTGTCGGCTGGTTCCTCGTCGATGGGGAACGCCAGCACGTCGGTGGGGCCGTCGTTGCCGAGGAACCTGGCGTTGAGGTCGGCAATGGCGCTCTCGTCAACGAAGAGGAGCGACACCTCGGTCTCCCCGCGCACCCCTTGGTCGGCGAGCACCGCCTCGGCGAGCTTGATCCAGCGGAGCGCGTCGACCGGGTAGGCCGATTGTTCGTCCGCCGCAAACACCACCGCAGCCACGGGTGCCGCCGGTCCCCGGCTTCAGGCCGGCCCGAGGCCGGCGCGGCCCGAAGGACTTCGGGCGTGGTCGGGACCACCGACGGCCCCTACGGCGCCAGACGGCCCGCCCCCCGACGCCCCGCCAGACGGCCCGCCCCCCGCCGTCCCGCGGGCCGCCGCTCCGCCGGCCGCCGCTGCGCCGGCCGATGACCCGCCGGCCGCAGCCTCGTAGGCGCTGACAATGTCGGCCACGATCCGGTGCCGGACCACGTCGCGCCGGCCTAGTCGGACCCACGACAGGCCCTCGATGCCACTCAGGACCGCTTCGAGACCGATCAGACCGGAACGCCCGCCGGGGAGGTCGACCTGGGTGTCGTCGCCGGTGACCACCACTTTGGATCCGAAGCCGATCCGGGTGAGGAACATCTTCATCTGCTCGGGCGTGGTGTTCTGGGCCTCGTCGAGGATGATGAAGCTGTTGTTGAGCGTCCGGCCCCGCATGTACGCCAACGGGGCCACCTCGATAGTCCCCGCGTCCAGCAGCCGGCGAGCCCCTTCGGTGCCAAGCATGTCGTAAAGCGCATCGTACAGGGGCCGCAGGTACGGATCGATCTTCGCCATCAGGTCGCCGGGCAGGAACCCGAGCCGCTCGCCGGCCTCGACGGCCGGACGGGTCAGGATGATCCGGTCCACCTGCTTGGCCTGCAGGGCCTGCACCCCGAGGGCCACCGCCAGGTAGCTCTTGCCCGTGCCGGCGGGCCCCACCCCGAAGGTCACGATGCTCGCCCCGATGGCGTCGGCGTAGCGCTTCTGCCCGCTGGTCTTGGGGCGCACCGTTCGGCCCCGCGCCGAACGCAGCACCTCCGCCGTGAGCACCTCCGACGGGCGCTCATCGGCCCGCACCATGTCGATGGTGCGGTGTACGACCTGGGGGTCAACCGGCTGGCCCTGCTCCAACAGCAGGCGCAGCTCGTCGACCAGGCGGGCGGCCAGGGCGGCGTCGTCGCCGTCGATGGTAAATTCGTTGCCCCGGGCGTGGATCGACGTCCCTTCGAACGCGTCCTCCACCAGCCGCAGGTTCTCGTTGAGCGGGCCGACGAGGCGGGGCATCAGATGGTTGGGGACGGTGACGGTGACGGTCGTGGACACAGGCAAGCTCGCGCTCAGGCTACCGCTTGAGGGACCCGGCCCGTGGGAACGACGGCCTCACCCGGGCGGCCACCCCAGCTGGTGGCCCCCGACCACGTGCATGTGGAGGTGGGGCACGCTGTTGAGGGCGTGCTCGCCGACGTTGAACACGAGCCGGTACCCGCTCTCCGCGATGCCCAGGGAGCGAGCCACGGCCTGGGCCGAAGTAAACATCTCGACCAGGATGTCGGCATGCCCCGGCTCCAGTTCGGCGGCGTTGGTGATGTGCTGGCGCGGCACCACTAGGACGTGCACCGGTGCAGCCGGGTTGATGTCGTAAAAAGAGTAGGTCCGCTCGGTCGAGAGCACCTCTAAGGACGGGATCTCGCCGGCGACGATCTTGCAGAACAGGCAGTCGGCCATCAACACGAAGCTACCGTGGCGCGCCGTGCCAGACCGACAAGGCCAAGACCGACAAGGCGGAGACGAGCTGGTCGCGGCCTTTGCCCGGTGGGCGGCGGACCAACGGGCAGAGGCGGCCGCCGCGGATCGGGTCAAGGAGCGGTCGCTCCGGGCCCAGGCCAGCGCCTCGGCCACGTGGTCCGGGATCCTGGTCGATCTGGCCGAGCAGGCCACTGCGGTGACAGCGGTAGTGGGGGCCCAGCGCCGCCGCGGGCGGATCGTCGGCGTGGGACCGGACTTCTGCGTGTTCGAAGCCCATCTGGGCGGATCCGCGCTGATCTCCCTGCCAGCCATGTCGGCTCTGTGGCCGGAGCGGACGACTGGGGCGATCCCCCCGGCCGGGGCCCGGCGTCCGGCCCTCGAATTGTCGCTGCTGGCCGCCTTGTCCATGCTCGCCGAGGAGCGCTCCCCCGTCACCCTCGTCACTTTGGGTGGCGACGAGATAGCGGGAGATCTGATCGCCGCCGGCGAGGACGTGCTCACGGTACAGACCGACCCCCCAGCCCGGCGGCTCGCCCATGTGCGCCTCAGTGCCTTGGCGCGGTGCGAGCTCCGCTAGTACGTGGGGTGCCAGCTCCGTTAGTGCGCGCTGCCGTCCTCGCGCCCGTCGTGGGCTTCGCGAGCCTCGCGCGGCTTCGGCTCGGGGTAGAGATGCTCCAAGGTGCCGGGTTCGATCCTCATCCGGCTGATGAAGTCCTCGATGTCGGTGGCCTGCACCCGTATCACCCGGCCCATCTTGTAGGCCGGGAGCTGGCCTTCATCGATAAACCGATAGAGCGTCCGAAGGGTCACTCCGAGACGCTCACAGGCCTCTCGAGTGCCCATCCATTGGATCGTTTCGCTCATGGGACCATCATAGCCACCGTATAGACACACAGGTAGATTCTCGATAGATTTCATGTGTGGCGCGGCGGCCGGTGGTCGGGACGGACACGGAGCGCTCACCCCGGCCGTATTCGGGCCGTGTTCTCGGCGCCGAGCCGGCCCCGGGCCGGGCTGGCGACTCACGTACGGTGGGGACTAGCCGGCGCCCGGCCCTGCCCGCCGGCCGGGCTGTGGTGGGCGGGTTCTTGGTGGCGGTGGCAGCCGTGATCGTCTTCGCGGCATCCCTCGCCGGGGCGTCGAATCCCGGCCAAGGCTGGGTGGTCGCCAGCCAGCCGCTCGGGGCCGGAACCGTCCTTGGGCCCAACGATCTCAGCACTGCGACCATGCGACTGGCACGGGGCACGACCGCACTGGCTTTCCGCCAGGTGACCTCGCTGGAGGGTCGGGCCCTGGCAGTGGCAGTGCAACCCGGTGAGCTGGTCCAAGCCTCGATGCTCGTCCCATCCAACCAGGTGCCGCCCCTGCGTCCGGTTACCGTGGCCGTCGATCCGGTGTCGCTCGCCGATCTGACGACCGGGCAGCCGGTCGACGTACTGGCGACGCTGGGGAGCGGAAGCGCCTCCTCGGTCGAGGTGGTCGTTCGAGGTGCCACGCTCCTCGACGCGGTCACGTCCGGCTCCGACCTGCTGGCACCGGGCGGATCAGGTCAAGTCACGATCGGAGTGCAGACCTTGGCCGAGGCGGAAGCCGTCGTCCAGGCGTCCCAAGCGGGGACCGTCTCGCTGGTCGCCGCCGAGAAGTCCGACGGGATCGGTCCCGGCCCGGGAAGCGGGGGAACGTGACCACCGAGCGGTACGTGCTCCTCGGGCTGGCTCCGGCCAAGGCGCCGTGGTTCGCGGCGCTGGCGCAGTGGGCCACGTCGGCGACCATCGCCGCAGAGTTCATCAAGTGCGTATCAGCCGACGAGGTCCGGAGCCGGTTGGCTTCCGGGCGCCCCCACTCCGCCCTGCTCGTCGACGCCGGATCTCCGTCGCTGGACAGGGACGTCATCGACGCGGCTCGAGGCGTCCTCACTCCGGTGATCGCGGTACGCGATTCCCGGTCTCCCGCCTTCTCGGTTGCCGATCTCGGGATCGCCGCCGAGCTGCCCGCTGACTTCGGTCGGGACGAACTGCTGGACGTGCTCACCGCGCACTGTCAGATGATCGGGCGCGGCGACCGGCTCCCGCCAGGCCTAGGCGAGGTGGCCGCCCCGCTCTGGCTCGGTCAGCTCTTCTCGGTGTGCGGGCCGGGCGGCACTGGTGCGTCCACCCTGGCGGTCGCCCTGGCTCAGGGGCTGGGTGCCGACGCCCGCAACGGCCGCCGGGTCGTGCTCGCCGACCTCGCCCTCCGGGCCGACCAGGCCATGCTCCATGACGCGCGCGATCTCGGGCCGGGCGTACAGGAGCTGGTGGACGCGCATCGGCTGGGGCGGCCCGGGCCGGACGATGTGTGGCAGGTCACCTTCGACGTACCGCGGCGCGGGTACCGGCTGCTGCTCGGGCTACGGAGGCCCGACGCATGGAGCGCTCTACGGCCGCGTGCCATCGACGCCAGTCTCGTCGGGCTGCGACGCTCGTTCCAGGTGGTGGTGGCCGACGTGACTGGGGACGTCGAGGGCGAGGCGGAGGGCGGGTCTGTCGATGTGGAAGAGCGCAACCATCTGGCTCGTAGCGCGGTGCTGCAATCCAGCGTGGTCGTGGCGGTGGGCGCGCCTGGGATGAAAGGGATCCACTCGCTGGCTGGGCTGGTGCGCTCGTTGACCGGCATCGGCGTGTCGGCGGCCAGGATCGTCCCTGTCGTCAATCGGTCCCCCCGCAACCCGAGGGGGCGCGCCGAACTGGCCCGGGGGCTGGCCGCCCTACTCGCGCAGTCCGAGAGCGGCGCCGCGTTGGCGGGCCCGGTGCACGTGCCCGAACGCAAGCTGGAGGATTTCCTGCGCGACTGCAACCCGTTGCCGGCCGCGGTCGTCGAACCCCTGGTCCGAGCAGTACGGGCGGTGTCCGAGCGCCAGGCCGACGCGGCCCCGGCTCAGGCCGGCGCTTCCCTGATCACCCCGGGTTCGCTCGGCAGCTGGTCTGAGTCCGCTGAATACGAGGCTG
>Ga0302325_10007368_pt1 | contig 24428 bp, 24 predicted proteins | sample Palsa_T0_2_FD_201948 | JGI IMG/M metagenome (GOLD analysis project Ga0302325, IMG submission 201948) | Peat permafrost microbial communities from Stordalen Mire near Abisko, Sweden - Palsa_T0_2 | ecosystem: Environmental > Terrestrial > Soil > Palsa > Peat permafrost | place: Sweden: Abisko... | reverse complement strand
TGCTCGCCTCCGACGCTGAGGTTGCCGAACGGGCCCTTGCCGTCCTTGATGCTGTAGGTAATGCCCCGGACCGCGCCGAAGGTGGCCGTGAAGGCGAGCCAGCTGAGCAAGGCGGACCGCTGCCCGGCGTCCAGGTCCTCGCGGAAGGCGCGGCGGACATCGGCGGGGAGCGACGATGTGAAGGCCATGGGTCGCACAATACTCAGGCGCGGGTCCGCTGTCGCAGCGCCATGACATATGGATGCCACGACATATAGGCACCGTGACGTGACGGTGGCGCCGGCCCTGGGAGAGGGCCGGCGCCACCGCTGTCACTGACGAGCGGAAAACGCTTACTAAGGGGTGATTATCCCCCACTCCTCATTGTTGTATACGGCGCCTGCGGAGTACTTCTGCAGCATGTAGGTGTTCAGCGCCGGACGCGGCATGTCCGTCGGGTACCCGTTGCCCGGGTAGTGCAGGACGTACGGGTGGGAGAAATTGGTGTCCGAGCCGTTGATCAGCGGGAGGTAACCCTCGGTCATGCTGTCGGCGGAATCCTCTATCCAGAGGGTCTTGCTGGACGCCCCGCACGGCTCGAGCGCGACCGGCGTGCCGTTGCCGGCGGTGGTGCCGACGCCCGCGCACAGGTTGCTGTCCACGCCGTACGGCGCGTACTCGAACTCGTAGGCGTTGTCGTTGGACGCCCCCGCGCACGACGGGAAGTCGTACGTGCCCGTGCCGGCGACACAGCCATAGTGCAGCGCGACGGCAGACCCGACGAGTCCCGCCGCGTAGAAGTCATTCACGGTGTCCTGCGCCTCGGCGATGAAATCCTCGGCCGGGTCGCTGTTGCTGGTGCGGAACAAGATGAGGGGCTGGCCGACCTTTTCCCCCTGGCGGAGGACGTCGAGGACGAAATTCGGGGTGGCGTAGGTGCCGAACTCTTGGCTGAAGACGCTGACGCAGCTACCGCAGGGCGTGGTGGACGCACCGGCGGGCAGCAGGCCGACGGCGCTGAGGCCGCCCGCCATGGTCATGGTCGCCGCGACGGCGAGGACCCTTCTCTTGATCGACATGTGTTACTTCCTCTTTCGACAGGTCAGCCGCACCCTGCGCGTGGCTGCCGTACGTGACTCATGACGCATAGATAGCAGACAGCGACAATGAGTCACATCTGTGAAGACGCGAAACACACCCGCATTGGTTGTCCTAAACCACGAATTAAGTCAACTAAATCTCGGTAGCTGACTATTGAGGCAGAAAAGCGATATCTCGCCACATCATCCGGTTGGCGGCATTGAATTGCCCAAAAATGGTGGCGCCGACCCTGGAACAGGGCCGGCGCCACCGGGGTTACTGACGAGCGCAGAAACGGTTACGAACCGTCGGTTTCGGTCCACATCTCGTTGGTGTACACGGCGCCGCTGGAGTACTCCTGCAGTGTGTAGGTGTTCAGCGCCGGACGCGGCATGTCCGTCGGGTACCCGTTGCCCGGGTAGTGCAGGACGTACGGGTTGGAGAAGCTGGTGTCCGAGCCGTTGATCACCGGGTAGTAGCCATCGCTACCGTCGGCCTCGTCCACCACCCAGACGGTCTTGGAAGAAGCGCCGCACGGCTGGAGCGTCACCGCCGTGCCGTTGCCGGCGGTGCTGCCGACGCCCGTGCACAGGCCACTGTCCACGCCGTATGGCGAGTACTCGAGCTCATAAGCCTCGTCGCCCGGATATGCGTAATTCAGTCCCTTGGAGACCAGGCCGGCCGCGTAGAAGTCGGCCACCGTGCCGTCATCGGAGTAGGTGAAGTCCTCGGCCGGGTCGCTGTTGCTGGCGCGGAACAGAATGAGGGGCTGGCCGACCTTTTCCCCCTGGCGGAGGACGTCGAGGACGAAGCTGGGTCCGTACTCTTGGCCATACCCGGTGACGCAGGTTTTTCCGCAGGACGGGGTGGACGCATTGGCGGACATAAGGCCGACGGTACTGACGCCGCCCACCATGGTCATGGTCGCCGCGACGGCGAAGACCTTCTTCTTGATCGACATGTGGTACTTCCTCTTTTTACCGGTCAGCCGCACCCTGCGCGTGGCTGCCATACGCGACTCATGACGCATAGATACCAGACAGCGACAATGAGTCACATTTATGAAGACGCGAAACACACCCGCATTGGTTGTCCTAAACCACGAATTAAGTCAACTAAATTTCAGTAGCTGACTATTTGGGGAGAAAAGCGATATCCCGCCAAATCATTACCAATAAACCCTTAATTAGCGTGCATCGGCTGAGCGCCGGTCGTCATGGATATCAGTTCCTGATAAACATCGGCGGCGGCGACTTCGGAACCGATGCGGTGACCGGTCAGGCGACCGTGGTCGTCGCTGCCGCCACTGGCCAGGAGGCCGAGATCGTGGCTGAGGGCAAGCAGGCTGGCCCGTTCCGTATCTGTCTGGTCGGGATGGAAGACCTCCACCCCGGCCAGGCCCACGGCGGCCAGCCTGGCGATCTGGGAGTCCGAGACATGCCCTTGGCGGCCCGCGCGGGGGTGGGCCAGCACCGCCGCCCCGCCCGCGGCCTGGACCAGCCGGATCGCGCGGACGGGCTCGAGCGCGTACCGGTCCACGTAGGCCCGCCCGCCGTCCGCGATCCAGTCGAGGGTGAACGCCTCGCGGGGCTCGGCGATGGCACCGCTCGCCGCCATCGCGCGGGCGATATGCGGCCGGCCGACCACGGCCGGGCCCGCGATCGCGGCCACCTGGTCCCAGCTGACCTCAACGCCGAGCTCGGCCAGACGCCTGACCATGGCCCGCGCGCGCAGCACGCGGTCATCCCGGATCCGGCCCAGCTCGGCGGCCAGCTCCGGGTGCCCCGGGTCGAAAAGGTAGGCCAGCAGGTGCACGCTGTGGTCGGCCAGCCGGCAGGACAGCTCCATCCCGGGCACCAGGGTCAGCGCGTCCGGCAGCGCCCGCCGGGCCTGTTCGTGGCCGGCCACCGTGTCATGATCGGTCAGCGCGACCACGTCCAGGCCGGCCTGCGCGGCGCGGCGGATGACCTCGGCCGGGGGGTCGGTCCCGTCGGAGGCGTTGCTGTGCACATGCAGGTCGGCGCGCACGGGCGTCAGCCGGCGGGCAGGCGCGGCGAGGCCGCCCCGAAGGGCAGGTCCAGGTCCTGGCCCGGGTCACGCAGGTCACGCAGGCCGATCGGCTCGATGAGCAGCGCACCCGCGGAATCCGGCCACAGCACGAACCACAGCCAGTAACCCTTGATCTCACCGGCGAAGACGGCGCGATCCGGCGAGTCCACCTGCCAGAGCGCGAAATCATGGTTGCCGAACGAGGCCACCGCCACCGGCGGCGCGGTGGCGAACCCCGCCCCCGGGTCCACGCCCGCCAGGCCGGCCAGCCCCGCACCGAGGCCGACGCCCGGCTCCTCGGCGACGACCAGCATGTCAGCGGGACCGCCGAGCGGGTTCGGGCCCGACAGGGCCACCGCGCAGCCGCGGACGCCGGTTCGCTCGTCGCCCGCGCCGGCGAAACCCGTGACCAGCCAGCCGGCCGGCAGCGGCCACGGCAGCCAGACCGGAACGCCCGGGGTGCGGAGCAGCCCGTCCAGGCCTTCCCGGGACGGCCGGAAGGCAGGGAAGACAGGATGGACCTCGCCGTGCAGGTCACAGCGCCAGGCGCTGGACCACGCGGTCGGCTCGTGGACAGCCCGGCCGCAGCGCGGACAGCCGGCGGCGGGGTGACGGTGACTGTCCCGGCCCATGTCTGAACCTCATTGCGACGGAAGGTAGTTGCGCTCGCGGATAAGTGTGAGCGGTCTTACCCGGTTGGCGGGCCGAACATGCCGCCCGCGCCGGTGATCGTACCTGTCGGTCCTCCATGACAAGGCGATGGCGCCGGCCCTTCGAGAAGGGCCGGCGCCACCTTAAGTGAGGGCCCAGCCTGGTGCAGACCCTCGCCGAACCGTTCGTTACGGGGCGGTACCTTCGTCGTTGCCCCACAGCTCGGTGGCGTTGACGACGCCGTGCGAGTCGATCTGCAGCGTCTGGGTGATGAGCTGCGCCCGCGGCATGTCGGTCGGGTAGGAGTTCTGCGGGTAGGCCAGCACGGCCGGATGGGAGAAGTTGGTCCCCGAGCCGTTGATCAGCGGAAGGTAAACCGCGCCAGCGGGCGCGGCGTCGATGGCGGGGCGCACGACGGCGGGGGGCGAGGTGTCGGTCGGGATGGGGGTCGGGGTGGGCGTGATATCCGCTACATCGATGATCCAGGTGGTCTTGGCGGTCACGCCACACGGCTGCAGCGAAACCTTGGTGCCGTTGACCGCGGTGGTCGCGGTGCCCATGCACAGGCCGCTGTCCACGCCGTACGGTGAGTACTCGAGCTCGAAGGCTGCGTCATCGGGGTAGAACGTGATGCACTTAGCCGTCGTAGCGTCGTAGTCCTCGCAGCCCGCCCCGCCGTAGTGCAGATCCAGCGCGTTGGAGACCAGGCCGGCCGTGTTGAAGTCGGACACCAGTCCCTGGAAGGCGACGGTGAAGTCTTCGGCCGGGTCGCTGTTGGCCGTGCGGAACAGGATGAGCGGCTGGCCGACCTTCTCGCTCCGGCTCAGCGTGTCCAGCAGGAAGCCCGGGTCCGGGTACGTGCCGAAGTTGCGGCTGAAGAGGTCGGCGCAGGTATTTCCGCAGGCCGGCGTGGCCGCGCTGGCGGTCCCCGCGATGAACACGCCCGCGGCACTGGTGCCGCCGACCAGGGTCAGCGTCGCCGCAGCGACGAAGACCTTGCTCTTGATGGACATAGAAGTTCCTCCTTGGAACGGCAGTCGTACCCTGCGCACGACTATCGACCTACCTAGGAGGACGCGCCGATAACCCGCGCGGTTGACACGCTCAGTAATTGACTAGTAACAGTTTGTGAACTATTCATTCGGAGCGAGCGGCCCGAAAGCAGTAACGCCGGCCCTCGGGTCGAGGGCCGGCGTTACTTCGTCACTCAATGATTGTCAGAACAGGGCTCCCTACGTGTGGACGCCCGAGTCCTGGCCCCACAGCTGGTGGTCATTGATGGTGCCGGGATCCGGGAGGCCGTTAGCGCCCTGGAAACCGGTCAGGTTGGCGACGGTCAGCGCCGGCCGCGGCATGTCGGTCGGGTAAGCGTTCGTCGGGTAGGTCAGCACGAACGGCTGAGAGAAGTTGTTGTCCGAGCCGTTGATCAGCGGAGCGTAGTCGTCGTCGACCGCGTCCGTGGAGTCGATGATCCAGACCGTCCGGCCGGAAACGCCGCAGGGCTGCAGCGTGACCTTCTCGCCCGCGGTGGCCGTGGCGGCCACGCCGGTGCACAGACCGCTGTCCACGCCGTATGGCGAGTACTGGACCTCGTACGCCTCCAGGTCCGGGAAAAGGGTAGCGCCGGCACCGTAGTGCAGACCCACCGCCTTGGAGAGCAGGCCGGCCGTGACGAAGTCCGACACCAGGCCCTGGTCGGAGATGGTGTAGTCCTCGGCCGGGTCGCCGTTGGACGTACGGAACAGGATCTGCGGCTGGCCGACCTTCTCACCCTGCTTGAGCGTGTCCAGCACGAAGTTCATCGTGCTGAAGTCGCCGAATTCGTGGTTGAAGAACTCGATGCAGGTGCCGCCACAGGACGGGGTTTCCGCGTTAGCGGTCCCCGCAGTAAGCGCTCCCACCGCGCCGGTGCCGCCGACCAGAGTCAGCGTCGCCGCGGCGGCGAAAACCTTGCTCTTGATGGACATAGAAAGTTTCCTCCTTGAAACGGCAGCCGTACCCTGCGTACGGCTGACGGCCTTACCGCCGCGGCCTGCCGGCCGGTAAAGGCCGCCCTGCGCATGCCTGAGGCGATACGACCGGGGCGGGAATTGCCATCCCCGCCCCGCACTACTAAGGAGGACGCCACCGAACCTGATTCGGTTGACACGTTCTGTAATTGATTAAAGACGTTGGGTGACGCAAATGTGGCGGCCGGACATGAAGGTGGCGTCGCCCCCATAACGGGGACGACGCCACTTTCTTACTTAAGCCGTACAGCACAGTGGCGCCGACCCCCGGTGGGGGCCGACGCCACTGCGTTACTCAGATTTTGAACTGTTACTCAGGTTCTGCCTGTTACTCAGACACCCAGCTGACCGAAGTCAGCGCCCCAGAGCTGGTTGGAGTTCACGGTGCCCGGGAAGGGAACGCCGTTGGCGCCCTGAGAACCGGTCAGGTTGGAGACGTACAGCTCCGGCCGCGGCTCGTCGGTCGGGTAAGCGGACGCCGGGTAGGTGAGCACGAACGGCTGGGAGAAGTTGGTGTCCGAGCCGTTGATCAGCGGAACGTAACCGTGGGCGACCGTGTCGGCGGAGTCAACGATCCAGAGCGTCTTGGAGGAGACACCACAGGGCTCCAGCGTGACCTTCTCGCCCGCGAGGGCCGTGGCGGCCACACCGGCGCACAGACCGCTGTCCACGCCATAAGGCGAGTACTGGACCTCAAACGCGGCGTCGTCCGGGAAGCCGGTCGCGCCGGCACCGTAGTGCAGGTCAACCTCGGGGGAAACGAGGGCGGCCGCGTAGAAGTCCGACACCAGACCCTGGTAGGAGATGGTGTAGTCCAGCGCCGGGTCGAAATTAGCGGTGCGGAACAGGATCTGCGGCTGGCCGACCTTCTCACCCTGCTTCAGGGTGTCCAGGGCGAAGTTCGGGTGCGCGTGCGTCCCGAAGTCGTTGTTGAAGAGGTCGATGCAGGTGGGGCCACAGGACGGGGTGGCCGCGTTGGCGGACAGCGCCCCTACAGCACTGACACCGCCGATGAGGGTCAGCGTCGCCGCAGCGGCGAAGACCTTGCTCTTGATGGACATGCTTAGTTCCCTTTCGTGGAACCACAGCCGTACCCTGCGTACGGCTGTTGGAGCCGACCTCCGCGGCTCACGTGCCGGAGACACTCCGGCCCGCTCGCCTGCGGCGGCCTGATCAGGACAGGAACGGCCATCCTGATCGGTGTTGCGGTGAAGAGAGGGAAAGAACCCGGGCGAACCCGGAAGCTATCTGGGTGGTGCGAAAGACATAGCTGGCTCAGCCTTCGATCCGGTCAGCGATCGGGATTGACCCGCTTGCGCTGATCTGATCGGGCTCCGGGGCTTTCGTCCCGTTACCCGATATAAAGACGCGGGGTTCGGGCACTTGGTTGACGCGGATTACCGCGAAATATCCGACGTGACCGAATCGCAACTTTTGATGTCGTGCTGACCCTTGTGACGACTGGGGCTGCGGAGCAACTTACCACGATCTTGCCGATATGGAAGAAAAGACATGATACTTAACGGCGTGTCGGGCTCCCGGATACTTTGCGTGGGTGCGGTCGTCACGGACGGGCACGGACGGCTGCTGCTGATTCAGCGCGGGCACGAGCCCGGCGCTGGTCTGTGGTCCCTGCCCGGCGGGCGCGTTGAGCCAGGTGAGACGGACGTCGAGGCGCTGGTGCGGGAGATGGAAGAGGAAACCGGGCTCACCGTGGAGCCGGGACGCCTGATCGGCCAGGTGCAGCGGCCCGGCCTGGCGGGCGACGTCTTCGACATCAGGGACTACGCGGTCACCGTTACCGGGGGGACGCTGCGCCCAGGCGATGACGCCGCCGACGCGCGCTGGGTCGGTCCCGAAGATCTGGGCCTTCTCGCGGTTACAGAAGGATTGATAGAAGTCCTCACCGAATGGGGAGTTCTAGGGCAAGAACCGGCGTTATTATCCTATTTTCCGTTTATGGCCGCAGAGTTCTATTCGTTCCGTCTGGTGGTCGTGCTAGCTATCTGGCCGCGCTGACCTTTTCCTTTTAGGGCATCCGCCGGGGCCTTCGGGCGCCGGGCGAACCCTGGATTACCGGCAGGTGAACGTTAGGTGAGGATGGGGCCGGGACGATTTCGGCTGGGCTGGGGCTTGCTTATCCTGGCGATGCCCGGCTTACCTCCGATTCTCCCCTGGTGGGTTCCGACGTGCGACGTGCCGCGCTGACCGCCGTCCTGGCGCTGACCGCGGGAGTACTGGCTGGCTGCGGCGGCAGCGCACCGCCCGCGAACCTGGTCTCGGTCTCCAACGGCGGCTGCGGTGCCGGCTGGCAGCTGGCCGGGCCCGGCTGGCAGACGTTCCAGATCTACAACGGGGCGGCGGAAGGCGGCGAGGTCGACCTGATCGACCCGGCCAACGGCGCCATCTACGCCGAGGTGAACGGGCTCGGCCCGGGCACCACCAGCCCGATGAGCCTGGACGTGGGCTCGGGGTCGTATGCGTTCCGCTGCTTGTTCGACGATTATGACCCGATGACCGGGCCGACCGTGGTCGTCGCCGGGCACACCCGCGGCACCCCCGCGATCCTCCCGATCACCAGCAACGACCTGATCGCCCCGGCCAACCAGTACCACGCCTACGTCACCGCGGGCCTGAACACGCTGGTCAGTCAGGCCGACGCGCTGGCCGCGGACGTCCGCGGCGGGAACCTCGGCGCGGCGAAAAGCGCGTGGCTGACCGCGCACCTGACCTACGAGCGGCTCGGGGCGGCGTACGACTCGTTCGGCAACTTCGACGACGAGATCGACGGCAGGCCGGACGGGCTGGCCGGCGGCGTCAACTCCCCGCAGTGGACCGGCTTCTACCGGCTGGAGTACGGCTTGTGGCACGGCCAGAGCGCGGCTGCCCTGACCAGCGTCGCGGATACCCTGGCCGCCAACATCCGGGCCCTGCGGACCTCGTGGCCCAGCACCGAGATCAACCTGCTCGACATCGGGCTGCGCACCCACGAGATCCTGGAGAACGCCCTGGAGTTCCAGCTCACCGGCCATGACGACTACGGCAGCGGCAGCACGCTGGCCACCACGCAGGCCAACATCCAGGGCACCTTGGAACTGCTGACCATCCTGCGCCCGCTGCTGGCCGGCCGCTATGCCGGGCTTCCGGCCGTCTACACCTGGCTGGACCGCCTCCAGTCACTGCTCAATCAGGACAAGGGGCCGAACGGGCAGTGGCTCGCCGTCTCCGGGCTCACCTCGAGCAGCCGCCAGCAGATCGACGCAACCTGCAGCCAGGCCCTCGAGGAGCTAGCCCCGATCGCCGCCATCACCGAACCGCGGATCACCTGATGCCAGAGTCCCTGTCGCCAGAGTCCCTGTCGCCCGAGTCGCAGCCGCCCGAGCCCGCAGGCGCACCGCGGCGGCGGGCGTTTCTGCGCGGCGCGCTGGGTGCGGGCGTGACCGGCGTGGTCGCGGGCGCCGCGGGCGGGTATGCCTATCACGCCACGCGGCCGGCGCCCGCCAGCCAGGCGGCGCTGGAAAACGCCGAGGCGGGGCTGGCGCCGCCGGTGCCGTTCCACGGTAAATATCAGGCCGGCATCTTGCCGCAGCCGCAGCGGCAGACCGCGGTGATCTCGTTCAACGCGACCGCGGACGGGCGCGGGGAACTGGTCGACCTGTTCCAGACGATCACCGCGCGGGCCAGGTTCCTGACCGCGGGCGGCACCCCGCCGCCGGTCGGCATCGGGGGCCCGCCGTCGGACTCCGGCGTGCTCGGGCCGACCGTGGTGCCGGACGGGCTCACGGTGACGGTCGGTGTCGGCACTACCCTGTTCGACGACCGCTACGGACTGGCGCCCCAGCTGCCCGCGAAGCTGACGCCGATGCGGCCGTTCCCCAACGACGACCTCGACCCGGCCCAGTGCGGCGGCGACCTGGTGGTCCAGCTCAGCGCGGGCAGCGCGGACACGGTCATGCACGCGCTGCGCGACATCGCCAGGCACACCAGGGGCGCCATGCAGGCGTCCTGGCGCATCGACGGCTTCTGCAGCCCGCCCCGGCCGAGCGGGACCGTGCCGCGCAACATGCTCGGCTTCATGGACGGCATCTCCAACCCGGACACCAGCGACGCGGCCCAGATGGACAGCCTGGTCTGGATTGAGCCGAACACCGCGGGCGAGCCCGCCTGGACGGCCGGAGGCAGCTACTTCGTGGTCCGGCTGATCAGGATGTTCGTGGAGTTCTGGGACCGGGTCGACATCACCGAGCAGGAAAACATGATCGGTCGCCGCCGCGCCACCGGCTGCCCGCTCGACGCGACCAGCATCGACGCCACGCCGGACTACGCGCTCGACCCCACCGGCGACGTGATCCCGCTCACCGCGCACATACGGAAGGCCAACCCCCGGACCCCGCAAAGCGCGGACAGCCGGATCCTGCGGCGCGCGTACAACTACGACCGCGGCATCGACCAGGTCGGCGACCTGGACATCGGGCTGGTCTTCACCTGCTTCCAGCAGGATATGAAACGGCAGTTCGAGGCGGTGCAGAAGCGCCTGATCGACGAGCCCCTGGTCGACTACATCAGCCCATTCGGCGGTGGCTACTTCCTGGCGCTGCCCGGCGTACTCGACCGCACCGACTATCTCGGCCGCGCTCTGCTGGCCTAAGGGGCTGGGCCAAGGGGCTGGCCTAAGGCGTGACCGATTCTTGATCCGGCGTTTCCTTTCTAGTCAGATTCAGTGCGCATCTGTGTCATCCTGGCGTGTCAGTTTTTCCTCCTGGGTGCGGGGTTCGCAGACCCACCACGTCAGCAGACTCAGGAGGCGAGATGGGCGAAGGCCCAGCAACGGTCCGCGGCAAGCGGAGCTCGAAGGCACGAGTCCGGTACTACGCGGCCATCGGCGCGGCGGTCGTTATCGGCACCGGCGTCGCCGTTGGTACCACGGTGACCGGCGCGAGCGCGGCACCGAACACGGTGAACGCGGTGCCTGTCCCGGCGACCAGCCCGGCGAGCAGCTGGTATTACGCGCCGAAGACCGCGACACCGATCAAGCACGTGGTGGTGCTCTTCGACGAGAACGAGTCGTTCGACCACTACTTCGGGACCTACCCGTTTGCGGCCAACACCGACGGCAGCACCTTCCACGCCAAGCCAGGGACCCCGACGGTGAACGGGCTGTACACGAACATCACCTCAAGCGGCCCGACCGGCCCGCTGCTCACGGCCAACCCGAACAGCTACAACCCGGAACGGCTCACCCACTCCGAGGCGCTGACCTGCGACCAGAACCACGGCTACACGCCGGAGGAGGAAGCGTTCGACGCCGGGAAGATGGACAAGTTCGTCCAGTACACCGAGAGCGCCTCGACCTGCGCGGCCGGTACGGACGAGTACTTCCAGCCGGGCCTGGTGATGGACTACTACGACGGCAACACGGTCACCGGGCTGTGGAATTACGCGCAGAACTACGCGATGAGCGACAACAACTACGACACCGACTTCGGGCCGTCGACACCCGGCGCGCTCAACCTGATCTCCGGCAACGACGGCGACGGCTACGCGGTCAGCCCGAGCACCGGCGCGGTGGAGCCGGACGCGGGCAGCGTCAGCGCGCTGAACAGCAACGGCCTCGGTACGATCTACGGCGACCTCGACCCCGCCTACGACGAGTGCTCCGACGCCAGTCACACCTCCACCAGCCCGGTCGGGGTGATGACCGGCAAGAACATCGGCGACCTGCTCAACGCCAAGAACGTCAGCTGGGGCTGGTTCCAGGGCGGTTTCGCTCCGACCTCGACCAACGCGGCGGGCGACGCGGTCTGTGGCTCCGAGCACGAGAACATCGGCGGCAACGAGGTCGCTGACTACTCGCCGCACCACAACCCCTTCGAGTACTACAAGTCCACGGCCAACCCCAAGCACCTGCCGCCCTCGTCGGAGGCGGCCATCGGCCACACGGACCAGGCCAACCACGAGTACGACCTGTCTGACTTCTACGAGACGCTGAAGGACGGCAACATGCCGTCGGTCAGCTTCCTGAAGGCGGCCGAGTACCAGGACGCCCACCCCGGCTACTCCGACCCGCTGGACGAGCAGAACTTCCTGGTGAACACGGTCAACCAGATCGAGGAATCCAAGTACTGGGCGTCCACGGCGATCATCATCACCTACGACGACTCCGACGGCTGGTACGACCACCAGGTCTCGCCGATCGTCAACGGCTCCGACACCGCGGCGGACGAGGCGATCTGCAACACGGTTGCCCAGAAGCTGGGCGACACCCCCGACCGCTGCGGCTTCGGCCCGCGGCTGCCGCTCGTGGTGATCTCGCCCTACACCAGGAGCAACTACGTCAGCAGCAACCTGACCGACCAGGCCTCCGTCACCGCGTTCATCGAGGATAACTGGCTGCACGGGGAGCAGATCGGGAACGGCTCCTACGACGCGATCTCGGGCAGCCTGGACGCGCCCGGCGGCGTGCTCGACTTCCACACCAGGCCGCACTTGGCGCCGGTCATCCTCAACCCCACGACTGGCGAGATCGTCAACTCCCAGTGGTAGCTCGCAACTAACGCGGCTAGCGGCTGCGACCGGTAGTTACGGTCGCAGTCGCTGCCGTTGTTGGCGGGGGCACGAGGCCGTGTCCGTTCCGAATCATTGGCTTTCTGGGGTGGTATTAGCATGAAGTCATGAGCTCCCCGCCGATGGCCCCGCCCAGCCCCGCGCAAGTGACGCAAGCGCTTGATGGGGTGCAGGATCCTGAGATTCACCGGCCCATCACCGAGCTTGGCATGGTCAAGAACATCGACATCGCGGCGGACGGGGCGGTGCTGGTCGAGGTGTGGCTGACCGTGTCGGGCTGCCCGCTGCGGGAGACCATCATCCGTGAGGTCACCGCGGCGGTCACCAAGGTCCCAGGCGTCTCCTCGGTGCGCGTCGACCTGGACGTGATGAGCGAGGAACAGCGGCGGGCGCTGCAAACCCAGCTCCGCGGCGGCAAGGCGGAGCCGGTGATCCCGTTCGCCCAGCCGACGTCGCTGACCCGGGTGTACGCGGTGGCCAGCGGCAAGGGCGGCGTGGGCAAATCCTCGGTCACGGTGAACCTGGCCGCCGCGCTGGCCGCCTCTGGCCTGGCCACCGGCGTGGTGGACGCCGACATCTACGGGCACTCGGTGCCCCGGATGCTGGGCGTCACCGGCCGGCCCACCCCGGTCGAGAACATGATCATGCCGCCGTCGGCGCACGGCGTGAAGGTCATCTCGATCGGCATGTTCACCAAGGGCAACACGCCCGTGGTCTGGCGCGGGCCGATGCTGCACCGGGCGCTGCAGCAGTTCCTCGCCGACGTGTACTGGGGCGACCTGGACGTGCTGCTGCTCGACCTGCCCCCGGGCACGGGCGACATCGCCATCTCCTTGGGCCAGATGCTGCCGTCCGCCGAACTGCTCGTGGTGACCACCCCGCAGCTGGCCGCGGCCGAGGTCGCCGAGCGGGCGGGCGCGATCGCCTCGCAGACCCACCAGCGGGTCGCCGGGGTCATCGAGAACATGTCCTACCTGATCTGCCCCCACTGCGGGGAGCAGACCGAGCTGTTCGGCTCGGGCGGCGGCGCTACGGTGGCCGCCGGGCTCAGCCGGCTCAGCGGCGCTCCGGTTCCGCTGCTCGGGCAGGTGCCGATCGACGTCCGGCTGCGCGAGGGCGGAGACGCGGGGGTTCCGCTGGTGCTGGGCGATCCCGCTTCCCCGGCCGCGCTCGCGTTGCGGAAGATCGCCGACGAACTCGGCACCCGCAGCCGCGGTCTGGCCGGGCGTAACCTCGGCATTTCGCCGCGCTGAGTGCTTTTCGGGGTTCGGTGCCTCAGGGGTTTGCGCTCGGGGTTCGTGCTTCGGGGTTCAGGTCGCGTCGGGGTCGAAGGGGGGTTGCTCGCCGGGAGCGAGCAGCGCTCCGTTGGTCCGGGCCGACCGCGGCCGCTGCGCGGCGGCCTGGGCGGAATCCCCGTTGAGATCGTCGAGGAAATGCTTCTGCACGAACCGTTTCGGGTGCAGGTCCTCGAGCTCGAAATCGGCGAACTCGGGGCCTAGCCCATCTCGCAGGTCATTCTTGGCGCCCTCGGCGACCCGGCGGAGGTCGCGCAGGGCCTTGCCGGCCTGGGAGGCCATCTTCGGCAGCTCGTTCGGGCCGAAGATGACAAGCGCGAGCACCGCAAGGATAAGAAGCTTGGAAATATTCAGGTCAAACACGCGCTTCAGCTCTCCGTCGGGCAGGTCAACACGCTCTCGTTATCCACTTTAAACCGTACGCGACCATTTCGGAGCCCAGGCGCTGCCGGCTTGGTGTCTCATTGTCAACCGAACGGGTTGACCCAGGAGGCGAGCCGGACGAAACCCCGGGACATGCGCTTCCAGAACCCGGGCGGCGTGTCGTGCGGCAGCACGCCGACCACGGCGTCGACGGTCTGGACCGGCGCGTCCGCCATCACCGTGTACACCATGCCGCGGCTGGACCAGGTGAGGGACCGCTGATCCGGTTCCGCCACGTAAATGACATGGCCGTCCACGGTGGTTCGCTGCCAGCCGGCCAGCTTGGCCGCCAGGTCGCCCCGCTGCTCGAACACCGAGACCACGGACAGGCCGTCGGAATAGCCGAGATCGAGCACGGTACCGGTGCTCGTCGTGGTCCTGGCCCCGGTGAACAGCGAGAGCCCGCCGGGCAGCCCGGCCGGGACCAGCCAGCCCCCGGTGTGCAGCGCGAGCAGCTGGGCGTGCGACAGCGGGTCGGCCCACGGCCCGGGCGGGTCGGACGGCCCGCTGACCGGCATCGCCGCCTGAGCCAGGCTCGAGAAGCGGACCCGGATGAACACATCCTGGCTGATCACGTGCGAGGCCGTATCGAAGACCTCGCGCTCGAGCGGCAGCTTGGTCGCGTCGTCCAGCCAGAACCTGGCGGCCAGGCTGCCGTCCTCGCGCCTGGCCTCCACCACCTGCGCCGTCCGGCTGTCCGCCGAGCCCGCTCCCGCGTACACCACGGTGTAATGCGTCTCGAGCAGCCCGATGAGGGGCATGGTGACGCCGAGAACGCCCTCCGGCGCCTGGCTGTCGTTGTCCGAGGAGAAGTAAGGCTGGCTGCTGAGCGAGCTCCCCGCGGCCAAGGTCTGGGTGACCGTCTGACCGCCGCTGACGTGCCAGATGTCGGAGACAAGCACGCTCCCGCTGCCGTCACTCCAGCGGGTGACGACCTCCTGGCCCTGGTACGACATCAAGATCGCCGCCTGAGCCGCCTGGGTCAGCAGGCGCAGGGCCCGCGCGCTGCTCACCCGGCGTCCGGTCGCGGGGACCTGACCCGCGGCCGCGACGGAACCGCCGGCCGTCGCGGTCGCCTCGTTCTGCGTCGTGCCGGTGCCCGGCTGACTGCTGCACGCGGTCACCAGGAACCCGGGCAGCGCCATCACCAGCGCGGCCGTCAGCAGCAGGGGCGACCGGCCCTCGCCACGGCGACGGCTCACGAGAGAGCTGGGACTGAACACACGGACCTCAAGGAAGCGACGCGGCGGAGCTCGACACGCCTGGGTTCGACGCGGCGGGGCTTGCCGCCGGAGGGGCAAATGGGACCTGGCCCGTCGTGATGGCGTGCTCCACGCTGTACATCTCCACCGGCGGGGTGATCCGTGGCCCCGGAGCCGCCTCACCCCCGCCGCCGGCCGAGAACGCGGCCGTGCCGAGACCGACGACCAGGGAGACGGTGCCGAGCATCAGGTAGCGCCTGCGCCGCGCCGACCGCGGTCCGCGGGCTCCCGGCCGCCTCGATGCCCGGGTGGCCGCGCGCCGCGAGCCCCGGAGCAGGCCGCGCCGCGGTGGCATCGGTCCGCCCGGTCCGGTCATGGCGATCAGGCGCTTGGTCATCGCGGCCTCGGCCGGCGCGCCGGTCATGAGCGTGCTCAGCTTCTGCTTCAGGACCCGCAGCTCGGCGGCTTCGGCCCGGCATTGCTCGCAGCTGGCCAGGTGAGCGTGAGCGCGGTCACGTTCGGCTCCGTCGAGCTCGCCGTCGACGAGGGCCGACAGCCGGTCACCAAGGTGGCTCATAGCTGTGAGTCCTTCGTGGTTCCCGGGTCCACACCGACCGGAGCGGGCCGGCGGTGCTCCAGGGCGGAGCGCAGCTGAGCCCGGCCGCGGTGAATCCGGCTGCGCACCGTGCCCAGCTTGACGCCGAGGGTAGCGGCGATCTCCTCGTAGGAGAAGCCCTCGATGTCGCACAGCACGACCGCCGCCCGGTACTCCGGAGGCAGCGCCTTCAGCGCGGCCTGGACGTCGTCGTCAAGATGGCTGTCGTCGAAGGCCTGGGCCGGGCTGGGCTCAGAGCCCGCCAGCCGGTGCGCCATCTCGTCGGCTAGTCCCTCGAAGTGGATCCGCTGCTTGCGCCGCGCCGAATCGAGGAACAAGTTTGTGGTTATCCGGTGCAGCCAGCCCTCGAACGTGCCCGGGGTATAGCTGGACAGCGACCGGAACACCCGGACGAATACTTCCTGGGTCAGGTCCTCCGCATCGTGCGGGTTGCCGGTCAGGCGGTAGGCCAGACGGTAGACCCGAGCCGAGTGCACGCGAACGATGTCCTCCCATGTCGGGAGGTTCCACTCGGCCGGAGCCAGCTGGCCCGGCGACGGGAGTCGTCGACCGGCCTCGTCCACCACTCCGCCCTCCGGGTCACACAGTGCCGCGACTGTCACCATCGTGCCCTGGATTCTTCCGTTGCGCCAGTTGTGTTCGGATGCCATACCTTCGGATGCCATATAGCAGCTTGCAGTGGGCAGCACGCGCCCGGCCAGTACCGTCTAAGTAACGGGCTGGAAGCCCGGAGAGTTCCCGGACCTGCGGATCTGGCGCTAGGCTGCTACAAATGGGGCCACTTTCTGATGCCGCAGAATACGTACCTGAGGACGAGCCGCTGCTCGCGGCCCGGGCGAACGCAGCCGACCTCGGAGGGACCGAGCCGGTGCTTCCGGCGGTCGGCGCCGCGCTGCGCTTCCTGGCCTGCGCGGTCGGGGCCAGGACCGCGGTCGAGATCGGCACCGGCTGCGGCAGCTCCGGCATCTGGCTGCTGCGCGGGATGCGGCCGGGCTCGACGCTGACCAGCGTGGACACCGAGCCCGAATACCAGCGAATGGCCCGTAAGGCGTTCACCCAGGCGGGCTTCGCGCAGAACCAGGCCCGCCTCATCCTCGGCCGCGCGCTCGACGTGCTCCCGCGGCTCTCCGACGGCACCTACGACCTGGTGTTCTGCGACGCGGATGCGCGAGACTACGTGGATTACCTGACCGCCGCGCTGCGCCTGCTTCGGCCCGGCGGCGTCGTAGCTTTCAACAATGCCCTGCTGGCGGGGCCTGCGGATCCTCCCGGGGACGATGGAGATGACGAGGGCCAAGGCGATTCCTCGCTTGACTCCTCGCTCGACCTCGCCAGCCTGGTGCGGACCAGCGACCGGCTCGTGCCGGTGCTGCTGCCACTCGGGGAGGGCCTGCTCGCCGCGGTCAAGAGGGGCGACTAGAGAGCGTCATCGGATCGGATCACCCAACCACCGATTTCAAGGCGTCACCAAGCCTGGCTGCTTCGTCAGCTGTGAGCTCAACAACGAGACGGCCGCCGCCTTCAAGCGGGACACGCATCACGATGCCGCGCCCCTCTTTGGTGACCTCAAGCGGACCGTCTCCCGTCCGCGGCTTCATCGCCGCCATTATCCCATCCCCTTCCCTCCGGACTCCATCGCACCGACCTTTGCGGCACTGCCTTGCCAGGTGGCACTGCCTGCCCGGGTTCTGTGCACGCCGCTACCCGGGCGCCTACGGTGAAACCGGTAAGCCACAACCGTTTCTATCTGTCGCCCTATTATCCCGTGTTCGGAAGCAGAATGGTAATGATCGACGATCCTAGGCACCGTGAAAACGCGGCAACGGCTTATTTTCCGGCCGTTCGGCGATTTCACCGGCGCGTCGCCAACCTCAGCCGCCGGTAGCCCCGGCCGCGCGGCGGGTCCTCGCGGCGGGCCCTGGCGGCGGGCCCTCGCGGCTAGCCTGGACGCAGGCGTCACGATTGATCGCCCAGCCTGCCGGGATATCCGTAACGATGCGGATGCGTTCGGCGAACTGGTGGGTGTGGCCGATTCAGGGGAGGAACCGGGTGGGCGAGCGCGCAGAGCAGCCGCCCCGGCGTGCGCGCCGCCGCCTGTTCATCGACCTGACGCCGCTGCGGCGGTCCCGCGATTTTCGCTGGCTTATCGGCGGCGAGCTGGTGTCGGTCCTCGGCACCCAGCTGACCACCGTCGCGGTGCCCTACCAGGTCTACCGGATCACCCACTCCTCCCTCGACGTCGGGCTGGTGTCGCTGTTCCAGCTGTTCCCGCTGATCGCCGGGTCGCTGCTGGGCGGGTCGGTGGTCGACGCCATGGACCGGCGCCGCCTGCTGATAATGGCGCAGGTGCTGCCGGCGCTGTGCAGTGCCGGCCTGGCGATCAACACCGACCTGGGCACCTCGCTGTGGCCGCTGTTCGTGCTGCCCGCGGCCTCCGCCGGGTTCAGCCCGCTGGACAACGCCGCGCGCAGCGCCATCGTCCCGCGCCTGGTCCGCCGGTCGGAGCTGTCGACCGCCAACGCCATGTTCCAGTCCCTGTTCCAGTTCGGCTTGGTGGTGGGCCCGGCCATCGCCGGGCTGCTGCTGGCCGGGGCCGGGGTCCGTTTCGTCTACTGGATGGACGTGGCCAGCTTCGCGGCGGCCGCGAGCGGGGCGTTCATGATGTCACCGCAGCCGCCGCGCGGCGCGACGGCCCACCGCGCGGGGTTCCGCTCGATCATCGAGGGCCTCAGGTTCGTGCGCGGACGGCAGGCCATCCAGGGCGCCTATCTGATCGACATCAACGCGATGGTGTTCGGCATGCCGCGGGCCCTGTTCCCGGCCCTGGCCATCAAGCTGTTCGGGGGCGGAGCCGCGACGCTCGGCTTGCTCTACGCCGCGCCCGGCGCGGGCGCGCTGATCGGTGCGCTCACCACCGGCTGGGTCAGCCGGATCCAGCGCCAGGGCCTGGCGGTCATCTTCGCCGTCATCGCGTGGGGCGCCGCCATCACCGCTTTCGGGTTGGTGCACTGGCTTCCCGCCGCGCTGGTGCTGCTCGCCGCCGCGGGCTGCGCCGATGTGATCTCGGCCGTGTTCCGCAGCACGATCGTCCAGCTCGCCGTGCCCGACGCGCTGCGGGGCCGGCTGGCGGGCCTGCAGATCGCCGTGGTCACCGGTGGCCCCCGGATCGGAGACCTGGAGGCAGGCGCGGTCGCGACCGGCTTCGGCGATACCTTCTCCGTCGTCTCCGGCGGCCTGGCGTGCATCGTCGGCGCGCTGGTCCTGGCTCGCCTGCTCCCCGGCTTCCGCCAGCAGCGGATGGAGCCCGCGCACCACGACCAGGCGGAGTCTCCCCAGACCGAGCCGCTCCCCTAGCTGGTCCGGTCCCCTGGCTACTCCCCTAGCTGGTCCGCTGGCTGCTCCCTTAGCTGGTCACGGGTGTCCGGGCCGCGCCGCCGTAGAGCTGGGCCGCCCGCCAGCAGTACCAGGCGACGACGCTGCGGTAGGGCCGGTACGGGTCGCCGAGGAGGTCGAGTTGCTTCGGCGTGGGCGTGGCGATATCCCACGCCAGGCCGAACCCCCGGCGTACCACGAGGTCTCCGGTGGGCCAGACGTCCAACCGACGGAGCTGGAACATCAGGAAAATCTCCGCAGACCACTTCCCGATGCCGCGGACGCTCGACAGGCGGGCCACGATCTCCGCGTCGCTTTCCCGGGCCAGCCGACGGGAGTCGAGCACGACCGTGCCGTCGAGGACCTTGGCCGCCAGGTCCTGGAGGGAGGCGGCTTTGGCGGCCGACAGGCCGGCCTCGCGGAGCAGCACGGTCGGGGTGGCCAGGACCCGCTCGGGGGTGACGTCGCCGTCCAGGGCGAGGATGAGCCGGCCGTGTATCGCCCGGGCAGCGGCCCCCGCGAGCTGCTGGTAGGTGACAGAGCGGACGAGGGTGGCGAAATGGGTGTCGGTAGGTTTGGGGAAGGTCGGCGGGCCTGCTTCAGCGAGGAGGCGGGCAAGTACCGGGTCTCGTTCGGCCAGAATCTCGGCGGCTTGACGGGGAGTGACCTTGCGCGGGCGGGAGGCATCGGGCGGCGTCGAGGTCACGGGTGGCTCCAGGTCGGCTCGGTTGGCTGTCGTCGGCGGCGGAGGATCCGATGTAACAGAGCATGGCATCGAGCGGCCCTGGTCGGTGTGCTGCCTGAGGACTTCGCCGGGTCTGCTCGGTGCGCCTCAGATCGGGTAGCGTGTCGGCTCGGTGGTGTACTGGCGGCCGGAGGGGACGGTCCAGCGGAAGGTGGCCGGGGTGATCTGCTCGGCCTTCCAGCCGGGGTGCTGCTTGAGCCGGTGCTCGTGGCGGCATTTGGGTCCGCCGTTGCAGGTCAGGTCGTCCGGGCAGGCCGGTGGACAGCCGCCAGGTGCCGTAGCCGCCGGGCGGCCCGTCCCCACCGGACGCGGTGAAGGTGAATTCCGGCCGGAGGCCGGTGCCGGGTCTGCCGGGCGGTGGATCGTGGCCGACGGGCGGGGGGTGGTCGCGGGGTGGCCGGGGTTCGGGCGGTCGGGCGGTGCGGATGCGGTTTTTGGGTTCGGGCCGGGCGCAGCCGTGACCGATGGCGTGTCCTTGCTCGTCGGTGACGGTGACGCAGTACGTGGTCCTGGGATTGCGGGCGGCAGCATAAGCCAGGTCACGGACCAGGGCAGGGTCGATGGGCCCGATACCGGAGAGCTCGCCGGGCCGGTCGGCCAGGCCCAGCACCGTTTCCAGGGTCGCGGTCAGGTTGATGCAGCCGCTGAACCCGGCCGGGATCACGCCCGGTACCGGCGGCACCAGGGTCCCGTCCGGTTCCGGTGCGCCCGACCCGCCACCGCGCGGACCGTCATCACTCGGACCGCCGTCGCCCGGACCGCCGTCGGTGGTTGCGGGGGGTTCGGGCTGGGTGAGGAGCGTGGAGTCGCGGCCGAGGATGATGTCCAGGTAGGCGCGGGCCCGGAGCTGGTCCATGTCGCCGTCCAGGCCCGCCTTCTTCAGTTGCTTGGCCCACCACGAAATGCGCTGGTCGGCGGCCAGGACGTCGGCGGGCGGCAGTTCCCGGCCGGCCAGGCCGGCGTTCCCGGAGTGCTCGGGCCAGCGTTCCACCCGGGCGTCTTTCGCGCCGTGCTCGCGCCGCTTGGCTGCCTTGTCCGGGGCGACCTCGATGACCGCGCGCTTGATCGCGGCCCGCAGCCCGCCCGGGGTCAGCCGCCCGGCCCGGTCCAGGACCAGCGCCTCAGCGGCGCGGGCCTCTTCGGGGGTGAGGTGGGCGACCCCGTGGGCCATGATCTCGACCTTGGACTGACGCAAGATCCCGGACCGGAACGCCGCCCGGGTGCCGGGCAGCTTGACGGCCAGGGTGATGGCCAGGTCCAGCATGGTGTCCGCGGCCCACCGGGTATCAGCCAGCGCCCACGCCAGCTCCGAGGCGGTGAACTCCTCCCAGCCCCCGGGCCCGTCCAGGACCGGCTCGCGGCCGACCCCGGTCAGCTCATCATCCGAGGCCCCGGCGAACCTGTCATCGTCCCCGGCCGCGTTCTCGGCGAACCCGAGCAGCGCGGCACCGCCGGGAGCGGCATCCAGCAGGTGACCGGTCGCGAACGCGCCGGCCGGGCCGGGCGAGTCATCCGCCGTCCGCCGCGCCGAGCCGGGCTGCCCGGGACCCCGCCGGCGGCGCGTGGCTGGGCGGCAGCGGGTGGCTGGGCGGGAATACGTGGCTGGGTGGGGACGTCGTCGGGATCCTCGCCGGGGTCATCCCCGTCGTCGGGCTCGATCGAGTCTAGCCACGCTATCCATTCCTCCCGGGTGAGCCAGTCCTCGGCCGCGGCGCCCGGCTCGCCAGTGTCCCGGGCGGGGTCGTCGTCCCGCTCGGGGTCTGGGGATACCGGTTCTGCGGGCATGGGCCGCCGTCCGTTCAGAGAGGATTCATCTGTATCAAACATAATAGCGAATCTTTATGCTCACTGTAACGCTTATCGCTTGATGGGGACGATTTTCGAATTAAATGACTGGAGTTATCAGTGTGGTTCTGGAGGGTGAGAACGCCCAGGGCGGCGTTTGTGCGAGGGCCCAGGGCGGCGTTTGTGAGAGCTTTTATGGGGTCGGTTCTGGCACAGCGCTGGCGAGGGCCGCGGACACGAGCTTGGTGACGGCTCCGGCTTCCGGGGGGGTGGTGTCGTGGCCGGCGAAGAGCAGGTGCCCGGTTCCGATCAGCATGGGCGCGAGCGTGTCGACGTCGGCATCGGCAGCGATGCGGCCCAGGTCGCGCTCGATGGTGAGGTAGGAGGCGATCATGGCGGTCGCTTCCGCCAGTAGCGGGACGCCGGACGGTCTGGTCTGGCGCAGCCGGGCTAGACCGTCCGGCGCGGTCTGGCGCAGCCGGGCGCGCAAATTATCCCGGGAGATGATGAGGGCCACGATCGCTACCGCGACCGATTCGAACAGGTCCGTCAGCGCGCTGGTGAGATTGCCGGCCACGGTGCCGGTGCCGGCGGAATCGCGCAGGGCGGCGGCCTGGCGCTCGATCCGGGCGATCCGGTCTTCCACAAGCTCGGCGAGGAAGGCGTCGAAGTCGGCGAAGTGCCGGTGCAGGACGCCCTTGGCGAAGCCTGCCTCGGTGGTGACCGCGCGGCTGGTCAGCGCGTTCGGGCCATCCCTGAGCAGGATGCGCTCGGCGGCGTCGAACAGCTGCTCACGGGGGTCACGGATGGCAATCCCGGTCGGCACCGTGACCTCCTTCGCTGACTTGGGCCCGACTCGATTGACGAGTGGGCGACTGCCCACTATGGTGGGCGCATGCCCACTGTACCGCCGGAGCGCGAGCCGCATCAGTATCGGCGGATGGCGGAGTCGTTCGGCGTGGACGCCGAGCGTTACGACCGGACGCGGCCTCGCTATCCCGACGCCCTGGTGGAGCGGATCGTCGCGGCCAGCCCCGGGTCTGACATTCTCGATGTCGGCTGCGGTACGGGCATAGAAGCCCGGCAGTTCCAGGCGGCCGGCGGCAAGGTGCTCGGCGTCGAGCCGGACGCGCGGATGGCCGACTTCGCGCGGCGCACCGGGGTCGAGGTCGAGGTGGCGACGTTCGAAGCCTGGGACGCGGCCGGCCGGGAATTCGACGCGGTCGTCGCCGGAACGGCCTGGCACTGGGTGGACCCGGTCGCGGGCGCGGCCAAGGCGGCCCAGGTGCTGCGGCCCGGCGGCCGGCTGGCGCCTTTCCACCACGTGTTCCAGCCCCCGCCCGAGGTGATGGAGGCCCTCGCCGAGGTCTACCGGCGGGTGGCGCCGGACTCGCCGTTCGGCGGCCGGCCGGTGAGGTCAGCACTGGAGGGGTACCAGCGGCTGTTCGGCAAGATCGCTGACGGGATCCGGGAGGTGGGTGGGTTCAGCGAGCCTGAGCAGTGGCGGTTCGACTGGGAGCGTTTCTACACCCGCGATGAGTGGCTGGAGCAGATGCCTACCTTCGGCACCCTCACCCAGCTCCCGCCGGACCAGCTGGCGGAGGTGCTGGCGGGGGTCGGGGCCGCTATCGACGCGATGGGGGGAAGCCTCACGATGAGCTATACCACGGTGGTGGTTACCGCGGCGCGGACCGGTTTGGGCTAGCGTCCGGCTGAGCGGGGCCCGGCGGAGCGAGGGGGGTCGCGGGGGCACGCGGCACCGATCGTTCGGCGAAATGATCTTGAATTTGACCTTTGGGCTATTCGCGCTTGAGCGAGATGGCGAGGTTCGGCACGACGATGGACGCGAGGTACAACGGCCAGATCCTGATTCCGTGGCAGCGGAAGCTGACGACTTGGGCATCGGCCGCCTCGACGGAGAGTTCTCGGCTCGAGTACCGGCCTTTGCTCATTCGTATGGTGTGGCGTCCAGGTTCGAGCGGCGCCTCGAACGTCTCGTGGTTTTCGGCCGAGCCGACGACCTTGCCGTCAACCAAGATCTCGAACCGGCCCCGTCTGAGCTCAACGCCGAAGTCATGTTCGTGGGTCACCCTGAGCGTTGCTGACACAACTGTCCCCTGCGTCTACGTGGCCGACATGGACGCGACCTCAGCCCACGGGCATCAGGGTGAGTGACGCCGTTGCCTGGGCAGACGAAATTACTGAGCGGTATACGGGGGTCTCGGGCACCTCCAACAATGCTCAAGGCATGCCTTGAGCACTCTTGGAGGTGGCGGGAATCGAACCCGCGTCCTTCAGTAACTCACCAGGGCTTCTCCGGGCGCAGCTTGCTGTGCTTTTCTCAGCCCCGGCGATCACGCAAGCGAGACGCCGACAGGCTCAGCCACTGTTTGATGTCCCATCTGGCCCCGCGGCCGGGTCAGACGGTAAATCCTTCTAGCTGATGCCAGGCACCGGGTCGAAGGCATCCCCGGGCTGACAGAACTCCTTAACTCGCCTTAAGCGGCGAGAGCGAGTTCAGTGCGCGATGTGTTGGCACTTATTGGTTTGCGGTCACAGGATTAACGAGGTCACAACCGCAACCCTCGGCCCGCTTCACCTGGCTCGACCACCGAAGTCGAAACCGATCACCCCCGCTATTTAGTTGTCTGGCCGGTA
>Ga0302325_10007364_pt1 | contig 24438 bp, 22 predicted proteins | sample Palsa_T0_2_FD_201948 | JGI IMG/M metagenome (GOLD analysis project Ga0302325, IMG submission 201948) | Peat permafrost microbial communities from Stordalen Mire near Abisko, Sweden - Palsa_T0_2 | ecosystem: Environmental > Terrestrial > Soil > Palsa > Peat permafrost | place: Sweden: Abisko... | reverse complement strand
CAACCGCGCGCCACCCCTCCCCGTCGGCACCATGCCGAAACTGACGAGCACCGCCACCCCCGACGGTGCCGAACCTCAACGACGCAAACCGCTCCGTGGTGCCGAACTCAAGCGCCGCTCAACACTCAGCTGCGATGAAATCGGCGCGTATTTCAAGACAGCCTCTCAGAGCACCCCATCTGCGCAGCGCGCCCCGATTAGTCGCACTGCGCGGGTCGGGCGAATCGATTCACCCGATTTGGCGGGATGATGTCGGCCAAGCGGTGTGATCCTCGGACCTGATGAACGGAGCATTGATGCGCTATCGCAAACTTGGCAGCTCAGATCTTGAAGTCTCGGAGATCTCGCTGGGGTCGTGGCTGACCTACGCCGGCGGCGTCGAGGCCGAGCGGACGGTCGCCTGCACCGAGGCAGCGTTCGCCGCCGGCATCAACTTCTTTGACACCGCGAACGTATACGGCCGGGGCGCCGCCGAGACAGCCTGGGGCGAGATCCTCTCCGCCCACCCACGCGACAGCTACATACTGGCGACCAAGGTCTGGGGGCAGATGTCGGATGATCCGACGGATCGAGGTCTCTCCGCGACGCAGATCGCCAAGCAGATCGACGCGTCACTCGAGCGCCTGCAGGTCGACTACGTCGACCTCTACCAGGCCCACCGCTTCGACGTCGATGTCGCGATCGAGGAAACGATCGCGGCATTACAGCAGGTGGTGAGGGACGGGAAAGCCCGCTATCTGGGCTTCAGTGAATGGACCCCGGAGCAGATCGAGGCGGCAATCGACATTGCCGGTCCCGACCTGTTCGTCTCCTCGCAGCCGCAGTACTCGATGCTGTGGCAGGCGCCCGAAGCCGAGATCTTTCCGCTTTGCGCTCGCAACGACGTCTCCCAGATCGTCTGGTCCCCGCTCGCCCAGGGCGTGCTGACGGGGAAATACAGGCCTGGTGAGCAGCATCCGGCCGATTCACGTGCGGCTAACGAGGCGATGAACATCGCGATGCGACTAGTGATGAACGACACCGCGCTGGAGGCCGTCCAGCGACTGTCCCCGATCGCCGACGGCGCAGGTCTCTCACTGCCTGAGATGGCGCTGGCGTGGGTGCTGCGCCGCAGCGAGGTCGCCTCTGCGATCGTTGGCGCCTCTCGTCCCGAACAGGTTTGGGCCAACGCGGCGGCCTCCGGGATCGAGCTCTCGAGCGATCTGCTCGACGCGAGCGACGTGGCGCTGGGTGAGGCTCCCGTCAAGGGCCAAACTCTGGCGGTGCTCGCAACCGCGGGCGTCAAGCACCGGGGCTGAGCGCCCGGACGGCAGCGCCGGCGGCGTGCGCCGCGCTCGGTCCTATGATGTCTCGCGCTACGGTTGGCGGCTCCGATGCTCACAACGCAACACCTTTCAGGAGACAGATGCCTCGACGCAACATGGACCTATTTGAGCGGCTGCGACGCGTCGGGGTACGCAAGGACGTCGCCAAGACGCTGAGCGAGCTCGGTGAGGGCGCAGGCAAGAAGGCGATCCGCGTCGGACATAGCGCGGTCGCGGAATTGCGCGCGCTCACCGAAGAGCTCGAGAAGCTCCTGCCAGGCACGCGTGCCGTGCCACGGGCCGATAAGACCCCGGGCGATAAGACTCCGGCCGATAAGACCCCCGGCACAGCGGACCGTAACCGCCGACGCGCCATCCCGAAGCCGACTGCGGCGCAGGCCTCCAAGGCGGCGGGCCCCCGCCCGCGCGGAAAGACAGCGCGGCCTGCTCCAGCCCGCAAGCGTCAGCCGGCCGCCCAGCCCACCTCGCCGGCGGCGCGGGCGCCCCGCGGGGAGAACAAGGCGAAGATCCTTGCCGCGCTCAAGGCCGGACCGCGGACCGCCTCCGAGCTCGGTGCGGAGACCGGAATCGGGACGGGAACCGTCAGCGCGACGCTCACGAAGATGGTCAGGGCCGGCGAGGTCACGAAGGCCGCGCGTGGGTACGCGCTTCCGAAGTAGCCCTGCGTATCCACCCAGGTTCTGCCGCTGCGCCGCGCGCCGCGGTGTGAGGTCCATCTCCCGACTGCCCGCTACGCCGCGCGCCGCGGTGTGAGGTCCATCTCCCGACTCTCAAACACGACGCCGACCTCGCGCAGAACGACTCGGCGGGGACCCGCTTCAACAATCCCTGCGATGTGCGCGGTGAGATTGTGCGCGGCCGCGAGCTGCACAACGGACGCTCCCGCTCCGGCCTTGCAATACACCGCGAAGCCACAGCCCATGTTGAACGTCGAGTAAGCGGCGTGAGGTGACATCGCCGCCTGCTTGGTCAGGAAGGTCAGTACCTCCGGAACCTCGGGAAGCTCTGAAATCACATAGGTGAACTCTTGTCGCGGCCGCATCAGCTTCAGTAGACCGTGCCCCGTGATGTGACTGAGGTAGTGGACATCGATGTCGCTTGACAGCAGCGCGCGGACGAGCCCGACGTAGATTTCGGATCGATCAAGGACAGCTGCCCCGAATTGCCTGCCACTCGGCAGAAGGGTCTGATAGCCGTCATCGAGCCGCTCGGCGACCAGTCGCGCCAGCGAGGAGCCGTTCGCGTGGAGTCCAGAGCTCCGGACGAATACGATCTCGTCTCCGGCGGACAGGTCCTGCCCGAGGATTGCCGTGCGTCCAGGAGGAACGATCCCGACCGCACTGCCTGCCAGTTCTATGTCCGTCGCCGAGACGAGCTCAGGCAACGACGGTGATTCTCCGCCTCCCCATGTCGCCCCTGCGTCCACGCAGCCTTCGCGCCAGCCGGTCAGGAGTGCGGCATTACGGTCTCGGTGCTCATACCAGTCGGATGAACCGGTAGCGAAGTAAGCGTTCACAACGAGCGGAACCGCGCCGACGCAACACAGATCGTTGACGATCGCCGCAACCGTGTCGTAGGCGACGTTGGAGAACACCTCTGCGCCAAGCTGCGCTTCGACGTGTCGTGCGATGATCGACTTCGTGCCGAGGCCCTCGAGCACGAAGGCGAAAGTCTGGCCGCCGATTTCAAAGACGAAGGCAGGCTCGCCCCGGGACTGATCGAGCGCTCGGCCTTGGTTTGCTCGCAGCAGCTCGGATGTCGCGAGCGCTTCTGTCAGCGCGTTGCGCTTGCCGGCATCCAACGCCGTGTAGTCGACGCCCGCGTCGCCGTAGGCCGACTTCGGGCCGTGCGCTGGACGATCCATAGGCGAGATTATCCCGCCCTGCACGGCTGAGGCTCTGACGGGTGCTTTTGAGACGTTGCGGTGCCGCTCAGTCGGACGTCGCATAGGCGGCGTACTCGGGGAGATAGTTGCCCAAGTGCTCAGCCTGAAGGGTGCCCCGCTGCCCGGTCGTCTTGCGATGGGCAAGTTCCTGCTTGACCAATGGCAGCACATAGCGACCGTAGTCGCGGACGTCGTTGAGGTTGTCATAGCCGCGGATTGAGACCAGCGAGGCGCCGCGGTCGACGTAGTCGAGGATCGCGGCCGCGACGGTCTCCGGTGAGCCGACCAGGGCAGTTGACGCACCGCCCGCGTTGGTCACAGCCGCGGTTTTGGTCCACAGCGCACGGTCGTAGAGCTCGGACTTGCTCGCGAAGGCGAGCGCCCGCTGAGAGCCGACGTTCTGTGGTGTGCCCGCTTGGCGGAACCCGTTGACGGGACCGCCGGCCTGGAAGCTGGCAGCAATCTGTCCGATGTACTCATGCGCCTTCTCCCAGGCGAGCTTGTCGGTCCGCGCGATGATCGGGCGGAACGTCACCCAGATGCGCGGCGGTGTCGTGCGGCCGGCTGCTCGCGCAATCCCGTTGACACGTTCGATCTCAACGGTCAATTCCTCCAGTGGCTCGCCCCAGAAGGAGAAGATGTCGGCCTTGGCGCCACCAACCTCAAAGGCGGCGTCGGACTGCCCGCCGATCGAGATCGGGATCGGCTCACCGCCGTAGGTCGGGAAGCCGGGCCCGAATCCCTCGAACTTGTAGAACTCGCCTTCGTGATCGAACGGCGCCTCGCTCGTCCACGAGCGGCGCAGGATGTCGATGTACTCCGACGTGCGTGCGTAACGCCTGTCCTTGGGGAGGTAGTCACCTTGGCGCCTCTGCTCGGCGTCGTTGCCGCCGGAGATCAGATGGACCACCGCTCGACCGAGGGTGAGCTGGTCCAGCGTCGAAAGCTTCTGCGCGGCCACCGTGGGGAACGTGGTGTTCGGGCGCAGCGCCACGACCGGCTTGATCCGTTCAGTGAGCTGGCCGACCGCGCTCGCCATGATGAACGAGTCCGACCAGTTGGACGCATATCCCAGCAGCGTGTAGTCGAATCCACCCTCCTCCAGCGCGCGTACGTAGGTGCGGAAGAACTCCAGGTCGATTTTCGAGGTGCCGAGCCGCTTGATCTCGGTCGAGGGGTTGGAGGCAGTGGCGCTGACGAATTCCACCTCGTGTGAGGCGGTGTCCGGAATCGTCGTGTCGAACGCGTCGGCAACGGTGGTCATGTCGGTGTCCTCTCGGTCGCGGTGCTCGTGGTCTGCCGGTGGGCTCAGAATCAGGCGGGGACGGCCGCTTGGCTCGGCTCCGGTCTTTAGCCGGTGCGCCACATCGTGCTGGAGAAGGTCCGCCGCGAGGGGCCGAACGGGTCGGTGTCGGGCCGGTTTCCCATCGAGGCCGCGCGGTCCCTGATCCGCCAGCAGCCGGTGGCGGTCCGAACGATCGTGTCGATGTAGTCGCCGCTCGTGACTGTGCCATCGGCGCGAACCGTGAAGAACTTGCTCCACGACCGCACGACGCCCGGCGCGACCGCGACGAGCACCGCGTCGGTGCACTGGTGGGGGAACAGCGGAACGGGTCGGGCGGCGACCATCGCGTCGAACCCGTCGATCATCTCGGCCAGCGGGGCCCCGGGTGTGTCGGACCCGCCACCGAACGTGGCATCGGCGGTGAACACTCCGTCGGCGCGGTCCCAGTCGGCGTTGTCGACTACTTGCACGTAGCGTGCAAGGACCGTCTTGATGTCCTGGCGGTCCTGCGCGGTCAGCGCCAGTCCCGTCATGCGCCGACCGCCCGCCAGCGCTCGACCGACGCATGCTCGGGCCTGGAGACCCCGCCCGCACCGCGCGGGACGATCTCTCGGCTGACGAGCTTTGCGATCCCGTCGCTCACGCGCAGGACGTCCAGGTAGTCCCCGACCCGTGCCTGGTACTCCCACGTCACCAGCAGGAACCGGCTCCACGCGCGCACCAAGCCGGCTGACGTCGTCGCCTCCACCTGCGTGTTGACGACGTGATGGGCGGGGACATGCCCGGGCACCAGCATCTCGTAGCGTCGCGCGCCCGCGGCACCGTCGAAGCGTCCGGCGGGAGTCATCAGCACGAAGTCATCCTCCAGCACCGAGTTCAGCTCATCCCATTCGGCGTTGTCGACGAAGTGGTCATACAGCGCGAGCGCCTGCTCGGCGGCGTGCACCGTCTCGAGCTCGACTATCGGGGACACGCGGTTCCGTCCACTCGGCGCCTTAGGCAAGCTCGTGCCGATGTTAATAATCTCAATTGAGTCAGTGATATTTTCACCATAACGAGTGAACCCGATAACTTCCAACTACATTTGGCCATCGACGGCGATCAGCTTCACTTATCGTTGCGGGCGCCCTGCCAGTAGGCCCACACGCTCGGCGGCAAGATCGGCAGGATCAAGCCTCGGAACGCGGTACCCACAGATTGTCAGAGATTCTCAACTCTTTCGCTCTGGTAAATTGACAAAGGGATGCGGATCGAGGGCGACCAGGCACTATCGGTCCGCGGGTTGACCAAGACCTACAGGGCCGGCTCCACCGCGGTCTCGCGTCTCGATCTGGAGATCGCCACCGGTAGCTTCTTCGGGCTGCTTGGCCCAAATGGCGCGGGCAAGACGACGCTGATCGGCTCGATCTGCAACCTGGTGATCCCCACCGCCGGTGAGATCCGTGTGTTCGGTCACGACCACCGCACCCGAGAGGCGCGCCGGATGGTCGGACTTGCCGAGCAGGACGTCAGCCTTGATCGTTTCCTCAACGTCTCGGAGATCCTCGTCTACCACGCCGGCTATCACGGGATCGGACGCGTCGAGGCACGCCGCCGTGCGCGCGAGCTGATGGACCTGTTCCGTCTGGCCGACAAGGCTCGCCGCCAGCCCCACGAGCTCTCGGGCGGCATGCGGCGGCGGGTGTTGTTCGCGCGCGCGTTGATGCATCGCCCCAGCCTGCTGATCCTTGACGAGCCGACGGCGGGAGTCGACGTCGAGCTTCGGACCGAGCTGTGGGACTACATCCGCCGGCTGCATGCCGACGGCACGACGGTGCTGCTGACGACCCACTACCTGGAGGAAGCCGAGGAGCTGTGCGATGACATCGCCCTGATCCGGGGCGGCCGGATCGTCGCCCGCAACACGGCCGACCAACTGCGCGCCGACTACGGAGCCGATGACATCGCCTCCGTCTACACACAGGTGATGGCGGCCGACAGCGAGCGCTGTGGAGCGCCTGCGTGAGCGCGTCACGACTTGGCGGCGCGGGTTCACTGGGCACCGAATCCACTCCAACCGCCGAGCGCTTCGCCCCCAGTCGATCGCCGTTCAGCTGGCTGCTCGAGCGAGAGCTGGTCCGCTACCTGAAGATCTGGTACTACTCGATCCTGGGGCCGGCCACTTCGGCACTGTTGTTCCTGCTGGTGTTCGGGTTCGCGCTCGACCATCGAATCCGGACGACGCACGGTGTCTCCTACGACCGCTTCATCTTGCCCGGGCTGCTCGGGCAGGCGATGCTGATGGCCGGTTACCTGAACGGCATGACCAGCCTGTTCGAGGCTCGCCGCGACCGCTACGTGAACGACGTGCTCGCGAGTCCGCTGCGCTGGTGGGAGTTCAACGGAGCGCTGGTGCTGGCAGCCGTGATCCGCGGCATCGTGACCGCTGCGATCGTGATCGCCGTCGCGATGCCGTTGACCGGTGCCTCCATCCAGCGGCCGTTGACCCTGTTGCTGGGAGGAGCCGCGATCCTGGTCGCCTCGGCTCAGTTTGGCGTGCTGGTTGGGATCTACGTCCGCAGCTATGACCACGTCAACATGATTCAGACGCTGGTCGTGCAGCCGCTCACCTTTCTCGGCGGCACGTTTTACTCGATCGCGCAGCTACCGGCTGTGTGGCGGCTGATCAGTCACGCAAACCCGATGTTCTACATCGTGCAACTGTTGCGGATCGGCTTTCTCGGTTCAGCTGACATCTCGGCGCCGCTGGCGATCGCCGTTCTGTGGATAGTGGCATTGCTGCTGACGGCTTGGTCGCTGCGGCTGTTTCGGTCGGGGAAGCGCCTCAAAGTCTGAGGATTGCCAATCCTCACGAAGTCAATAGAGATTGTAAGCTCCGTTCGTGCGGGAGCGTTGCCCGCATCGCCTGAACCACCGTGGAGGCGATCTCCGGATCAATGCCCGGACGGGTCCGGACCGAGAGGTGGATCCCAGGCGCCGGAGGCATGTCCAACCGCTCGATCAGCCCCTCGGGCGCAGTTCCACGGAAGGCGACCAAGGTCGCCCCGAGGCCGGCGCGGGCTGCGTTCAACGCCCCCGCGAGGTACGCGCCTTCACCGACCACGTTCGCGGCGATGTGGTGCTCGGCCAGAACCCGCAAGGCGATGCTGCGGATCGTGCACGGAGCCTCGATTGCGACGAGCGGCAACGGCTCGTCAGGATCGGTCGGCGGCTCCCATGCCGGCGCGGCGCACCACCGCAGCGGCAGCATGCCGACCGGTACGCCGGACTGCTCACTGGCCTCGGCGACGAACACGGCGATGTCGATGCCGCCCTGGTCCAGCGTGTCGTTGAGTCGCCGTGTCCGATCGAATCGAAACTGAACCTTCAGCTCGGGAAACAGGGCACCGAGCCGGGCGATGACAGGCGGCAGGATCAGGTCCGAGGCGTGCTCGGTCACACCCACCGTGAGCTGTGGCGTCTGCGCGACGGCAAAGCGGGTGAGGGCGTGGTCGTGAGCCTCGAGGATCCGGCGTGCCTCCGTCAACAGCGTCTCGCCGGCGGCTGTGAATCGGGTGCGACGGCCGTCCCGTTCGACCAGCGGGGCGCCGACAACCGACTCGAGTCTGCGGATGTGCTGGCTGACCGCGGACTGAGTCAGGTCGAGGCTGCTGGCGGCGCGGTGAAAGCCACCTTCGTCGGCGATTGCGATCAGACTCCGCAGTGGCGTTATGTCCAGGACTCTGTTCATCGCTGTGGGGGACTTGACGATCAGCATTCCCGATCGATCGCGGCGGTGCTCGCGCGTCGCTGCCACGCCTTCGGATAAGCTCCAAGAGAACTAAATCGATCGACTAGCAAAAGATAGCACCTCCAGTCCGAGTCCGGCGCCGGACGGCGTGTTCTCGGGCCGAATCCGGCCAGGGCCGTCCGCCGATGGATCGCCCGGCCACCGCCGCGTTGGCGGCGATGGCATATAACCGATAAGCCACGCGTATCGGTACCGATGGCGAAATGTCGTTGGAGTTCCGAGCGTCATCAACCAAACTAGGGAACATGAGCGTGTCAATTGAGATTGTGAGGTTTGTGTGATCCAAAGTGACCCGTCGCCGCCGCCGCTGACGTTCGTCGAGCCGAGCAAGGTCGCCCCGCGGGGGACGCTCGTCGTGATCCCGGGGCGAGGTGAACAGCCGGAGGTCTACAGGCGCTTCGGCACGAGGATCTCCCTCGACGCCTATCGGGTCCATGTGCTCCAGGACCCGATCCTCGACGAGCACCGGGTCCGCCGCCAGGTCACGGCGTCGATCACGGCGGCCGTCGGCCCGGTGGTGCTGGTCGGGCTCGACGCCGGCGCGCTGTTTGCCGCCAGGCTCGCTGCCGAGGGCCAGGCCGCACCGGTCGATGCACTCGTCCTCGCGGGCCTGCCCGGCCCCGACCAGGCCGCCGTGTCGCCTTCCTCCTGGGAGGAGGAACTGGACGCGCGCACGAGTTGCCCGACGCACCGTCGCCATATCTCCGGAGACCTCGTGAGGTCAGGAGCTCTGTACGGGCCGATCCCATCGGAATGGTCTGAGGGTGATGCGATCGCGACGGTCGGTAAGCCGATCCTCGCGATCCATGGGCGCGAGGATCCGATCAGCCCACTCGAGTGGGCCCGGGAGGCGTACGCGCCGGCGGCGCGCGTCGAGCTGGTCGCGGTGGCGGGGGCGCGTCACGACGTCCTCAATGACCAGAGTCACCGGACAGTCGCGGCGACGATCGTGCTCTGGCTCGAGCGCCTGCGGGCCGACAACGAGCTTGCTCCGATCGCGTCGCTGGAACCGCTGGCGGTCGATGTTGCCTAGGAGGTACGTGATCATCGGTGCCGGCGCGATCGGCATCACCTTCGCCACCGAGCTTCACCGTGCCGGGCACCCGGTCACGGTCGTCGCCCGCGGCGCTCAGCTGCACGCGGCTCGCAACGGCGGGATCACCTATGCGCGCCCAGGCGGCTCCGAGCTGGTCGGTGCGAAGTTCGCCTCACCGGCTGATGATGTCGCCCTCGCCGAGGGGGACGTGCTGGTGCTCGCGACCAAGACCCAGGACGCTGCCGATGCGACAGCAGAATGGGCCCAGCGGCCTGTCGCCCTAGCCAATGGGCAGGACTCGACCGCGGGCGCGAGCCTGACCCTGCTGACCACGCAGAACGGACTCGAGACCGAGCGGGTCGCCCTGCGCCACTTCAGGACGGTGATCGCGGGCGTGCTCGGCCTGCCGGCGACTTACCTCAAGCCGGGGGTGGTGGTCGCGCCGGCCTATCCGGTCGTCGGCCGTGCCTGGATCGGCGCCTACCCGGACCGGGCCGACCCGCAGGCCGACGCGATCGCCGCCGATCTTCGCGGCGCGAACTTCATCGCTGAGGCGCTGGCGAACATCTCCGAGCTCAAACGCGCGAAGCTGCTGGTTTCGAGCACGTTCGTGCTCGACGCGCTGTATGCGCCGAGCCCCCTGCGCGACCGCGCCGCCGCACTCCTGCGCGAGGAGGCAGGCGAGGTCTTCGCCGCGGCGGGTCAGCGGGTGGGGGATCTCCGCCGGCGGAGCGGAGGCGGCGGCGCGGGCGGTCCGGAGGGCGCCGAGCCCCCGGTGGCGCCGTTCGAGATCCGCGACGTGCCCGGCTACGAGCACGGCGGCACCTCGACCTGGCAGAGCCTGGCCCGTTCCGGCTCGATCGAGACCGACTACATCAACGGCGAGGTGGTCCTCCAGGCCCGCCTGGCCGGGCGGACGGCGCCCGCCAACGAGGCGGTGACGGCCAGGATCCACACCGCGGCCGCGGACGGCATCGAGCCACGGTCGCTCGGCGACGCGGACCTGTTGGCCACGTTCCCGCAGCTGAGCGATCCGCCGCCGCAGACCGATGATGTCCTGATCGATCCGCTGTCCTTGCACCGGCGCCTGCGCGGGCCGCTGCCACCGGTGGTTCTGGACGTCCGCTGGAAGCTGGGCGACCCAGACGGCCGCCGGCATTACCGGCAGTCCCACATCCCCACCGCCGTGTACGTCGACCTCGACACCGAGCTCGCCGCCGGTCCCTCCGCGAGCCTGGGTCGCCATCCCCTGCCGGACATCGAGGACCTGCAGCAGGCCGCGCGGCGGTGGGGGCTGTCAGACGGCCAAGCGGTCGTCGTCTACGACGACAACGGTGGCATGTCCGCCGCGCGGGCCTGGTGGTTGCTGCGGTGGGCCGGGGTCAAGGACGTCCGGATCCTCGACGGCGCCCTCGGCGCCTGGGTGTCGGCACGGCTTCCGGTCGAGTCGGGGGAGCTGCCGATCATCCCCGGTGACGTCGAGCTCGAGCCCGGACATCTGCCGGTCCTGGATCCCGACGAGGCTGCCGCGCTCGCCCGGCGCGGCAGCCTGCTGGACGCCCGCGCGCGGGAGCGTTACCGAGGCGAGCACGAGCCGGTTGACCCGCGCGCCGGCCACATTCCCGGCGCGCTCAGCAGCCCCACCAGCGACAACCTTGCGGCCGACGGCCGCTTCCGAGCCGCCGAGGAACTGCGTGCTCGGTTCGCCGAGTTGGGCGTCGAGCCCGACCGTGAGGTCGGTGTCTACTGCGGCTCAGGGGTCACCGCGGCGCACGAGATCGCGGCCCTGCGAATCGCAGGCGTCGACGCCGCCCTGTTCCCCGGGTCCTGGTCGGCGTGGTCTTCAGACCCCCGCAGGCCGGTCGCCGTCGGGGCCCATGCCATTTGATCGAGAGCAGAGGACCGTCACGAATGCCAGTTGAGTTCATCAGCGCAACGCACATCACCGCAGCGACCAGGGCCGGCTCGCACAACCTCGCGGGGTTCGATCCGGAATACACGCGCCGGTTCGTCCGACTGCTCGACGACGGCGGGTTCGATTGGACGCTGGTGGCCTACGGGTCGCCGGCGCCCGACTCGCTACAGCTGGGCCAGTTCGTCGCCGACAACTCCGAGCGGATCAAGCCGATCATCGCCCACCGTCCGGGCTTCCAGTTCCCGACCCAGGTCGCAAAGGCGTTCGCCGGCCTCGACCGCATCTCCGGCGGGCGCGTCGGCATCCACATCATCACCGGCGGCAGCGATCTGGAGCAGCGTCGCGAGGGCGACTACACCACCAAGGAGGAGCGCTACCGCCGCTCCGAGGAGTTCATCGAAATCCTGCGGCGGGTCTGGACCGAGGACGGTCCGGTCAGCCACGAGGGTGAGTTCTACCGCTTCGAGGACTTCCAAACCGACGTCCGGCCGATCCAGGACGCGATCCCCGTTTCGGTGGGCGGCTCCTCACAGCAGGCCTACGAGGTCGGCGGCCGCCAGGGCGACATCTTCGGCCTGTGGGGCGAGCCGTTGGCGGAGACCAGGGAGCAGATCGCGGCGGTCAACGCGGTCGCCGACGCAGCGGGGCGGCCCCGTCCCCGGATCTGGAACTCGTTCCGCCCGATCGTCGCCCCGACCGACGAGCTGGCTTGGGAGAAGGCTCAGGCGGTCCTCGCCAAAACCAAGGCGATGCTGGCCAACCCCGAGCAGCTCGATGCCTTCTCGAGGAGGTTCCTGGCCGGCAAGTCAGAGCCGACCAACGTCGGCGCGGTCCGCCTTCGTGCGGTTGCCGCCAAGGGTGAGCTTCACGACCGCGCGCTGTGGACGCCGCTGGCCAGGGAGCTGAAGGGCCAGGGCTCGACCACGGCGCTGGTCGGCAGCTACGAGACGGTCGCCGCCGCGCTCCTCGACTACGCGAAGATCGGCTGCGACCTGCTGTCGATCCGCGGCTGGGACGTCTACAACGACGCCCAGGACTACGCCCGCCACGTCCTGCCGCTCGTCCGTCAGGAGCTCGCGCATCGCGACGCCACCGGCAACGCGCCCGTGCTCAATCCCGACTCCCGGCCGCAGGCGGCGCTCGTCGGCGTCTGACACCGGATCCCACCTTCACTGACAGGAGCTCTCAAAAACATGCCAGTTGAATTCATCAGCGCGACTCACATCTCCGATGACCATCGCAAGGTCGGCGCCGGCTTCGGCGGCTTCGACCCCGATTACACGCGCCGGTTCGTCCACGCGCTTGACGACGGCGGCTTCGATTGGACGCTCGTCGCCTACGGGTCGCCGTCGCCCGACTCGCTCCAGCTCGGGCAATTCGTGGCCAACAACACCGAGCGGATCAAGCCGATCATCGCCCACCGCCCCGGTTTTCACTACCCGACCCAGGTGGCCAAGGCCTTCGCGGGCCTCGACCGGATCTCCGGCGGGCGGGTCGGCATCCACATCATCTCCGGCGGGAGCGACATCGAGCAGCGCCGTGAGGGCGACTACACCACCAAGGAGCAGCGCTACGAGCGCTCGGACGAGTTCATCCAGATCCTGCGCAAGGTCTGGTACGAGGACGGCCCGATCAGCTTCGAAGGCAACTACTACCGCTTCGAGGACTTCGAGACCGAGATCAAGCCGATCCAGGACAACATCCCGGTCTCGGTCGGCGGCTCCTCCCCAGAGGCCTACGACGTCGGCGGACGCCTCGGCGACATCTTCGGGCTGTGGGGCGAGCCGCTGGCGGAGACCAGGGAGCAGATCGCCGCGGTCAACGCGATCGCGGACGCGGCCGGGCGGCCGCGGCCGCGGATCTGGAACTCGTTCCGCCCGATCGTCGCGCCCACCGACGAGCTGGCCTGGGAGAAGGCCCACGCGATCCTCGCCCAGACCAAGGCGGCGATGGCCGGCGCAGGCGGGGCGGCGCTGCGGCGCTTCGGCGGCGGGGAGCCGACGAATGTCGGCTCCGTGCGGCTGCGCAAGGTCGCCGAGAAAGGTGACCTCCACGACCGGGCGCTCTGGACGCCGCTCGCCAAGGAGCTCAAGGGCGGCGGTTCCACCACCGCCCTGGTCGGGAGTTACGAGACGGTCGCGGCGGCCCTCGTCGACTACACGGAGATCGGCTGCGATCTGCTCTCGATCCGCGGCTGGGACGTCTACAACGACGCGGTCGACTACGCCCGCTTCGTGCTGCCGTTGGTGCGTCAGGAGCTCGCCCACCGCGAGGCGACCGGTAACGCACCGGTCCTGAACCCCGACTCGCGACAGGCGGTGGCGGTATGAGCACCCCGACTCTGGAGAAAGCGCAGCTGCCTGCAATCGACCTCTCTGACGACGCCTTGGCGGCAGTCTCGGCCCGCCTGGCCGAGACTGCTGAGCACTACGATCGGACCGCGGAGTTCCCGTGGGAGGCGATCAACGCGGTCCACGAGGCGGGACTGCTCCGCTACGGCGTCGCCGCCCGGTACGGCGGCAGTACGCCGACGGTCACCGACACGACGCGGATCCTGCAAGCCCTCGGCACGGGGGATCCGTCGGTCGCGTTGATCGCAGCGATGACGATCATGATGAACGTGTTCCAGGGGGAGGCTTCCTGGTGGCCGGATGATCTCTACCGGCAGGCCGTCGCCGACTCGCTGGAGCGCCCGGTGCTGTGCAACGCGGTCCGCGCCGAGCCGGAGCTCGGCGCTCCGGCGCGCGGCGGGCTCCCCGCGACCAAGGTCACCCGGACCGAAAGCGGTTGGCTGCTCAACGGCCACAAAGGCTGGGGTACCGGCGCGGAGGGGCTCAGCTACCACCTCGTGTGGGCCGCGACCGAGGACGAGGAGCCGCTGCAAGGCCACGTGATCGTCCCGGGCGACGACCCCGGGATCGAGGTCGTGAAGACGTGGGACCACCTCGGGATGCGGGCCTCCAGCACCCACGACATCATCTACCGCAACATCGAGGTTCCGCTCGAGAACTTCAAGGGGACGCCGCTCGTACCCGGAAGCCTGACGGGCGGCGGGCCACCCCGCACGGGGGCCGTGATCCCGGCTGTGGGGCTGGCGATCAGCGCTCTGTACGTGGGGGTCGCGAGGGCGGCACAGGAGTTCTTCGTCCGCTTCGCAAACGAGCGTGTTCCGACCGCGCTCGGCAGGCCGATCGCCACGACCGAGCGGATTCAGTCGGTCGCGGGCGAGATCGAGGCGCAGTTGATCGGAGCCGAAGAGGTCATCTACGGGCTGGCGGCCCGCGCCGATGCCGGCGACGCGACCGCGATCAAGCGCGCCCCATTCGCGAAGCTGCTGGCGACTCGCAACGCGATCACCGCGGTTGAGACCGCCGTCGCCGCGCTGGGTAACGCCGCGCTGACGCGCTCGCACCCGCTGGAGCGCCATCTGCGCGACGTGCTCTGCTCGCGGCCCCACCCACCGCAGGACGACGCCGCGCTGATCGCCCTCGGCAAGCAGGCCCTGGCCGCCAACGGCTGATCGCGCGCGCCGCGGGCGCGAGTCAGGCTCCTCAGGGATCCTTGGTGCCGGGGTTGAACAGGCCCCGGGGATCGAGCGCGCGCTTGATCGCCATGTGCGCGCCGACGGAGGCGGCGTTCCATTGGGCGCTCAGCTGTCCCCGCTTGAGCTTGCCCACGCCGTGCTCGCCGCTGACCGTTCCGCCGAGTTCCCGGGCCAGCGCGAACAGATCCTCGGCGGCCGCCTGCGCCCGGGCGTGGTCGTCGGCATCATCGGGATCGAACAGGAACGTCGAGTGGAGGTTCCCGTCACCGGCGTGACCCCAGGAGCACGCCTCGAGGCCGTTGCGCTCGCCGATCTGAAGCGTGCGCTCGATCGCCTCCCCGAGACGGTCAAGCGGCACCGCGATGTCCTCGGCCAGCTTCTCGCCCTTGGCGGCCCGCACAGCGAGCGACACGCCTGAGCGCCAGCGCCAGACCTCGGCAGGATCATAAGTCGCGGCCCCGGGCCCGAGCGCCTCGAGCAGCGCGTCCCGCTCGGACTCGGACTCGGCCTCGCAGATCACCAGAAGGTCGACCCCGCTCGCGTCCAGGAACGGCGGCGGCGCGTGTCGCAACGCATCCCCCTGGAGGTATTCGATCGCGGCTGGGACCACGTTGGAGGCAAGCGCAGCCTCGATCGCCTCGACGCCTTCGCCGATCGTCCGGTAGCCGGCGACGACGGGGATGGCGGCGAGCGGCGCGGGCGTCAAACGCAGCCAGGCGGCGGTGATGATCCCGAGCGTTCCCTCGCTGCCGATCAGCAGGCCGCGGAGGTCGTATCCCGCCACATCCTTGCGGATCGGCCCACCAAATCGCACCAGCTCGCCGGGCGCGATCACCGCCTCCACGCCGGTGACCCAGTGCGACACGACCCCGTACTTGAAGGCGTGGGGCCCGCCGGCGTTGGTCGCCAGGTTGCCGCCGATCTGCGACTGTTCGGGGGCGCCGGGGTCCGGCGGAAACAGCAGCCCGTTCTCCCGAGCCAGGCGCTGGACCGTCGCCGTCGTGACGCCGGCCTCGACCTCGATCCGCCACAGCAGCGGGTCGAACGAGCGGATTCGATTCAGGCGGTCCAGCGCGACCGCGACCAGGGGACGGCCTGCCTCGGGCACGATCCCGCCGGAATAGCCGCTTCGGCCGCCGACCGCGACGATCGCCACGTCCCGCTCATACGCCCACGCCACCGTCCGGCGAACCTCCTCGGCGTCGGCGGGACGCACCAGCACCGGCGCGCTTGCGCCGAGACCGCTGGCATCGGTCAACCAAGCCTCGCGCTGCACGTGATCTTCCCCGACGATCCTCGCCAGCTCGGCCGCGATCGTCTCCGGGGCGGTCTGCGCGGCGCTGTTCGCCGCTTCTGCCCAGCCGCCGTTGATCGCGGCATGGGTCATCGCGACGGCTGCCAACCGAGCGCCGGCCCAACCGTCCCGGCCACGTCGGACAGCAGCCGGACATTCTCGCGCAGGGTGAAGGCAGGCGGCAGGAACAGGACCAGCTCGTCGGCGGCGGCGATGCCGGGGTCCTGGGCGACCGCCTCGGCGACCGCATCTGGGGAGCCGTGAAAGACGGGGCTCATCAGCATTCCTGGGGGAAGCGCGGCGCTGAGCGTGTGCTCGAGCGCGCCCGCCGGGCGTGAGGCGGCCGGCCCCTGGGTACTGCGCTCGCGGTCATAGGCGGCGTACTTCTCCCGCAGCTCGAAAGTGGTGGCAGGTAGCACCGAAGCGGAGACGGCGACCGGCGGGGCCGCGTCCGGCCCCGGCCAGGCGGCGCGGTAGGCGTCGATCAGTTTCGCCTGGTATTCGGAGAAGGATAGCCCGGGATCGACCGTGTGGAGGATCGTGCCGGTGATCATCCGCAGCCGCCTGGCGGCCGCCTGGGTCGCTGACGCGATGTGGCCCGACCCGTACCAGATCCGATCACGCAGTCCCTCGCTGTGGGGTGTCACCCTCAGCTCGGTTCCGGCGGCGATCATCGCCTCATCGCCGTCCTCGACGGTGTGCAGCGCCTCGCCCGCGACGCCTGCGAGGAACCTGTCCAACCGCCGCTCGCCCTCCTGGCGGGCATCGACCTTGCCGTGACCGAACACGCGCTCAAAGCCGGTCCTGCCGCCGCTCAGCGCGAGGTTGAGCCTGCCGCCGATCAGCAGATCGGTCGTCCCGGCTGCCTCCGCCAGCAGGATCGGGTCCTGGTAGCGCATCGGGATCACCGCGCTACCGAGCGTGATCCGCTCGGTGTGCTGACCGGCGGCCGCGAAGAACGGGAGCGGCGAGGACAGGTAGTTGTCGAAGTGGCGCTGGTAGGCCCAGCCGGATTGATAGCCGAGCCGCTCGGCGGCCTTGAACAGCTCGATCCCGTCACGCAGTCCACGGGCGGCGCCACCGGATCCGCCGACGAACGAGACGCGGGTGTTGAAGCCGAGCCGCAGAGCCTTCCTCGCTCCCCCGCCGAGCGTCTCCCCCGCCGGTCGGAGATCAACTGCGATGTCAGATCCCACTGTTTGTCAAGACCGGGCAGCCGCAACCGCGCCGGCGTCGCGCGTGTCCAGCCAGCGCCGGCCGGGAATCGCATCGATCAGCTGCCGCGTGTAGTCGGACTGCGGGTTCTCGAACACCTCGCGTGTGGGGCCGACCTCAGCCAGCTTGCCGATGCCGAGCACCGCGATGCGATGCGCCACCTGGGCGACAACGGCCAGATCGTGGGTGATGAACAGGTAGGCCACGCCCAATTCGCGCTGCAGCGAGGCGAGCAGATCGAGGATCTGCGCCTGGACGGAGACGTCCAGAGCGGACACGGGCTCGTCCAGCATCACCAGGTCCGGTTTCAGGCTGAGCGCGCGAGCGATCGCCACGCGCTGGCGCTGCCCTCCGGACAGCTCGGCCGGATGGCGGTTCAGATATGAGCTTGGAAGCGCGACCTGATCGAGCAGCTCCGCGGCGCGGGCATGCCGGCGCTTGCGGTCGCCGACCTTGTAGGCAACGAGCGGCTCGACGATGCTCTGCTCGACCGTGAACCTGGGGTCCAGTGACGAGAACGGATCCTGGTGGACCAGTTGGAAGTGCTGGCGGAAAGGCCGGAGCGCCGACCATGAGAGGTCGGTGATGTCCTCACCGTCGAACAGCACGCGTCCGGAGGTGGGCGTCGCCAGGCGCATCGCGATCCGCATCAGCGTCGTCTTGCCGCGGCCCGACTCGCCAACCAACGCGAGCGTCTCGTGCGGCGGGACCTCGAAGGAGACGCCGTCGAGCACCCGGTGGACCTTCGACTCGCCGGCGCCGGCGCCGCGACGGGGGAAGTCCTTGACCACGTCCTCGAGTGCGAGCACCGGCGTGCCCAGCTCCACCAGACCGGACGCGTTGCGCGACACCGGAGCGAGGACCGGTCCGGAGGGGACTTGGTCGGTGCTCGACGGTTCGCTCCCGACCTCGACGGTGTGGCGGAACGCGAACCCGGGTGCGACCTCGAGCAGACGCTTCGTGTAGGGGTCTTGAGGATTCTCCAGGACCTCCCGTGAGGGACCCGACTCGACGACGCGACCGTGCTTCATCACGATCACGCGATCGGCGCGATCCGATGCGACCGCCAGGTCGTGGGTGATCAGGATCAGGGCGATCCCCTCCTCCTTGACCAGCCGGTCGAGGTGGTCGAGCATGCGCCGCTGGACCGTCACGTCGAGCGCGCTGGTCGGTTCGTCGGCGACGATCGCGCGCGGACGCCCTGCGAGGGCGTTGGCGATCAGGGCACGCTGGCGGATGCCGCCGGAGAGCTCAAACGGGTACTGACGCGCGCGGATCTGCGGCTCGTCCAGACCTGCCTTGTCCAGGAATTCGTAGACCTCGGCCGGAACGCTGCGGCGAGGCACACCGCGCAGGCGCACCGTCTCGCCGATCTGCTGGCCGATCCGCATCGTCGGGTTCAGGCTGACCATCGGATCCTGGGGAATCAGGCCGACCACGTGGCCGCGGATCGAGCGCAGCTCCTTGTCGGACCGCCCGACGATGTCGTACCCGAGGATCGAGATGCGGCCCTCGAGCACGCGGCCGGCCGAGGGCAACAGGCCGAGGATCGCGTTGGCGAGGGTGGTCTTCCCCGATCCCGACTCCCCGACCAGAGCAAGGGTTTCGCCCGGGTGGAGCGACAGGCTCAGATCGTCGAGCGCCGTCCGCTCGATGTCGCCCTTCCTGTACGCGATCGAGACGTGCTCAACTGTCACGATCGGGCCATCGGACCGGCCGACGGCGGGGCGTGAGGCACGTCCGCTCCTCGCCTCGGCGACTCGGCGTAGTCCGATCACCGCTGTACCTCTTCCATCGTCTTGGCGAGGTGGTTCATCGCAAACACCAGGAGGCCGACCGCCACGCCCGGCCACAGCGCCAACCAGGGTGCGGTCTCCAGGTAGTTCCGGCCATTGGCGACGAGGGTCCCCAGATCGGTTGACGGCGGCTGCGGGCCGAAGCCGAGGAAGCTGAGCGCCGCGATCGAGAGGATCGCGGTACCAAAATCGAGGACGATCAGAACCGCGACCGGTTGCCAGGAGTTCGGTAGAACGTGCCGCCACAGGACACGGCTCAGCTCCGCCCCCGAGGTTCGGGCTGCCTCGACGTAGGGCAGGTTGCGGACCCGCAGCACCTGTGCGCGGGTGATGCGCGCGAAGCCAGGGATGATCCCAACGCCAACCGCGATCGACACGTGCACCGTGCCGAATCCGATCGCGGTGACGATCGCGAGCGCCAGCAGCAGCCCCGGGATCGCCAGCATCACATCGACCGCGCGCATCAGGACGGCGTCGACCCTGCCGCCCATGAAGCCGCTCACGACCCCAAGGCTGAGGCCACCGGCGGTGGCGATCCCAACCGCGACGAGCATCCCGACCACCGACGGCCGGCACGAGTAGATCATCCGGGAGAGCAGGTCACGCCCGAGGTTGTCGGTACCGAACGGATGGGCGAGGCTCATCCCCTTGAGGAAGTCGGTGGCATTGATCTGGTTGCCCCCGTAGGGGGCGATCAGCGAGGGTGCGACGGCGCAGACGAGGATCAGCAGCACGTAGACGCCGGCGATCACCGCCCCCGGGCGCTTCGCGGCGCCGCGGGCGAAGGAGGCCGCCCGGCGGCGTGAGACGAGCGACTCGCCCGTGCGTGAGTCGCTCGCTGCCGCCGGTTCGAGCTCGACGAGATAGCTGTCGGATTCGATTGTGCTCACTGGCTGTCCTCCCTCACAGAGTGGTCGGAACGTGTGTCACGCGAGGATCCAACAGCGGGTACAGCAGGTCGACGATCAGGTTGACGGTGACGAACAGCAGTGCCGCCAGCAACACCACCGCCTGCACAGTCGGAATGTCCTGCCACTGCACCGCCTGCTGAATCGCGCTGCCGAGGCCCGGGCGACCGAACACGGTCTCCGCAATGACGGCTTCGGTCACCGTCCAGCAGACGATCAGTCCGAGCATCGTCAGCGTCGGCAGCGCCGCATTGGGGAGCACGTGTCGGACATGGATCCGGAGCCGGCTCTCTCCGCGAGCACGAGCCGTGACGATGTAAGGCTCGTCCAGCACATCGGACATCCCCCGGATCAAGATCTGGGCGAGGTAGAACGCCCAAGGCAGAGACATGGTGATCGACGGCAGGATCACGCTGTCGAAGCCCTGGTCGCCGACCGCGGGCAGGAGGTGCCAGTCGAACGAGAAAACCTGGATCAGCAACATCCCGATCCAGAACGTCGGGAAGGCACGCCCAAAGGCCGGCAGCCGCACCAGCAGCGACCGCAGCCAGCCCGCTCGCACATAGGTGGCCACGAAGGCCAGCACCACCGCCACGACGATCGTGATCAGGACAGCGAGTCCGGCCAGTTGGAGGGTTGGCGGCAGGTTCTCAGCCAGGATGTTCGAGACCGGCCGGCCACCCTGGCTGATCGAGGTGCCGAAGTTCAGGTGCAGCACGTTCCAGAGCTCGTGCAGGTACTGCACCGGCAGCGGCTTGTCCAGGCCGTACTGCTTCTTGACCGCGGCGATCTGGGCGGGCGACGCCGCCGACGCGTCGCCCAGCCCGCCGCCGAGGAGCAGCTCCACCGGATTGCCCGGCAGCTCATACAGCACGATCCACGTGACGGTGAAGGCCGCCCAGAGCACGAGCAGTGCCTGGGCGACCCTTCCGATGATGTATCTGGCCATCTCCAGCTTCCTGTTAGTGGCCCCTGGCGGGGGACATTGGGTCGATCCGTCCCGAATCGCGCCTAGTGGGAGAGCCAGACGTTGTTGGCGATGATCAGCCCCTCGTCAGTGACGGCCAGGCCATGCACGTCGGAGGCGACGCCGGTCACCTCGAGCCGCTCGTCGAGCGGGAACGCGATGTCCTGGCTGATCAGGTAGTTCTGGATCTCCGAGTAGATCGTCTGACGGACGGCCGGCACGATCGCCTTGTTGCCAGCCGCGAACAGCGCGGCGAGCTTCGCCTGCTGGGCCGCCGTCTGTGACTGCTTTACGTATGCAGACGAGACGATCGCCGTGTCGAGGACCGACGCGAGCACGTCCGGGTCACCGCGCGTGTAGTACGTCTCTGCGAGGTCGTAATTTCCACCCGGCTGGTCGATCAGGGACTCCTCCTCGGCGGTCGTCACCAGATCCTCCTGGAGCTGGATGCCGACCTTCGCGAGCTGCGACTGGAGCAGGTCGACGATCGGGCTGTCCGTCGTGACCGGTTCGATCAGCACGAGCTTGCGGCCGTCCTTCACACGAATACCGCCCGGGCCGGGGACCCAACCGTCCTTCTGGAGCAGCGCCTCTGCCGCCTTCGGGTCGTATCCGAGCAGCGAGGATTCGTCGGTGTAATCGGGGGTCGTGTCCTCGAGCACGCTCGACACCACCGGGTAGTCAGGAGAGAACACGGTGGAGGCGATCTGGGCACGGTTGATCGACTCCTGCAGCGCCTGGCGCACGGTCGGATCCGCCAGGATCCTGCCGGGCGTCTGATTCGACAGCAGCAGGTCGGTGATTCCCGGGTACGGTCGCGAGAAGATGTCCCCGCCGTCCGACTTGATCAGCTGACGATTGGCGGCACTGAGGGCCACACGCGGCCAGGCGAGGTTGAGCTGACCGGAGTTGAGGCTGCCGATCAGGACGCTGTCCTCGGGGATCCACTTGGCCGTGATCTCACTGAGGTAAGCCGCGCCCTGGTTGCTCTCAATCGACGACGGCCAGGAGTATCCGGCGCGGCGAAGGAGCACCGCTCCGACGCCCGGGGTGTACGACTGCAGCGTGAACGGGCCCGAGCCCCAGAACTGCCCAAGGCAGCGCTGCGCCGGTGTGTTGTTATAGGACTTCGGTGAGAGGATCCCCATCACGGTCGTGGCGGACGCCTGCAGGAACTGCGCGTTGGGCTGCGAGAAGACGACCTTGACCTCGTAGTTGTTAACGACGGTGGTGCCGACGTAGCCGGCGACGTAGGTGATCCCGAGCAGCGACAGCGGACCGAGCTTGTAGACGTTGTCGTACGCCGTCTTCACGGCGGCGGCGTTGAACTTCTCACCGTCGCTGAAGGTGACGCCGTGACGCAGATCGAACGTGAAGACCGTCGAGGTCTTGTTCGACGCGTAGGACGTCGCCAGCCACGGCACAAGCGCCCCTGTCGAGGGGTTCTGATCGAGGAGTGAATCGACGAGGTTGCGGTCGATGTCGCGGTTCTCGAGGCCGAAATCCTGGTTGGGATCGATGCAGTTCTCGACGTTGAGGTCGAAACCGATCGTCAGGTCTCCTCCGCGGACGGGTTTACTGCTCGCCGCGGCGGCGATTGACTTGGCTGATGCGTTGCTCAACGAGCGCGACAAGCCGAAGCCGGCCGCCAACAGGGCGACCAGCGTCAGTAGCAGGGCAGCGCCTGCGGGCTTGAGGGGACGACGTCTTTCCATTTGTGAGTTCGTATTCCTTACTGATCTCTGTGGGGCGTAAGCGAAGTTCTGTGGCTGCGTCCTACCGCAGGTCAGACGGAGCCCGGGACTCGTCAAGCGGCGGCGACGGAGCCGCCGGCCATCGACGCATGCGAAGGCCGTGGGGCAATCTCTAGCTAATCGATCAAGATAGAGCACAATGCGGTTGGGGTCCAACCACGATTGCGAATCGGAATCGATGGGCGTGGCTTATCGGTGCCCAGCAGGCAGGTGTCAGCGGCCGCTGGAGCCGGTTAGATCAGGGCTCGCAAGCCCTCGGTGGCCCAATTCGAACCACTCTCAGCTGGAATGTCGCTGCTCCTCCGCGAGCGCGCGGAGCCGCTGGAGTGCCGAGGACCAGAACGGCTCGTATCTCGCCAGCCACGGTGCCAGCGCGTCGGACATCGCGGCCGCTTCGATGCGGTAGAGCTGCCGTCGCCCGTCGCGTGTGGCAGTCACGAATCCGGCTGCCCGCAGGTGCATCAGATGCTTCGAGATGCCCGACGGGATCAGTTCGGGGAACGCCGCCGCGAGCTCACCGACGGTGAGCGTGCCGTGCTCTGCCAGAAGGTCGAGAATGCGCCGGCGGGTCGGGTCGGCTAATGCCCGGAACAGGTCGTCGGTCCTACTGGGCACCGCTATCGGGGCTGTCGCAGAAGCCCGGCCGCGGGAGCCGGCGATTGGGTGTCGCATAAACCGCAGAGAGGTGGGGCCTTACCGGTCTGCCAAGGCCGACTTGGTCCCGTTTTGTGACGGAAAACGGCACTTTCCGGGACCAAGTCGGAGGCTGGGTCGGTTTGTGATGTTTTGATAATTCCGCTCGCGTTGCGACGCCGACACCGTCAACGGCGCGAATCAGCACGGTGACTGGTGCCGCATTAGTCACTGCCGGCGGCCACCAAGTCGGCGAGCCGCTCCAGGATGCGGTGGTGATCGGCGCCCCGTTCATAGGCCTTGACCGTGTCGGGCCAGCCGGCCTTGCCGATGCCTGCGAGCCCATCGTGGCTGAGTGTGACCTGTGTCCCGGCGGCGATCGGCGCGAGGGTGATGACGAGCCTCGCCGGGTACACCCAGTCCCCGCCCTCCTCCAACCACGACAGCACGAGGCGGCCCTCGGGCACGATCTCCAGCACCCTGCCGGTGATCCAGGTCTTGTCGTCGGCTCCGCGCAGCCGGTACGCGCCGCCGACCTGCAGGTCGATCTCGAGGCTCGAGCCGAGCCAGCCGCGCAGCGCCTCCTCGGAGGCCAGCCATCGCCAGGTGGCGCTGGGCGGGGCGCCGATCTCGATCGAGCGAACAACCTGGGGCATCGTATTCACCTCCGTTGAAGACATCTTACTCGTCGGTAAACTATCACGACGCGGGATCACGGCGCGGGATCAGGGCACGAGACCACGGCACGAGCCCAGCCGGGGAGCCGATATACCTAAAACCAGATCGCTTTTCGGTCCGTTGACGGACCCTCCCCGTTGCCTTACCGTGGGATTGTCTACTGAATCCCTCGACTTTGTCGTGAAAGGGGATATTTGTGTTCTTTCAGCAGGTTCTGAACCGAGATCTGAGATGTGCGTCATATCTGATCGGAGAGGGTGGAGAGGCCGCCGTCGTCGATCCGCGCTGGGATATCGAGCCGTATCTCGAGGTCGCTCGCGAGCAGGGCCTGCGCATCACCCACGTGATCGACACGCACGATCATGCCGACCACGTGTCCGGGCGGGTCCGCCTGGCACGAGCGACCGGAGCCC
>Ga0302325_10007363_pt1 | contig 24440 bp, 16 predicted proteins | sample Palsa_T0_2_FD_201948 | JGI IMG/M metagenome (GOLD analysis project Ga0302325, IMG submission 201948) | Peat permafrost microbial communities from Stordalen Mire near Abisko, Sweden - Palsa_T0_2 | ecosystem: Environmental > Terrestrial > Soil > Palsa > Peat permafrost | place: Sweden: Abisko... | reverse complement strand
TAAGCTGCGGCTCTGGAGTTCCCGTCCTTTTCATTCATGGGATGCCCACCAGTAGTTGTCTCTGGAAAGGCGTCATCCAACGGCTTTGCGGGAGCTTCAGATGCTTTGCGGTAGACCTCCCGGGAATGGGAGAAACACCCGGCCGGCCCTATGACCCGGATTTTCTGCGCCATTTCGCGGAACAGATCGATCGGATTCGCATTGAAAATAACATTGAGAAGTGGCATGTAGTTGGTCATGACGCGGGTTCGGCAGTCGCGGTGCACTACGCGCGCTATTTCCCGCAACACGTCGGCTGCCTTGCCTTGCTTTCGCCGGCCTTGTTTCCTGAACTCAAGCCATTCTTTCTCCTCGAAGCCCTGCGCAAACCGGTCCTCGGCGAATTGCTGGCTCCGTTAATCGGGCAGATATTCTGGAAGATCGCCATGCGGCGAGCGCTCGGACGGTCCGCCCAGACGAATCGAATTCTCGAAGATTTTCATCGGCCATTTTCGGGCTTTGCGGGACCGTGGGAGTTCATGCGGGTTCTGCGCTGGGGCAAGCCATCGTCTGTGCTCGCGGATGTTCCCCGCTTCCTGCCGTCCCTGACCATGCCCACGCTTATCTTTCATGGCGCGCACGATCCGGCGATTCCCGAGGCCTTCGCGCGTCGCGCCTCTGAGCTCATTCCCAATGCCACCATGGTCACGCTTGAGTCGGGCCATTTCATCCCGCTGAACCAGCCCGAGCCCGTCGCAACTCGTCTCGCCGGGTTTTTCGGCAATCATTCATACATTCGCGGTGAGGTTGCATGTGCATGAGCGGCATTCGGGTCAACGAGAGCAGAGTCCTCCGGCACGCTTGACTCGGCCAGAAGTGCGCCCGCCTGCGTTGCCAGATATCATGCACAACCCTCAAAATGAAACCTGAATGACATCCCCGGCCGAAAGCTTGACTGCAGCCCCTTCGAGAACACTTGGGCTGCCTAACTTGAAGAGTTGGGCGGCCCTCCAGTTGATTGCAGCCATTTTGCTTAGCGGGTGCCATCCCTCCGACCGATTGCCCGACAAAAATTCGAAGACCTATTCCGACTTTCTTTCAACCTTTTACGTTGGTCTAGCCGCGTTACAGGTGGGTGATGACGTCCGAGCGGACTCGAGCCTGGGAGATGCCGCCAAACTGATTCCAGCGGAACCTGCCGCATGGGCCGACTGGGGCATTCTCGCACTCAGACAAGGCAGCTTCGATGTCGCGGCTCAGCGGCTCAATCGCGCACGGGATCTTGCTCCCTCGAACGATAGAATTTACCAACTTCTCGGCATTGTTGAGAGCAATCGCGGCAATACCGCCGCTGCCATCGCCGACCTTCGTCAGGCCGTCAAACTGAACCCCAGCAATCTCCGCGCCAACTACCAGCTTGCTCTCGAAATTGAGCGCCAGGGCGGGAATGACAGCGAGGCGGAGTTTCAGCAAATCATCCAACAGATTCTCGCGGCTGCTCCCGAAAACCTGGCGGCGCTTCTCGAACTTAGCCGCATCGCTGCCAAGCGCGGCGACGCCGCTACGCTCCAATCCGCGGTTGGCCGCATCGCCGCGCAGTCAGATTCGTGGCCACAGGACGCAAAGGAACAACTTGCCACGCTGAAGTCCGCCGCCGCCGCAACGCCTCCCGCGGCCGCCGCTGTGCGCAGCGTTTTCCTCCGCAACGTGCTCATGCTGGTTCCCGAATTCCGCCGCAGCCTCGCTGTCTTGAAGGCTCCGCCTGGGGAAGAGGCAGAACCATTTCAGCACTTCCTCCGCCTTCCCTCACCCGGCTTCAGCCCGGCCGCGCCAGACACCGCGATGCACTTCGATCTGCAGCCGATCGCGAACTTCACCGGCGAGAAGTGGGACTACATCGGCGCCGTCTCCCTCAGCGGCGCTGGCGCGCCGGCTGTCGTCACCGCCAATGCAGGCAAAGTTCACCTCGCCACCGGCGCAACGTTTTCCTTCCCCGGAGGATCGGCCCACGTGCCGCCATCGCCCGAGTCCATTCTGCCCATCGACTTCAACTACGACTTCCGTACCGACCTCGTGCTCGCCGGAGCAGGCGGCCTGCGATTCCTTCGCCAGGACGATCCAGCAAAGTTCACCGATGTGACCGCGCAAACGAAGCTGGCGAAAGCGGTCATCGACGCAAGCTACACTGGCGCATGGGCCGTGGACATCGAAGCCGACGGAGACCTCGACATCGTGCTGGGATCTGCGAGCGGATTGCCGACCGTGCTCCGCAACAACGGCGACGGAACCTTTCAGCCAATTCACCCATTCGCCAGCGTATCCGGCATCCGCCAGTTTGTCTGGGCCGATCTTGACGGCGACGGCAATCCCGATGCATCCCTGATTGACGGCGCAGGACATCTCCATTTCTTCCATAATGAACGCTCCGGAAAATTCACCGAGCAACCGCTCCCTGCGAATCTCGGAATCATGAAGACGATTGCGGCCGCCGACGCCAATCACGATGGCATTCTCGACCTGCTTGCCGTTCAATCCACCGGATCCATCCTTTGCCTTTCGAATTCCGTGGGCACATGGGGCACAAGCGAGATCACCCGCGTCCCTGGTCCTGCTCAAACGCTAGACGGAGAAGTTCGACTGCGGATTGCCGACCTGGACAACAACGGCGCCTTTGACCTGTTGCTCTCGCGCGTCTCCCCTGCGAGTTCATCTTCCCCAGGCGCACTCATTTGGCTTGCCGATGATAAGGGCCAGTTCGCATCATTGCAAAGCGCGCAAGCTCCTGCGCGGGTCTTCGATGCGGCGGACCTCACCGGAGCCGGTCATCTTGACTTGCTCGGACTATCATCCGATGGTCAGGCCATCCAAGCTATCAATCGCGGCACAAAGAACTATAACTGGCAAATCATTCGCCCGCGTGCGCATCAGGCCACCGGGGATCAGCGCATCAACCCTTTCGGCATCGGCGGCGAAATCGAAATCCGCTCCGGCTTGCTTGTCCAGAAGCAGCCCATTAACAGCCCGCAACTCCACTTCGGACTTGGCCAACAGACTGGCGCGGAAGTCGCCCGCATCCTGTGGCCCAACGGAACCATGCGCGCCGAGTTTGCATTGAAGGCCGACCAGGAAGTTGTCACCGAGCAGAGATTGAAGGGCTCATGCCCATTTTTATTCGCTTTCAACGGCAGCAAGATGGAATTCGTGAAAGATGCCGTTCCCTGGGGTTCCGCAATTGGATTGCGCATCAATAATCTCGGAACTGCCAGCATCGCTTCCACGGAGGAGTGGTACAAAATCGGCCACGATCAACTCGTTGCGCACAACGGCTTCTACGATCTCCGCATCACCGGGGAGCTTTGGGAGACTTACTACTACGACTCTCTCGCCCTCATGGCCGTCGACCATCCCGTCGGTACAGAAATCTTCACCGACGAACGCTTCTCGGTCCCGCCAGTCAAGCTCGCTGTTACCAGTGTTGCACCACCTCATTCCATCGCCCGCGCAACCGACGATCAGGGAAATGACGTGACCGCGACTCTTCACGATCTTGACGGCCAATATCTCGACACATTTGGACGCGGTCAATATCAAGGAGTCACCCGCGATCACTATGTCGAAATCGATCTGGGAAACGACGCGCCAACCGACGGCCCTCTTTGGCTCATCGCGCGCGGCTGGCTGCATCCGTCCGACTCGTCGATTAACGTGGCAATCGCGCAAGGAAGCCACGAGCAGCCCCATCCGTTGAGCCTTGAAGCGCCCGGGGTCCACGGAGGCTGGATTGTTTCGCGCCGCAATCTTGGCTTTCCCGCAGGCCGTAACAAGATCTGTCTCATCGACCTCACCGGTATCTTCCAGCCGGGGATGCCGCACAAACTACGCCTCCGCACCAACCTCGAAATCTACTGGGATCAGATTCAGTGGGCGCGCGGGCTGAACGGTTCTCCGCTAAAGGTGACGCGGCTTGCCCCGACCACCGCGGACCTGCACTATCGCGGCTTCTCCACCATCAATCAGGCAAATCCCTCCTCTCCGGAAATTCCCGACTACAACCAGCTCGCCGGCACCGCACAGCGCTGGCGCGATCTTTCCGGGTACTACACACGCTTCGGCGATGTGCGCGAGTTACTTACCGCGATCGACGACCGTTATGTCATCATGAATGCCGGCGATGAGTTATCCCTCCGCTTTCCGGAGCAACCACCGCCGCCGTCCGGATGGGTTCGCGACTATGTGATCGCCGGCGACGGTTGGATCAAGGACGGCGACTATAACTCGACCTACTCTGAAACCGTTCAGCCGCTGCCTTATCACGCGCGAACGCTCTATGACACAGCGCCCGGTAATCTTGAAGATGAATGGGTCTACCGCCATTTTCCAGATGACTGGAAGAATTATCAAACGCGCTATATAACTCCTGACGCATTCAGGAATGCGCTGAGAAACGAGATGGCTCCATGATGCTCTCAACGCCTGCCGCCGCGCCCGTTCGTCCCGGAGCGTCCGCACGCATTCTCGTCACGATTTTTTTCGCCGGCCTGCTGGCCACTCCGTATCTTGTGCGCCGCTTCTCACCGGCCAGGCAACCAGCCGGCGCAACCATCGATCGTCAGGCGGCTCTCACGCGTTATGGCTTCTATCTCCAGGAAGTCTCACACTCGGCCGGCGTCGACTTCGTGCATCAAGCGCCCATGCTCGATTCCAAACTCGCCCCGATCATGCCGGAAGTCACCTCCATGGGCGCTGCGGTTTCCATTGTGGATTTCGATCGTGACGGATGGCCCGACATCTATGTAACCAACAGCGCCATCGGCAGCAAAAACCATCTCTACCGCAACAACCACGACGGCACCTTTACCGATGTCGCCGAACAGATGGGCATCGCCGACGTCAATCAATCTGGCACCGGCGTCTCCATGGGCGCTGTCTGGGGCGATTACGACAATGACGGCTACGAGGATCTATTCCTCATCAAGTGGGGACGCCCTGAGTTGTTTCACAACGATCGTGGGCACGGCTTCACGCGCGTCACAGATCAAGCCGGCCTTCCACCGTGGATCAACGCCAACACCGCCGTGTGGCTTGACTACGACGGCGATGGCAAACTCGACCTCTTCGTCGGCGGTTACTACCCCGAGAGTCTTGACCTATGGCATCTTCCTTCCACGCGAGTTATGCCGGAAAGTTTTGAATACGCGAAGAATGGCGGTCGCAAATATCTCTTTCACAATCTCGGCAGCGGCCAGTTTGAAGAGGTCAGCGCCAAGGTCGGCATCGACAGCCATCGCTGGGCGCTTGCCGCGGCTGCCGCGGACCTGCGCGGCACAGGGCATCCGGACCTCTTCATCGCCAATGACTACGGCGTTTCGGAGCTTTATCTCAACGATGGCAAACAGTTTCGCGAAGCCGGAGCAGACTCCGGCATTGGATTCGCGCCCAAGAGCGGCATGAATGCCTCATTCGGCGATATCTTCAACCAGGGGAAGCTTGATATCTACGTTTCAAATATCTCTGAAGAAGGCGTTCTGATTCAGGGAAACAATCTCTGGGTACCCGAGGATGGGCCAAAACTGAAATATGAAAACCTGGCGCGCGACCTCGGTGTTGAACTCGGCGGCTGGAGCTTCGGTGCCCAGTTTGGCGACCTGAATAACGATGGCAATCTCGACCTTTATCTTGAGAACGGTTATATATCTCTCGACCGAAAACGAAGTTATTGGTACGACTTTGCCAAAGTTGCCGGAGGGAACAGTTCCATCATCGGAGACGCCGCAAATTGGCCTGCCTTCGATGGCCGCAGCCTCTCCGGCTACCAGCAGAAGCACGTATGGCTCAACGATGGCGCGGGTAAGTTCAACGATGTTGCGCAAGCCGTTGGAGTCACCGACACCTACGACGGCCGCTCTGTCGTTCTGGCCGATCTCTGGAACCGCGGCGTGCTCGACGTGGTTGCGGCCAATCAGCGCGGGCCGCTGTTGATTTACCGCAACACAGTGAACCCGGACAACGACTGGATCGAATTCGCACTTGAAGGCACAAAAAGCAATCGCAGCGCCATTGGGGCAACGCTTACACTATTCTGGGACGGCAAACAGCAGGTGCAAATCGTCTCCGGGGGCAATGGATTTGCTTCAGAAAATGATCGGCGTGTCCACTTTGGATTGGGAAAGACCCCCAGCATCGAGAAGATCGTGATCCGGTGGCCCTCAGGCGTCACGCAGACCCTCAGAGATCTCGCTCCCAACCGGCTCTACATCGTTAAGGAACCCGCATGAACCCTCAACCTCCCACGGCTTTCCAACCCGCAACAACCGCAGCCAGCGCTTCGCCGCCATCCTTTGGAAAGCGTGTCTTCGCTGCGCTCGGCAATCCATTTGTGCCGCCGATCTTCATCACCCTCATCCTGCTTGTTGGCAACCTCTCGTACGGAATTCTTGAAAGCTATTGGAAGACACTGCTCGCTATCGTTACCAGTGTCATTGCCGAGATGGTGCTCGGCCGCATCTTCCTCCGCAAATGGCCGCACCCTGCCAGTGCATATATAACAGGCATCAGCGTCGGAATCCTTCTGCGCTCACCCGCATTCTGGCCGTATGCGCTCTGCAGCCTGCTCTCCATCACCTCAAAATACGCACTGCGCTTTCGTGGCCGCCATATCTGGAACCCCTCCAATTTCGGTATCTGCGCCATGCTCTTTCTCGCCTCCCAGTCCGTGGCATCGCTCAGCATTCAGTGGGGCAACAACTTCGGTTCGCTCGTGGTCATCTGGGCGCTCGGGTCCGTCATACTGTGGCGCGCGCGGCGATTTCACATCAGCCTGACTTACGTCATATCCTTTATTGCCCTCTCATTTTTGCGCTCATGGATCACCGGCGATCCCTGGCAATCGGAGATTTCGCCCATTACCGGGCCCATGTATCAACTCTTCATCTTCTTCATGATCACCGATCCCAAAACCACTGTTCGCTCTCGCGCCGGACAGTGCTTCGTCGCCTTTTTCGTAGCGGTAGCTGAAATGCTTCTGCGTCTGGACAGTTGCGTCTTCGCGCCGCTCTATGCTCTGTTCTGGGTTGGCCCGACAGCGCTGTTAATCGAAATGGGGATAGACTCGCGCCGCGCCAGCAAAGCCGCTGCGAGCGCGGCGCTCAGCCCGGAGGCCGCGCGCACTTAGAGCCGCCCATGACCCAGCCTCACTTCAGAACCACACAGTTTACTTCCGGCACAAGGCTTGGATGGCGCCTCGCCTTTTGCCTTGTGACTTTGACCATCTACATTGCCGGTTGTAAATCTAATTCGGCGCCTCCTCCCACCCAGCCTTCCGCGGATAACTCGAAACCGGCACAGACAACCACCGCATCGGCATCCGCTCCAACGCGACCGTCCGGTCCTATTACATTCACTGACGTCACAGCGCAGGCTGGCATTCACTTCAAACACAACAGCGGCGCGTTCGGAGAGAAATATCTCCCGGAGACCATGGGCAGCGGGGTTTGCATCATCGACTACGATAACGATGGCTGGCAGGATATTCTCTTTGTCAACTCCATGAGCTGGCCGGGCCACAGCACCGGCAAGTCCTATCCAGCGCTCTATCGCAACAACCACGACGGCACATTCACCGATGTAACTCGTCAAGCCGGCCTTGCGCTTGAAATGTACGGCCTCGGCTGCACTGTGGGCGACTACGATAATGACGGTTTCGATGACATCTACATCACAGCCATCGGTGGAAGTCATCTCTTCCGCAATCTTGGCAACGGCCATTTCGCCGATGTCACCGCCAAGGCCGGACTGGCCGACTCAGGATTTCCCGCAAGCGCCGTCTGGTTCGATTACGATCGCGACGGGCGCCTCGATCTTTTTGTCGCTCACTACGTCGATTGGTCATTGGCCACCGACCAGGCCTGCATGCTCGATGGAAAGCATAAGTCCTATTGCACGCCTGAGACGTACAAAGGCCAGAGCGCGCGCCTCTTTCGCAATCTCGGCAACGGTCGCTTTGAGGATGTCACAAAACGTGCGGGCCTCGAAGACGCATTCGGTAAATCGTTGGGCGTCGCTCTCATCGACTACGACAACGACGGATGGCTCGACCTCTTCGTCACCAACGATACCCAGCCCAACAAGCTTTACCACAACAAACACAACGGCACTTTTTCCGATGAGGGCGTCACCACAGGAGTTGCATTCAGCGACGCCGGCCGCGCCCGCGCAGGCATGGGGACGGACGCCGGAGACTACGACAACTCCGGACGCCAGAGCCTGGTCATCGGCAACTTCACCACTGAAAGCATGACCCTCTATCACAACGACGATTCAGGCTTGTTCACCGATGAAACAGCGGCGTCCGGCATTGGTCCACCGTCGGCCCGTTCCCTTACATTCGGAACTTTGTTCTTCGACTACGACCTCGACGGCCTGCCCGACATTGTCGCCGTGAACGGGCACGTGGCCGACGACATCGGTACTGTTCAGCCGACCCTCCATTACGCTGAACCGCCTCTGCTTTTTCGCAACCTGGGCAACGGCAAATTCGAAGACATTTCCGCCAAAGTTGGGCCGCCGTTTCGACAGCCCTTCGTCGCCCGCGGCGCGGCCTACGCGGATTTCGACAACGATGGCGATCTTGATCTCGTCATTACAACCAACAACGGACCAGCGCACCTGCTGCGCAACGACAATGGAAATCGCAACGACATGCTGCGTGTGAAGCTGGTCGGCACGCGCTCCAATCGAGACGCTATCGGCGCAAGAGTGACTATTACTTCCGCCAATGGAACGCGGCTTTCCGCCATGGTCAAATCGGGATCGAGTTATCTCTCACAGAGCGAATTCCCTTTAACCTTCGGTTTGGGAAAACCCGCAAATGAGAAATTCGTAAACCTGGAAATCGTATGGCCGAACGGCGGAAAAGAATCGATTTCCCATGTTGCCGCCAACCAGTTCATTACGATTAAGGAAGGCGCAGGCATTCTCTCCGCAAAGCCAATTTCGTTTACTTCGCCGGTCTCGGCAACTCCAGTGAACAAATAGAATCATCCACTAACTGAAATTCGGAAGATTGCAGCTAGAATCCGCAACGACGCAGCAACGAGTGGATATCCTCGCGACTTGCGCCCAACTTCCCGGCTGCGCTCAACAGGTCATCCGCATACACTGGATACCAATTGCGGCGCTCGCGGCGTCCCAGGCCCGCAACATTGATCCGCTCGATCGCATTCAGAACGTCTTCGATCAGGCAGTTCGATTCAACTTCTGACAACGGATGCCGGGAGCGTTCAATCAGGCGCGCACAGACAGGCCCAAATGCCGGATCGTCGCAAAGCAGGAACGATTCAGCCCTGTGCGGTTTCCCGAGTCTCCGCGCAGCTTCAGAGAAACTGGCCGCTGCAAAGTAGAGCAATGTCAACGCAACAAATACCGGGAAGTTATTCATGTTTGCGTAGAGCGCCCCGATGAGGCGCGCAGTTGCCGTCAATTCGCGATCTGTTTGCTGAGCATATGCTTGCAAACGCTCATTGAATCGCTGTGTACACCAATCTCGCTCAATGATCTCAGCAATCCGGCTGACTCCGAGCAACGTCAGTGGAATGCCCGTAGAAAGCAATGGATCAACGAATCCGGCAGCCGACGGGAGAAGCGCCCACCTCTCTCCGGCCACATCTGCCGATCGAAAAGCCATACGCCGCATATGCACAAATGGCCGTATGGCCCGGGCCTCGGCAAACTGCTCTTTCAAGGCCGGAATCATTTCGACGACTCGACTCCACGCTTCCGCTCCATCGCTGAAACGCAACCGCGAAGCAAACTCATCTGTTGCCGCAACACCTGCACTGGTCACATCGTTATTGAATTGAAGCACCCAGACCCACCCGCCATCAAAGACATGGTGCACCGCGGCATCGTCAATTGGATACGGAGGTGGCTCACCGATTCGGCTCCATGAGGTCCCTTCGAGTCGACTCGCTCCCGTGAAATGGCTGTAAAGGCCCTGCGTGCGCGGATAGTCCGGCAGTTCAAGCTCGCGGAGCCCAAGCGCGTGATACAGAAATCCGCGAGGACCCGTCGCATCAACCACAAACCTGGCGTGAAACTGCACTTCACGCCCGTCCCGCTCACCTTCAATGGTGGCCTCTTCGGCCCCATCTCTAAATTGTTTCAGCGAGACTTGATCCACATACTCGACGCCGAGTCTCTGCGCCTCCCGGACGAGCAGGTGGTCGAAATCAGCCCGGTACCAATGCGTGTCCGCAATCTCGTCGCGCGGACTCGCTGCCACCAACAACTGATCTTGACGCTCGTTATCACCGGAAGATGACGCGCCCAACACATGATGATGAAAGGTGAACCCGCGTTTGAGGCCACAGGCAATCTCCGGGTAAGATCGCTGCCAGCTGCCCCACTTTGCAAGCGGCCTCAATTCAGTTAATCCATAACGTGTCGTCAGTTCTTCCAGCAGCAGATTCGAAAGTGGCGTCGACGATTCTCCAATCACAACACGCGGATGGGTTCCCTTTTCAATCAGGATGACAGACCGCCCCAACTTCCGCGCAATCATCGCCAGCAGCGATCCGGCGAACCCAGACCCAACTACCGCAATGTCGTAAATCTCGCTCAGCTCAAGCCTCCGCAACTCTCGCAGGGTACCGGCGGCATCGCGCATTGCCGAAGATTCATCGCATGTAGTCTGGCGATTCGGAGTTCAGTGCAAATCTCGCACGATGCGGTTTTCCTAACATCCCATAGGTCCGCAAACACTCTCCCCTTCTTCATCGCGATCCCATGCGCCAATGCAGCTTCCAGCGTCGCCAGCTTCGGCGGCGAAAAAAGTCCCGCCCCTGCCAGCTCTTCCATCGCCCCATTGCCGCCGCGGGTCGGGATCAGAGTAGCAGCCGTCGCGCCACAATCGAACGCAAACTCCAACGATCGCGCAGCCCATTCAAGCGCTTCCTCTTCTTCCATGAAAGGCGGCCTTACAAGAATGAAAACGCGCAAGTCTATATTGTTGTTCCCGAGAAACCGCGCCGCATGTTCGAATTGCTTCAGGCTCATGCGCTTATTCAGCCGCTCAAGGATTTCAGGATGCGCCGTCTCCAGTCCCATCGCAACTTCAAGCCTGCCTGCAATTCGGTCGTTAAAGTTGATACAAGTTTCGCCGACAAGGGCCGGATGACACTCGACGATCACCTGTTCGAATCCGGCCACACGCTCCGCGATTGCCGCATGATCCGCCACGGGAATGGCCTTCGGGTCAAAGAAACTTCCGCTGTTATAAAGCTTGATCTGCCGCGCCACACCGAGCCGCTGCAAGGCATAGTCAATTTGCTTTGGAATGGCTCCGACGGGCACACTTTCCGTCAGCGTATTTTTCCACAGATCGCACATCAGGCAACGCCATGGGCACTCACGATTCGTCAGGAAGATCGTCGCCACCGGCACAATTTCGCCCGACGCGGCGCGCTCATCTTCCACAACAAACGCGTAAGGCCTGAGCGGATCCACATCGTTCCGCTCCGGCCGGCGCGAAAGAATCCAGGCGTCTCGCTCCGCGGCGCGCGCAGGAAAAGAGTTCGGCAAAGGATGTTTCATTGGTAGAGGGACAAGAACTGTTTTCTGTAGTCCGCTTCGAGATAAGGCAAACGGCGGTGCAGCGACTCCTCCGACACCGCGCCATGTTGAAAGCGTCGCTTCGGAAACACCGGCATTTCCAAACCAGTAACAGCCTTGACTCCGCGCGAAACAATCTCGCCCTTCAACTCATAGAGGCGCCCCACATCGTACTGCGTCAGATCGATGAACGGAATCGCCTCCGCTATGGCAATCACGCTCGGCCTGGTAAATGGGCTGAAGCCCTGGAAGCCATGATGCCGTGCGGTTGCATAGGTGCGAGAATACGATCGGCTCAGTCCGCCGCTATACGTTAGCGAATGCTTGATCTTCCCAACACCCCAGCCTTCCTGATAAAGCATCGGGTTATTAATCACGCTGCGAATCGTAAGCTCGGGATTCTCCTCGATCGGGTAATCCTTCAGATTCTCGTCTCCGCCGTCGCCATCGATCAGGCACCGCCAGTCAGGATAACGAGCGCGAATGCCCCGTCCAAGTGCAAGCGCCATGGTAGCCGATTCAATATCGAGGGGCTTGTAGTCCTCAACCACTCGAATCGTTGCGTTCGCATCCAGCGCAGAAGCGTCTGCCTCAATCGGCTCCAGAAACATAGAGAGTCCCAGCCGTTCAAGAAACGTCCGCGCCTGCTGCAGGTCGGGTCCATCCCCGAGATCGAGAACAAAGGCCTTCAGCCGCGCAGGGCTCATTCCAAGCGCACGCATCACATGGTAGGTCGTGAGGAAGACGCTTCCGCTGTCAATGCCCCCGGAGAAGCAGACACCGATCGGCTCTTGAGATGGAATCGCCCGTAGCCATCGCGCGATCTCTTCGGCCAACGCTGCAATGTATGTTTTGCCGATGACATCTAGATCAGTTGGCAGAGTTCCGGACTCAGGTGTGAAAAACCGGGTGTACACCGGATCGGGATCGGGACAGCCCACAAGCTGCAATTCCACGACGTGATGTGCTGGCACCATGCGCGTATAACTCGGGTGAAACTGCCCGGCGAGTCGCTCAGCCTTGAGCCATCCGAATATTGTGTCTACCCGTGATGCGACGATAAGCGCTGGGCCCTCCCGTCGCTTGGCCAGAAAATACCGCATTGGCCTATCCAGGGAACGCGCCATCCGCACCGTCTTGCCAGCCTTTGCGAGAAGCGCAAACGAGCCTTGTATCTGGAGCACAGACTCGGCCTGCCGATTAAACAGAAGCTCCCGTGCAGCAGCGACGCTCATGTTGTAAATGAGATTTGACTCGGGTTCGGTGAGATCGACAACTCGCTCAATATAACGGTCCACAGGTTTCCCCAACGACATTCAGCCGCTTTAGAGAGTTTACCGTGCGCGACAATGAACGCGCTGCCGCAGTTTGCCGTGTTCGTCAGGAACGAATTCGACAACAACGTCCTAAGAGCAAAAGGGCTTCCAATGCACTGATCGACAATTTCCCATCTTCAACTCAATAAGTTCGAAGCCATTCTCAACCGACTGGTTAAGCAATCAGACCCCCTGGGCGGGTCAAAGCATTTGGGCTAGTGCATTCGCGAAGCATCAGTCCAAGTCAGCGACGAAGCCATTCGAGTATAACGTTCTGTTGACGCCGGAACGCCGTCACTTTGGGTGACCTCGGCGGGCAACAGAAGCCATCGATCGCGCCTGTCAAACCCGTACCCGCAGGCTGTGACTTTTAGCGAGGGTTGGTAACCTATTCTGACATTCCCCGGATGGATGGATTATAAGCCGAGGCTGGGAGGCCGGTGTCAAGGCTCCACGACCGCGAACGCGGCGCGCGCAGCGCGGCCTTGACACCGGCCGGGCCTCGGCTATCCGAGCCTTCACTGATAATCAGATACGAGAAGCATACGAGCGACAGAAAGGTTTCTGCCCGGTTTGCAACAAACATTACGAGATTGAAGGCATGGAAGGGGACCATATCACCCCTTGGCATCTAGGCTGGAAAACAATAGCCAGCAACTGTCAGATGCTCTGCAAGGAAGATAACCGGCTCAAGTCTGGGATATAGGTGTTCCTGTGCCTCATCATTCCCACCGCAGTCATCTGTGTGGTGGCGTTGATTGTGGGAAGGTGAGGGCGGAGCTCAAGTTGGCAACCCACCGGATTTAGCCGCCGGAATTGGACCACTAAGAACATTCTTCAGTCGCACACGGTCCCCTTGTCTCCATGCGTCGATCAGAAGTTTCCCCTTATCGCTGATGTTGACTGCGTAGCTGGCCAGCATCCAGTTGTTATGTGCCTTCAGTTCTACTGAGGCTAAGCCAGCAGTTACAAGCCGCGAAAAATGGAGTAGACCGTCTCCAGACACGAGAAGGAAATCTCTTTCAATCTGGCCCAAGAACAGAAGTCGGTCTATAGCTTCGAGATCGAATGCGCGCCCAATTGCAACCAACATTGCTTTGTACGCGTATACCCTCGATGCCAAGCTTGTTGGAATACTTAAAGCAGCCGGCGACCGTCTATTCCGGCAAATCAACGCAAACCTTCGAATAATCCAGCGTCAACATGATTCTCTGCGCTCTGCTCGTAGGAATCTATGTGATTCGATAAGTGTGTGATTACAAAAAACACCAACCATTCGACCCGCCATAGAGCCCGCGCCTGTTCTCGACCGCTCTGAAACGGAGGATGAAGATTGCAGTGACGATCTTTCAGAGCCAGGAATGCGTGACGCCTTCCGCACAGACATCTCACGAATCTCGCTTGCTATTTGCGGCATGGTCGAATTGAACGTCGATCCTGGATTTTTTGGGCGAGGTGCATTGCTGCGTATGCCCGCCATGGGCGCCACCGTTCAGCCTCGGCTAGCGCCTCTGCGCAAGACAAGTTTGGCCTCAAGCCGGAGAGACAACGCCTTGACTCGAATTCATTCGATGGAAACGCGTCAGGTTCTCCGAAGGCTCGCATTGCGATATAGTTCGCCATGCTTTCATTGATGCCACCGATCGCTCCCAGTTTAGAAACTACTTGTTCCAGCGTCCTGGACGTGGCAAAGCTGAGATTTCTGCCAATGGTGGAGGAGGTGAGCTTGCGCATGGTGTTGGCGCAATCATGGCTGATGCCAGCCTTTGACAGATCGGCATGGGCAAGGACATCTGGTCGAGGGAATAGATACTGCAGACCGCGAATCGGAGAATCCACGGGGGTTCCGAACATCCGGACAAACCGAGCCACCAACCGCCTTGGGCCGCTCTTTGTAAGCTTTTGTCCGAGGACGGCAAGCGCGGCTGCTTCGAATCCGTCCCACACTCCGGGCACCCTGAGTCCAGGACGCAGTTTGATAAGTGCCCGGAGTTTTGGGTCACTGGATAAATGGCTGGCGATCTGAATCGGATCGGCACTCAGGTCGAAGATGCGGCGGACCCGCTCGACCGCCTGCGCCAACCCTTCATAGCTGGCCGTTTGAAGGTGAACAATAAGCCGGGATCTGGCTCCATCCGGTCTGACAGTTAGAATCCCCGGAACTCCGCCGACCTCGATCGTTCGCTGGTACGAGTCGTCTAAGACGAGCTCAACCCCGGGAATCGCCCTCGATTTCAGAAATGCAATCAACCTGGTCCAATCGAAGGGCCGTCGATAGGGAAGGCGAAGTTCCAGCCCGCCTTGACGGGCCTTGGGTCTCGATCCATCTACGGCACGGCGCAGTTCACTTGGAGACTGTCCGGTCGACAAACGGATTGCATGATTGAACTCCCGAATGCTTTTGAATCCCGAGCCAAACGCAATCTGGGCCATGGGGAGCCCCGATTCATCGATAAGCTTTCTCGCCAGATGAACCCGGTGCGTCGTTGCGATCTTAAGTGGGGACGCACCGAGGTGCTGCACGAAGAGACGGCGCAACTGGCGCGAGCCGATTCCTAGCCGTTCAGCCAGTTCCTCCACGCCTCCATCGTTCAAAGCTCCCTCCAAAATCAGTCGAAAGGCGCGCGACACCACGGCGGACGTGCCGACCCACGCAGGCGTACCGGGTGCTGCCTGCGGCTGACAACGCTTGCAAGGACGGAAACCGGCCGACTCGGCAGCCGCGGCGCAGGCGAACAGGAGAATGTTCTTTGGCTTTGCAGGGGGAACCGGACAGATGTTTCGGCAATAGAGTCCGGTGGTAGTTGCACCTGCAAAGAATCGTCCATCGAAGCGCGGATCGCGGCTATGGATGGCCTGCCAGCAAATGGCGGTGTCAAGCCCATCCTCGCCTCTTACCGCACGCAGACGAGTGCGAATCGACCCCGAAGCCGGAATCAAGCCAGGATCCATCATTGGTCGCATCTCCTTCGCAACAATCGAGCCTACGTCCGCAATGATAGGAGCGTACTTATAAAGACGATATAAGAGTCGCTGGCAAGTTTCGGACATGACGAACGTTTGCCAAGCCACTGTGTCCGAAAGTTGCCAGCCAGGATTCGTGGAGCGGCTAGATTCTAAGCAGGACTAGCGAGAGAGGAAACAAGATGGCGTTTCTCAAGAGATTTTTCCTGAAACGTAAAGTGTCGAGGGATCGAAAGGCCATCGAGAGTGCTTTGGACCTTCACTGCCGGGGCGAAGTACGCCGCGATGGTCTGGCTTTAACTCAAGCATCGCATCGTCTGGAGATCGAATGGCGCGCGCGCGACGTTCACCCGTGGGATCGCGCCTGTGATCCGGGAAAGCGAGAGTCTCTTTTCGCCGAACAGTTCTTCGCGGATACAGATGCAGCGCTTTCCGGTCTGTTCGACGAAATGCCAGAAATAGATGTGATTGAGTTCAGGGTGATTCATCCGGACTCCGGCCAGCGGATTCTATCCGGTACCGTGGTACGCAAAGATCGAGTGCCGGGCACTCGAGGTTTCTCAGCGAGGACCAGGCTTTGGCACAGAAGCGTCACGCTCACGTTCATTGTCACCGTGGTTCTCGCGCTGGGCTCAGGCGCCAGATGTGCCCAGTCGCAAATTGCCAAGACAGGTCCGGAGTCCGATGCCTCCAATACAAGCACCGACCTCTTCATCATGGTCGGATCGGACTTCGATCGTCCCGGCCTTCTTCCTCGCGCAAATTACAATATCGGAATTGGTCACACTTTTGGCTTCCTGAAGAAGGATCCGATTGGAGACGAGTTGACCTTCGGTTATACCTATGAGAACGCCGGGACCCATGGGTTCCTCCACAGTGCATATGGAGAGCACACCGAGTCCGCAGGAGTTATGAAGAACTTCTCGTTACCCAGGACAAAGACTTGGACTGGCTACACATGGATACAAAGCGGCATAACAAGTTTTACCGGCAATTCTCACATTCAAAACAGGCTCGATAGCGGTGTTTCCCTGGGAGCGATCGCTCATTTCAATAACAACAACTCACTCTGGCTGCAGGAGAGCTACAGCAAGGTCGTTACAGTCTCTTGGTACACGACTTCGTCCATTGGCTACACATACAGTTGGTGAAGACATCGCGCCGCCGGAAACTCGATATCAGATTTCTGGAATCTGTTCTCTGAACCTGTAACCGACGTAAGCATCCGTCAACAAGTATTGCGGATTGCGCGGATCGTCTTCTATCTTCTTGCGCAGTTGGCGGACAAACGTTCGCAGATACTCAAGTTCATTTCCATACTCCGGCCCCCACACGGACTTTAACAAGCGCGCGTGTGGAATGGGCTCACCTGCATGCATCATCAGATAATGAAGAACCTCGAATTCCTTCGGCGTCAGATGAATCGAACGACCGCGCTTCTGCACTCTGTATTTCACAGGGTCAAGCTCAAGCTCGCCGTGGCGGATCGGCGAATCGCGATTTGCGTCCTCGGCACTCCGCCTTCGGACGGCCGAACGCAATCGCGCCGTCAACTCCCGAACCTGAAATGGCTTCGTAATGTAATCGTCCGCGCCGGCATCAAGCGCCAGGACTTTGTCGTCCTCGCTGTCCATAACGCTCAACATCAAGATGGGTAGCCGTGCCACCGCGCGACGGATGCATCGGCAAGCTTCAACACCCCCCATGCCCGGCATATCGACATCCAATAGGACAGCATCGAACCAATTTACCCGGCAAAGCGAGAGAGCCTCCTCGCCTCGGGCTGCTTCGACGATTGTGAAGCCCATTCCCGATAAGGTCACGCGCAATGCTCGTCGCGTGGAGCTATCGTCGTCCACAACAAGAATCGTACCCTGGCCTTCAGTCGACTGCTCGGTCTTCAAAGCGCCCTCCTTGCGTCCGCCGGCAAGGAAAGAAAGAATGTGGTTCCTTCCTTCTCGTCGCTAATCGCCCACACGTGCCCGTGATGAGCTTCCGCGGCCTTCCTCACAACGGAAAGCCCGATTCCTGTGCCAGGAACGGAATCTTTCAAGTCAGGAGAACGGTAAAAACGGTCGAATATCCGCTCCCGGTCCTCAATCCGAATCGTCGATCCAAAGTTATGGACAGAGATGAGAACCTCCGAACGATTCTTCCGTGTTGCAATCTCAATGGGCGTGTCGGGAGTCGAATACTTTCGCGCGTTATCGATGTATTGGGCCAGGATCATCTCCAGCAACGCACGATCAACATTGACCGCCAACCCAGGATCTTCCATCACCAACTGAATCCTCTCCCTTTCCGACTTCTCCGGATGCGCGGCCAGCACATCGAGAACTAGATTCTGTACAACCACACTTTCCGTATTCAGACCAACTTTTTTCGCCTCGAGTTTTGCCGCCTGAAGCAACCGTGTGCACAGCTTATTCAAGCGAACCGCCTCGCCATCGATCAGCATCACTAAGTCTCGTTGCGAATCAGTCAACTCTCCCAGAGCAAGCAATCCCGAACTGGCGGTCTGCACCGCGGTCAAAGGCGTCTTCAGCTCATGCGCCAGTGCATCCATAACTGTTGCACGCAATTGCTCGCCTTTACTGGCATTCTCAGCTCTTTCTTCTTTCTCGATCCATTGGTGACGATCGATGGCAATGGCCGCAAGGGTCGCGAGCGCATCGATCAACAGTGAACTGAGGTTGCCGCGCACAACGAGCGCTCCCACCGGCGTTGATCCGGCAAGCAACACGCGCTCTGCGGTGTGCGATTGCGAGTCATCTCTTTGGACGCCGCGCAGATAGCATTCCTTGGCTATGTTTTCCTCGCCCGTGTTCCACTCGCCCGCTCTGTCCTGGCGACCCAGAGCCATATCGAACACGGCAATTGCCTGCGCACCAAAAATCCGTTGAATCAAGACCACCAATTGCGGGCCGGGCGCCTGCTTCATATCCAACAAAAGTGAGTTTCGGCTCAACTCGTAAAGCTTTTCCATCTCCAGCCGGTGAGTTGCCGCATCTCCTGCACTTCTGCGCTCGCGTGCGGAAAGCCTGCTGATGATGAGTGCCGTTATCACGAATGTACCCATGGACACCCAGTCCTGTGGGTCCTCAATATTGAAAGTGAAAATCGGCGGGGTAAAGTAATAATCCAGGCAGGCCACGGCCGCTAAAGACGTGAGTGTCGCCGGCCAGAAGCCCCCCAAGGTCGCCACTGCTACAACTACAAGCAGATAGAGAAATGCCATCGTCGTCAGATGAACCTGGAAGGCGATTCCGTAAAAGGTCAGCAACCCAAGTCCGACGAATCCGGCGACCCACCGCCCTAGAACACGAAGTCTTGCCATCGGCTCATCCCATCTTGAGACAGTTAGGTCTTCCATCTGAATTGCAGATTGCCCGATAGCGCTTGCTCCGATCATTTAATAGAGCGTATCTTGCAATAAGTGAAGAATCTATAAAGAATGAATCAAATTAACATTAGGTGATTGTAGGGAGTCCGTAATTCTGTTCGGCTCCCTACCTCACATCTTTTCAGATCGGCGCACTGCCATTATGCACGGATGCCGCGCGTTATTCCGCGTTTGCAGGGGCGCTCTGACCTGCCATCCGGCCATACTTTGCTACCAGCGCCCCGTTCTCTGAGGCCTTGTACCTGTAGTACTCGTATAGGTTGCGCGCCGAGTCTACGGGCCGCGGATACTTCGCCAGAGTGCTTACGATGGGCTGGCTGCTCCTCCGATCCAACTCTATCTTCTCCTCCGCGGCAAGTTTCGCATACCGATTCTGCTCCTGCCCATAGTAGCCGGCTAGAACTTTGTATTGCTCCGGGGCGTGGGCATTGAGCGCCAAGTCCTTCAATTGCGCTTGAGTGTAATGGGCGTCAGTCTGCGCTGAAGACATCGCGCCTTGTGCCAAACCAACACCGGTGAAAGCGATTGACAAAATACACGTTGCGATCAGTTTCCGGGTCATGAGTTTCTTTCCTCCCATGCTTAGTATTGAAGTAAAAACATGATGGCCGCATGAAGAGAACCATTCGAACGACATAAAACTTCCACATTAAGAGAGTTAACGCCGCTTTGCTGTCTATTTATGGCGATTTGCTCTCTAGATATAAAGAAAATATGAAGACTCATGGTGGCCTAACTGTATGGATAAAGCTGTGCGGCCGCGAAGGTATCTTGCCATATCACCGGCAACCCGCATCCAGCGAATGCCAACTCCCGTCAGGTCGACATGGAAGCCAGACCGTCACGCTAGATTCAGAGTGAGACGGTCGGTCATGCCATTTTCTTAGTAATAGATATCCTTCATGGTTCGTGCGTCTTTGACCATTGCAAGGAACCTGCCGGCCAGCTCGTGAATTCGATCTACCTGGCGGAAATGCAGTGCTTCTTTTGGTAGCAACTGTCCTCCCAGGCCGATGGCGGTTGCGCCAGCGAGAATAAAGTCGCCCGCAGTCGTCTGGTTTACCCCACCTGTGGCGATCAATGGAATTTGCGGCAGAGGAACCTTTAGTGCACGAATATATTGGATTCCGCCGATGTGCCCGGTAGGGAATATCTTGACAAGGTCCGCGCCAGCCTTCCAGGCCGCTATCACCTCCGTAGGCGTCAGCGCTCCTGGAAGAACGACAATGTTGACTTTGTTCGCATAGGCCACCACCTCAGGGACAAACCCTGGGCTCGTCAGAAATCTCGCTCCTGCCTCGACACAGTGTTGCGCGGTCTCCTCATCCAATACCGTTCCTGCGCCTACAGCCATGTCCGGGTACCGCGTCGCCAGGTCGTTGATAACATCCAGTGCGCCTGGCACGGTCATTGTGATCTCGACGACCGGAATGCCTGCTGAGTAGACGGTCTCCGCCGCAAATCGCGCCAGGTCCCGGGACGATACACGCACCGAAGGCAGAATGCCAAACTCTTCAATGCGCGCTCTAACTTCGTGTCTCTTCATCGACTGGCCTCTTCGCACCCGTGAATCGAATAATCCCGCCACTCGTTCGTCCAAACAGAAGCAGCGATCATTGAATCTCCTCGTGTCCCACGGCAAGATTCATTTGGCCAGCGGCCGTCATATACGCGCCGATCAGCTGCAGATAGGCCAGTTGAACCGCGCGGTAGTCGCTCTGCGCGTTGAGAAAGTCCATCAGCGATGCACCTCCATGCTGGTAAGCAAACGTCACAGTGTCGCGAACATAAACCGACTGATCGAGATATTGCGCTTTGTATGGCTTAATCAACGCAATATTGCTGCACACCAATTCGTAGGCATCGTCAACGTCGCTAAAGACCTGCGCCTTGGCTGCTTCGGCAGCCTGCTGGCTTCTATCGATATCGATCAGGGTGCGTTTCTTCTCGCCCTGGTTCTTGTCGAAGATGCGCATTGGAATGCTGATGCTGAAACCGAGTGTCTGGTTGGCGTTCGGGTTATTGGTCGAAGAGTTATAGGTGTACCACGCGCCGAAGGTGGGATCCGTGGAACCATTGGAGATCGCGAGCTTATGATTGGTTTGCGATTGCTGAATGGTCTGAATCGCCGCCCGGAGGTCCGGCCTGTTGTCCATCGCAATCTGGTGGTAATCGCTCAGAGGCTGGAGTTCTGGTCCCAGATCGAAGGTTCCAGTCACGTCGAACTGGTCGACCGGAGTGCGATCGTCGAGCAGCTGCAGGAGCTGAATTTTCTGCGTACGCAAATTAACGATTGCGGTCTCGATTTCAGACTCATATTGCACACGCTGAAGTTCGATCCGTGCCAGGTCGATCTTCGCAAGATCGCCGGCATTGAAGCGGGCCCGGCTAATGTCGATGATCTTGTCGTAATACTCCAGATCAGCCTTCGCCAGTTCCAATACCGCCTTGGCCTGAAGTGTTTGAACGAAGGCGGAACGCAGTCCGAACACCAGGTTGCGTTCCAGGTCTACATGTTGAGATTGGGTAATCTCCGTGCCTTCCCTGGCGCTCTCCAAGCGAAGTTCGCGCTTGTGTTCCCTTTCGTGCAGGTAACTGAAATTGGGCTGTTCGGTCGTGCCCTTGACGGGAGTCCAAACTCCATCATGTGGTGCGATCTGCGTGCCGTCCACCGCGACCGTGAACTGCGGATTGGGCCGGAGAAATGCTGTGATTTCCTCGGCTTTCATCTCCTCCACGTTGGCCGCATCCGCCTTCAACACCGGATTTACCGCCTCAAACTTTGCCTTCACCTGCTCCCATGAAAGCGCGCTCTGAGCACTCGCGACAGTCGTCAGGAATGCGAAGACAAAAGCACAACCACCAATGTTCCGCTTTAAGAAGTATTTCGTATTAGCCTTCAAATGCCACCTCCGGTTTCGGCAGCGTATCCCCATCTCTCGCGACCCAGACATAAAGCGTCGGCAGAATGAAGATGCTCAACACGAGAGCTGCCATGAGTCCGCCCACAATGACAATGGCAAATGGGCGCTGCGAGTCGGAGCCGATGGCGTGCGACATGGCGGCGGGAAGCAGGCCCAAGGTTGCCACCAGCATTGTCATCATGATGGGGCGAAGCCGCAGGACGGCGCCTTCGATCGCAGCGCCCTCCGGAGTGTACCCTCGGGCTCGAAGCTGATTGATGTATTCAAGCATGATGACGCCCGTCTGAACCGAAACTCCAAACAGCGCCAGGAAGCCGACACCGGAAGATACGCTGAAGAATGTGCCGGTCACATAGAGAGCGAGCAAGCCTCCAACGGGAGCCATGGCCACGTTGCCGATAAGCAGCAGCGCCCACTTGAAGGAACGAAACATGGCGTAGAGAATGATGAAGATAAAAAAGATGGTCAAGGGAACGATGAGGGCCAGCCTTGCTTCGGCTCGCTTTTCGCTATCGTATTCTCCCGACCACTCGAGGTGATAGCCACGCGGTATCTGCACATTCTTGCCGATCTTGTCGATGGCTTCCCGGACCGTGGTGCCCAGATCGCGCCCGCGAACCTCAAAACGGATGGCCACATAGCGGGAACCGTCTTCCCGGTAAATGTCGTATGCATCATCGCGAACCTGGACTTTGGTCAACTGAGCCAGCGAGACGCGTTCTCCCGAGGGAGAGAGGAGTCGAATATTCTGGATAGCCTCCTTGGTATCGCGATAAGGTTTCTGATAGCGCACGACCACGTTGTAGACCGCTTCTCCCTGCAACACCTGGCTGACAGGGTTACCGCCGACCGCGGTCTGAATTGCGTCTTGCACATCGGCCACGTTGATGCCGAAGCGCGCAGCCGCCAGGCGGTCAACGGTTAGATCGATATTTGGCTGGCCCGTATCGCGTTGAATTCCCAAATCCTTGATCCCGTCAATGTTGGCCATGACTTCTTTGATCTGTTCGCCCTTTTCCTCGAGAACGTCCAACTCCGGCCCGTAAAGCTTGGCGCACAGCCCGCCTTTCGTGCCGGTCATCGTTTCATCCACGTTATCTTCAATGGGCTGGGAGAAATTCCAGAACGCCCCTGGGTTTTTCTCCACTTCGCGATCCATCGCGGCGATCAGTTCCTCCTTATTCTGATGAAAAATGGGCCGCCATTGGTCTTTCGGCTTCAAGTCGATGAAGTATTCCGTGTTGCCGAACCCTCCCGTGTCGGTTCCATCGTCGGGCGCGCCGGCTTGCGAGACGACTTTGTTGACCTCGGGGAACGAAGCGAAGATATAGCGGTTTTGCTGGGTGAAGAGCGTGCCCTCCGTCTCGCCTACGCTGTTGGCCATCGCGCCGCGCGCCCAGATCGCTCCTTCGTCCAAATGGGGCAGGAACTCTGAGCCAATCACGCCACTGAACGCCAGAAAGAGAGCGACGGCCATTGAAGCCAGGCCAACGCCAAAGGTGATCCAGCGATTTTCGATGGCCCACTTCACCGCGCTCCGATACCGATCCTTCAGAAACTCCATTACCGGGTTGCGCCATTCCTTGACACCATGCGGGAATAACAGGGCAGCAAGCACTGGCACAATGAAAATGGAGAATACGATGGCGCCGAGCAGCGCGAAGGCTACTGTCCAGGCCATAGGCCGGAACAAACGTCCTTCGACTCGTTGCAGCGTGAAGATCGGCATGTACGCGGTGATGATGATGGCGATGGCGTAGAAAACCGGCCGCTGGACCTCGTGAGCGGCGTCACGGATCATCTCCACCGGCGTCTTCATGCTCATCGTAATGCGGCCCGCTTCCGGCATGTGGCTCGCTTCCGGCGTTGAGTCGCTTCTGTGGTGGCCCAGATGCCGCATGATGTTTTCCATCATGACGACCGCGCCATCCACAACCATTCCGAAGTCGAGCGCGCCAAGCGAAATCAGGTTTGCGGGGATATGGCTCAGGTTGAGAAATATGGACGCGAAAAGCAACGCAAACGGAATGGTGAGCGCAACGATAAAGGCTCCGCGAACATTGCCGAGGAAGAGAAACAGAATGATCGTTACCAGGATCATCCCCTCGCTGAGGTTGTGCAGCACCGTGTGCAGCGTGTAATGAAGCAGGTCGCTGCGGTCGAGCATGGGAATGACCTTCACACCCTCGGGCAGGATGTGATTGTTAAGCTCGTCCACCTTCTTGTGAATCTCTTCAAGCGTGGGGC
>Ga0302325_10007361_pt1 | contig 24446 bp, 18 predicted proteins | sample Palsa_T0_2_FD_201948 | JGI IMG/M metagenome (GOLD analysis project Ga0302325, IMG submission 201948) | Peat permafrost microbial communities from Stordalen Mire near Abisko, Sweden - Palsa_T0_2 | ecosystem: Environmental > Terrestrial > Soil > Palsa > Peat permafrost | place: Sweden: Abisko... | reverse complement strand
CGGGGTAGCCACCAGGTAGATCCAGTTGGAGAAAGCAACCACGGCAAGGTTGATGTCCTCGAAGGACGCCTCGCAATCCAAAAGCACGAAATCGTATTGCGTGCTCAGGAACTCCAGCGTGCGTTCCACTGAGTCTTCGTCCGTTTTCCATAACGCGCCATAAACGTCGGGAGACGACAGAACATCCAGCCCACTGGAGTGGGTGGCGATGAATCCGCGGAGCAATTCCTGGTCCAGCCGGCTGACATTCAGCACCAGATCGTAGAAGTGATGATTGCTGCCATCCATTCCCAGGTATAGCGCTACGTGTCCTAACTGCGCGTGATTGTCGATCAGCAGAACCTTCTTGCCGAAGCCCCGGGTCAGGAACATGGCCAGGTGAACCGCCAGGGTCGTCGTACCGACACCTCCTTTGGCGCCGAAGAAGGACAGAATTTTCCCCGAATTGTGCGGGCGGGAAACGGTGGACGACCAGCGATGGTCGAGCCGGGTGAGCGCATCCGTGAATTCGTCCGGGTCTAACGGCTTGGAAATAAATTCGCTGTAACCCGCGCGCATGGCCCGCAGCAACATGTCAGGATCGGTGGAGGCAGAGAAAGCCAGAATTGCGATCCGGTGGTAGAAGCTCTGGCGCAGGCATTCAGCAGTCTGCAGCGCGAGCTCCGGATCCTCATCGAAATCAACCACCGCCACGCAACCCTGGGCTTCGATCGCTCGCTGGGTCAGCGCGGGCAGTTTGGTGGTCGAGAAATAGTTTTCGTAATCAACCGCAACCAGCGTCCACGGCATACTGCCGGCGAGGTTGCGCATCTGTTCCACCGCCTCGTGTCCAACGTGCACGGTGAGCAGCGCCACTGGTAGCCCCTGCGGATTTTGTGGGTCCTCTGTCAATCTGTACCGCCTTTCGCGGGTGGGGGTTGCGTGGCGGCTTTCGGCTTGACTATCTTCTGGTCGAATTGTTTGGGGTCGAGCATCGGCACCGGGAGTTGCGGTGGAATTGGAACACTCGCATCGTTCAGCGGGTCGACGATCGAAGGGGTCACGATCACCATCAGCTCCACCGTCGAGTGACTCAGGCTCTTTGAGCGGAATAGCTGACCCAGAATTGGAACATCGCCAAACCCCGGCATTCTGTTGAAAATATCCGTGGTGCGATGATCGAGTAGCCCGGAGATAGCGAAACTCTGTCCATCCCGCAACTCCACCTGCGTCTCTGCCCGCCGGGTGGAGATGGCGGGAATCGTGTACCCGGAAATGGTGACCGCATTGGTGTAATCGAGCGCGCTCACTTCCGGGGATACTTTCAACTGCACCGTGCCATCCTCGTTGACGAGCGGCGTAAAATCCAACTTGACACCATAGGGCCGGAACTGAATGGTGATGGAGGTAAGGCCTCCCGAGGAACCTTGAACCACCGGGAAGGGAAACTCGCCCCCGGCAAGGAACGAGGCCTTCTGGCCGCTCAGCGTGGTAATGGTCGGCTCGGCAAGAATTTGCGCGATATTTTTGTCCTGCAGATCCTGCAGCGTCAACCCGATATTCAGGCCGAACCGAAAGAACAACAGGTTCAGAGGATTGCTGGTCACCAGAGTTGCGGGAGCACTGCCACTGCCGGGTGTATAGGTTTGCGTCGTCGGAAACTGTCCGGTAGTAGTGTTGCTGGTATTTTTGCCCGCGGTGAATATGTTGATACCGAACTGGTCCATCTTCGACCGGTCAATTTCGATGATCTCCACCTGCAGCTTCACTTGCCGGATGTGCGGCGGCCTTACCACCACGGAATTGACAACCACTTTCGCATACAGAGCGGCCAGCTTGGCCGCCGCGTCGGAAGACGCCTCACTCAACGCCGTGCCGGAGAGAGACACGCGATCCAGCCGGGACTCCACCTGGATGTTGTCATAAGGCAGCGCTTGGTGGATCTCCTTTTGCAAGCTGGTCACATCCAGGTCGGAGTAAACCAGATAAGTCGCCGACTGCCCGGCTTCGTCCCACAAAATGAGGCTGCTCACGCCGGGAGTCTTCGCCGTAATCACGATCTGCGTAGGGCTCGAGGTGAAAGAATCAACCGCCAGCGGATTGCTTACATACACGCGTTTGAGCCGGCTCACGCTCTTGATAAAAGTCGACCTCCCCACCAGCACGTGCAGCGTTTGGCTCCCCGATCTCGTCGAACTGGGCAGCGCAGTGGTGAGGTCAGGCAAGGTGGCGATGGGCACGGCTCTCACATAGCCGGCCGCGGCCGCCGTTGCTGCTGGAATGGTGGGCGGGCTCTGCGCCCGAACGGCAGCACAAAACATAGCCGGCACCAGCACGCGAGATGTAGTTCTCAAGCAATAATTCATGAACACCGATCTGCGCGCCTCAGTGAAAGTCATTGACCACTCGCTTGTCGCCCAGGATGGTCTCCACCTCGTACGGCCTGGGACTGGAGCGTAGTTTGCTCGTGGGCGCTCCCGTTGCCAGGGGAAGCGACGGAGCAGGAACACCAGCGAGTTGCGTGAGCCCAACTGGCGGGCTGGCCGACAGTTGCTGGTCGGCGCCATTTCTCAGCACGAAATAAATTCCCCCCAGGCTGGTTGCGAGCACTAACTTTTCCGCGTCCTCCGGCTTGAGCAGCAGGGTCACCACGTTGACGCTGATCGGCTTGCCATCCGCCTGGGGTTGAATTTGTTGGCCCGCGGCAAGAACCACCACATCCTCCAAAACGGTCAGCGTCTGTGGCTCCGGGGCGGTCACCGAGTGATAGGTCATCAGCACGTCCACATGGGTACCGGGTAACAGGAAGCCCGCGACCCCCACAACTTCATCGGAGCGAACAGAAATCGCTCGCATGCCCGAGGGAATTTTGGCCGTCAATCCTGCGCCCGATCCCGCCGCAGCCAATTGCCGTTCCAAAATCGGCTCACCCTTAGGCAACGGATAAAGCACGATTCTGCCCGCGAGGTCCTCAATTTTCGAGAAGCCGCCCAGCAGCGGTGTCGCCGCCGGCCAATTCACCAGTTGCAGGCTCCCCGGCTTCAGTAGTTCTCCCGCGTCGAGCGGCTTGCTTGCGGCAACATATCGTTGCTTTTTCGGCACGTCGGCACGAGCCGCCCTCGCCATCCGCCTGCTCAGCCAGAACGTGAACACACCTGAGACCAGCACCGCGAACAACAAGGCGGTAAGCAGGCGCCTGGCCTTCACTCTGTCACCTCCGCACTATCAGCAGGCAAAAGCTGAGCGCGCTGCCGGCGGCGATAGCCAATGCATAGGGCAAGCGGAGCGCTTGCGCATTGTCGAGGTTCAACTCCGGATGCGGCTCCAGGCCCGAGGTCCGGTGATGAACGGCCAGCGTGCACACGTTAACCATGGTTTGCTTAAAGCGGCGATGATAGAGCGCAAAACCGATTGCCATCACGCCCCCGGCAAGAGATGTCAGGATAAGAAGCGGCCCGGCCATGGAGAACCCCGCAATGCACCCCGCCGCAGTGATGAGCTTTACATCTCCTCCGCCCATTCCGCCGGCGAGATGAAACAAGAGAAAAATCAGCCCGCAAACCATTCCCCCGGCAGCTGCCGATCCCAACTGCCGCCATCCACCGAGACGGAAGTGCAGCAGCAAGCCAAACAGGATTGCCGGGAGTGTAAACGCATTCGGTATCCTGCGGCTTATCACGTCGTACGTTGCCCCCACCAGGGCGCAGAAAAGCGAACACGCAGCATACGCAACCTCTAGGTTCAGTCTTCCCACAGAATGCTTTCAGGTCAGCAAATTCGGTTGATCTATCTCGTGCAAGTTCCAAATTGGTCTCTTCAGCGTGGCTGGCAGCAATCAAACGCTCGAGGTCAGTCTGGAACCGATGTCGCCGAGGGCACTCCCGATCGTGGTCGCGAGAGTCCTCATCGATGCCGTCGCGCCCAACGCGATCAACGCGGCGACCAGGGCGTATTCGATAAGATCCTGACCGGATTCATCGCGCAAAAGCTTGCCGAAAATCCGGTTGAGATCATTCATTCCATTGCTTCCATCCCATAACAACCTGACCCGTCGGCGATGATCCGGGCTATCGCCTCAAGCGGGCCGAGTGGCTGAGTTATACGGCGGTGGCTAACTTGCTTCCGACGGTGCCGAAAGCAGTACTGATGCTGCCGGCCAGGGTGTTCATGGCAGCCGTCGCGCCCAGAGCAATCAATGCTGCCACCAGTGCATACTCGATAAGGTCTTGGCCGGACTCATCAACGAGAAGCCCAGATAAAATGCGTTTTAGATTCTTCATTGCCGTTCTCCTTTGAGAGTCCCGTACAGCAAAACACGGGCTATCTGATGGCATCGTTTATTTAAGTAGCGGCAATGTCAATCACCCGTTTCTACCGGCCCAAAGACTGATACTTACGTTAGTCATGCATATGTAGGTGCTAGCCAGTAGATAGCGGGAGCATATATCAGTCTAAGTAGGTGATCCGGATTTGCTGTTTGTGTCAAATCGCCACAGACGCCTGATGTTGGCTGGATTGTTACCGATAAACAAACGTGACGAAGAATTGCGATGTTGAAATAGCCATGCACAACAGTATGACCGCCAAGCCGCGATTTCGCAGTGCCGGCGGCGCGCGATATTGGCGCCTCGGACAGGAAGGTCAGAGCCTGGTTGAAGTCGCGCTCATGGTTCCGATTTTTACCACCCTGGTCTGCTACGCCGTCGACTTCGGGTTCTTCTTTCTGGTGGCCACATCTCTGAACTCGGCCGCGCGCAACGCCATGGAGTATTCGATCCAGGGCACGTCGTCGCCGGCCCAGGCTGCCGAGCCGGCCGCCTCGTTGGTTTCAAATCTTGCCATTGCCGCCATCGGGCTTGCCGGCGCCTCGACTGCCAACGTCTCGGTGCAAGTATGTTCCAGTGCTGTGGGCGTGAACACGTCGCATAACACTGCCCAATGCACAACCCCCAGCACCGGCGCGGGCGCCGTCACCGGCACGCCGGACGTTGACCCTGAATCTCCCACCTTCCAGTTGAACCGGGTGGACGTTGTCTACACGTTCACCCCACCCATTCCCATCCCCGTTTCCATCTTTCCCACCCGGACCTTTCATCGCATGGTGGAAATGAGGGCCATGCAATGATTTGTTCGCTGCCCGCTGGCAGGCGGCCGTACCGCGAAGTGGGGCAGGCCACGCTGGAGATACTGGTCTCGCTCACGGTGGTCTTCTCGCTCGTTTTCTGGTTGTTCGAGCTTTGCATGCTCGTCTACACCTGCAGCGTGCTCAACAGTGCAGCCCAGCAAGGGGTGCGTTACGCGATTATGCACGGAATTGACAGCTCGATCTGCAGTGGTCCTGATACGTCGTGCACAAATCAGACGCCCTACTCGAATGTACAGGCAGTGGTAACCAATGAGGCTTCTGCCTCATTGCACAATACGTCCGCCATGACGGTTACCGTAAGCTACCCCGACAGCACAGCCGCCATTGGAAGCCCGGTGGCGGTAAAGGTAACCTACACTTATGTTCCTTATCTGAATTTCCCTCAATTGGCGAACGCCCTGACCTTCACTTCTCAAGGAAAAATTCTGTACTAGCTGGGGTAGAGCCTGTGTCCGAAAGTGGAGAGATCTGCGGTCCAGCGGTCCCTTCTTGGAAGCCGCACGCCCAATCGGGGCAGGCCTCTGTCTTGCTGCTCGTCATTCTGGGCATCTTCCTGTTGGCCTCGGTGGGTTTCGCCGTCGACCTCTCCAACATGTGGTTTCAGCGCCAGGCGGCACAATCAGCCGCCGACGCTGCTTGCGTGGCCGGGGCGATGGACATGCTTTACCTGCAAAACGGCGCCATCACCAGCAGTCCAGGTTTTACCGTCGGCACGGCGGGCGACTGCTCCTCCTCGTCCTCTGCTGCACTGTGTCAATACGCAGGATTCAACGGCTATACTGCGACCACCTCCGCCGCTGGATGGGGTACGAGTACGGCCGCAGGCGCGGTCGCCGTAAGTTGGACTTTCCCCAGCTCGGTGACCGGCGTGACCGCAGGTTCAGGAGTGACCCACCCGTTTCTCAATGTCGTCGTGCAGCAAAAGGCCTTGACCTGGTTCATAGGCCTGCTGGGCGTCAAGTCAATGACCGTTGGGGCTTCATGTACCTGCGGGCTGCCGCCAGGGAGCAACGCCCCGGCGATCGTCATTCTGAACCCCACCATTGGCGCCTCTCTCACCATGTCGGGAGGCGCTCATATTGAGATTGTGGGGGGACCACAGACGAGCATCCAGGTAAACTCCTCGGCTAACGGTTCCCCTTCATCGAATAGCTCGGGCAACGCCGTCTACTGCAATGGAGGAAATGGCTATCCCATCGATCTCAGTACGGCCGGGCCATCGGGAACGGGCGGGAACCTGGCGATTGTCGGGGGGCCGGCTACCAACCAGTTTTGCGGCGCTAACTACATCATGAACAATACGACGCAGTCGAAGTGGCAGAGTCCCGGGGCGGTGATTGCCGACCCCTACGCCGCAGTTCCCGCCCCCACTCTGCCCACGGCCAAGGTAACAGAGGCGTTGACACCCGTAGCCACGGTGGCGCAAGGCTACACTCCCAGCTCAGACCCGACTTATGGCTACACATCTGGCACCTGGGTCGCCAGTGGAAGGGATAGCTGCCCAAATACTGCTGCGCAGCAGCATTACCTGACCTATAGCAGTACATACCCATTGAACGGTGGAAATATATATGGAAACTGCCTCGAGTTTACCCCGGGGTATTACCCGAATGGCATAGACACCACCAGTCTCGCGGGGTACGCCAACGATGTGGTCCTTTTCATGCCCGGGGTCTATTACCTGAACGGAAATCTGAACGTCGGCTCAGCCACCACACTTCGCAATGCGTGGGTCGGTACCCAGCCGGCCACGGCGGGTGTCATGTTCTATTTCCTGAGTGGGGGGCCTGTATTCGCCGGTGGTTCGGGAGCGGCAAGCAGCGTTATTGGAACGGTACCCTCGTACTATATGAATTGTTCGAGCACGACCACCCCGGCCGGAACGCCCGCCACCTTGACTGGGAATGTGCTGATATCACAATGCTCCGGGGCAGGCACTTATGTCGGCGCGCCAAGCGCTGACTCCTATTCGGCTACCGGGTCTCGTGGCCTCCTGTTTTTTTCCGGCCATGCAAACACGTATAACAACACCTTGATCGGAGCGGGCGCGACGTTGAACTTCAGCGGCGTACTTTATTTCCACAACAGCAGTTATGCTGACTTAGTGCAGTTGAGTGGCGCGGGTGGCGCAACCAACTACGCCGTCGGCAACATTGTGGTTGACCAGTTAACCCTGAGCGGAGCCGGCATCATCGAAATGGATCTGACTGACACCTCCGCCTCGGCTAAACCGGAAGCCAGCATCTTTCAGTGACTGCGGCAGTTGCCACGGGGAGAGGCGCACCGCAGTCACTGTCCCACTAGTTTCCACCGCAAACCAAGGGCTGCGGAACGGGATAAGCCTGCAGGAACCGCTCCGCTGCCGCAGGATCCCAGGCAGCCGTCCGGTCGGGTGGAGGTATGAATCCCTTTTCCGGCGGGACAAGTAACCACACCTGGCGATCCCTGAATGCGCACAGCAGAGGCACGTTAGACTCCCCAGGCTCTGAATCTCGCGCCCAGATTGCATGCTGGCTGGGAATGTCGTAGCCGTTGTAAATCCAGTCGTTCTGCCAGAGATGACCGGCGCCGTAGCGGACGATCACCAGTTGTTTGCCGGGTTTCGAGTCAATAATGTGGTGGATGTCCTGCCACGCCGGAGTCTGCCCGTCCAGGTTCATCCAGGTCCCCCAGGTAGGAAATCCGTTGGTCGGAACCACCATGAGCCGCACCCCGGCCATGACGACAATCGACGCCAGCGTGCCGCGGTATAACTTGAGCCAGACAACGCTCCTGCGGCCTAGCACCTGCATCCAGCGCAGCCCGTTCAGCAATATGAGATACACAATTCCCGTGACCACGGCGAAGTAGTGTGCCTGCAGCCAGGTCTCCGAGATAAAGCCAACACAGGCAAAGGCGAGGGTGTATATCAACACCCGCGACTTCCTGGCGCGCCAGGTCGGAATCAAGCCCATAAGAGGCAGTGTCAGCGCGGGAAAAATAAAGAAAAGCCATTGATAAATACCCTTAGCCACGACCTCCGCAACAAAGTCAACTTTCGTTTTCATGGTTGCATACGGGAACATATCCCCGTCGCGGTTGTAGATAAGCTGCTCCGGGAACTGGTAGTGAACCCCAAGGTTCGGTTTGCCAAATAGAAGCGGCGGGCACATGCCCCATTGCTGCCAATGAGCTACCCAGGGGAAAGTAAGCCGGCCCGTCACCCGATAACAGTAGTAGCCGGTGCAAACGGCCCCCACCAGCAGAACCGCGAGCCCGGGCGCCAGCACGCGAAAACCTTCTTTCTTCTTCACCAGGATCCACAAGGTATAAGAGCAAACCGGTAACGAAAGGAGAGCCCCTTCAAATGGACGCGAGTTGGCCAGGAGGAGCAGCGCGATCGCCATCAGCAGCCCGTGGCGTAGCTTCGGGCTACGTGTAACCCTGGCGGCAGCGCCCAGCAGCAGGCAGCCCCCCAGCATGGCCACCGATCCGCCCCAGTACCCATTACCGAAGTAGCTGAACCAACTCATCCGCACCACCGCCAGCAAGCCGCCGAGCAAGGCCCACTCCGCCGGAAGATACGCCTCCAGCATCCAGCACAGGCTCGCCGCGGCCAGCGCCATGCTTAGCATCACACCCGCCCGTGGACTGCGAAAGAAGCGCTCGCCGAACGCCATAAACAGCCCCGGCGCGGCTCCATACTTCGACATATAGGTGGGCTGCAGCAAGACGTGAAACGCCTCGAAGTGATGCCATTGTGGTGGAGTCGGATTGGTAAGTCGTCCATGAGCAAATGTCTCGCTGGCCAACAGGTAGCTGAATTCATCCTGCACCCTGGGCGGCGCAAACGGCTCGATGGGCAGCAGGGCAATGCGGCCAAAGAACGACAGCAGGAAGACCACCACGCAAGCGCGTCCTCGCTGCTGCGCGAAAGCGCGAAAGCGACGCCCGGGAAAGGCCGCCGAAAACCTCACCGGAAGCAGGAACAGGAGAAGCAGCGTCACCAGCGTCTCGATAAGGCAAAAAGACAGGTGACGCGTCTCCACGTGAAAGAACCTTATGTAGTTGGTCACCAGCATGGCGAGGCTACCCGGCGGAAGAGGATGGCCAACCCGTCATCGTACTCAGCACGCCAGTCCTCGCTTTCTCTTAACAAGCTGGACAATGGCGAATCCACGGGCATGAGCACCCATTTCACCTGGTACCGATCGAGTGGTTCCCGCCATTGCCGCGATCCAAGGATCGCCTTCCCGTATTCTTTAACGAACGCCTCTCCATAAAAATCGTGGCGGTCGTCGAAGTAGACCTTGGTTTCCGGATAGAGCCTGTAAATCAGGTAAGCACCCCAGGTGTCAGAGCTGAAGAGATGATCGCGAATGCCCCTTTGCGCTATGAATTGGGCTGCTCTTACAGGAAAGACCTTCTCATCAAAATGGGCGTCCAGCATGTGTCGCGAAAAGATCCGCCCACCGTTCAAGACCAGCGCCACGGATGCCACCATCACCAGGGCCGCCGCCACATGCCCATGGAGCTGCCTTTCCAGCCGCGCCATGCTGTCTGAGATATCTTGTAGGGAATGTAACCATCGCGGATAGGTAGCATGGGCTATCAGCGGCCCTAGAACCAGGCTCATAATGATGGCTGCAATCGGTATGTTGCGGCCCGCATATAGCCCCGCGTGCAGCGAGAACAACAGAAGCAGAAAGCCGGTAGCGGTGAGCCGGGCCCGTCCCAGTACGGCCCCTGCAATCACCAGCGGGATGAATAACTCAAAGTACCGGTACGCCGAAACATGGAAATTCGGCGACATGAACTCCTCGATGTTGTCCATTAAGAAGCTATCGGACAAGTATCGATATACATGAACATGCAGCCGGTATCCGTAAGGCGTAAGCAGCGTGGTCAACAGGCAGACGAAAAAGACGATGACCAATGGAGCTGTTTCCTGCCGCTTTCTGTCCCCAATGGACCCCACGGCAAAGATGCCGAGCAGCGCCAGCCCCAGGATGAATCCCGCGTGAAGATTGACCCAAAGCAACATCAGGGGTGGGAGCCAGAGGAGTGCCCGGCGCTGGCCCTGGGCAAAGCGCAGTAGACTTTCCACCCAGAGCAGGGTGAACAGCCAGCTCAGAACGTGCGGCCTGGCGAGCATATGAACCTGGGCAGCCGCGGTCGCCAACAGTGTCAGCAGCGCGGCCACTGCCAGGTTGCCGCTCCGCCGCAAAATGAATCGAAACAGAAGCGCAAACGTAAAACTGATCACCGCAGCGGTAAAGAGCACAACGCCGTTCAAACCCCCGGCATGGTGGATCGCGGCAATCCCCACGTCGTACATCCACTCCCATGCGTACCAGGGCTCCCCATGCCGGGTGTAGGAAAAGGAATCGGTGCGCGGCACTGTGTGTGTAGCCAGGATTTGCTCGCCGTTCCGTATATGCCAACCAGTATCGGCGTCGCGCAGCAGGCCGGCACTCATCGGGCTGAAGGCAAGCAGGCATAGCAGGACCAGGAAAAACAGATCGCCAAATGATGGCAACGCCCAGCGCAGCCAAACGGCGGGTGGTCTTTCCCGGGTCATCGTTGCTCCGGTCAATCCCGGGGGCCGGTGAGCGCATACGCGCCCAGAATGGTGAGCAATGGATCGATAACCAGCCGGTAGCGAAACTCCGCATGAGTTATGTAATAAGGGAAAGGGAAGAACAACAGGGGAAGGCTGAACAGCAGGGCCAGGCGGATTCGCCCGGCTCTGCACAAACGCCATATACCCAGCCCGGCAAGCGTAGTTGTCAATACGGCATGCAAGGCAAAAATCAAAGAACCGTCTTTGTTACCAGTACCGGTCCAGAAGCGGATGAATCTCAAGCCGCTGCGTTTCAGGAACTCAACTGGATGGGCGCGAATGTAGGTCCGGGCGAGAGCTGATTTGTCGCGCATGTACGCGACCTCGCCTTTGCCGACATACTGGCCGTATTCCCACTGATTGAAGAGTGGAAACTCCGATTCATCCAGGAAGCCCGTGGCTCCAGCGCGGTTGCCTACCCACAATTCGAACCCAACCGTGCTGCGCAGGGGAATGAAAGCACCAAGCACTCGCGCATTTCGTATCGGCCACGGAGCGTAGATAAGGACGAACACGACCAGGGCCAGCAGAGGCGAATAGTAAGAGCTTTTGCGCGTTTGCCACGCCGCCCATCCCAGCAGGGCCAACAAAGCCATCAGCAGAGCTGGATTCACCAGGGCAGCCAATCCACAATAGGCGCCCATCAGTGCCCATAGAAGCCTGGTTGGCTTTTGTTCACAGCGCAGTGCCAAAGCAATCATGCCCACCAGCAACAGGGTGGACAAGCATGTCTCCCAAAAGATCGTCGGCATCCAGATCAGCGGCAGCGATACCGCCCAAAACACTCCCGCCAGATCAGCCGTTCTGCTATCGAAGCACCGCCGCGCAACCATCATGATCAGCAGCACGGTTGTCACGCTGAACAGTACTTGCATCAACATCACCGCGATCGCCGCAGCGAATGTGAAGGACCCGAAGATGCGAAAGAAGAGGGAGATGAGTGCTGGGTATCCAGGAGCTAAAAGCGCAGTCGGTCCCGTCGAGCCGCCGAAAGGCGAACTAAGGCCCTGGCCTGCGACCAGCGATTGGGCCAGCGTCCCCAACTCAATCCCACGGGAATAAATCCAGTTGTGCGGAAACTGCGTGACGGCAAACCATACGACCAATAACCGCGCGGCCAGCGCCAGCCCGAGAATAGCAACTGTATGGGTTTTTAATTCACCAGCATCCTCGGATGCCGGCGCCATGCCATGCCACAGGCTACTTCGTTCCGTTAAACGAGTAGCCAAAGCCGAAGCGGAAAATAGGCAGGAAGGTTGCGTAGCTGAGGTTGTGGTTATTACGTGCGATGAACTGGGCCAGATTCCCCTGAAAGCCGGCATCCTGGTTTACGGATTCACACCCAATTGCCGGCGGTTGTGTGGGATCGCACGCGCTACCGGTGAAGGAAACTTTTAATCCGGGCTGGCCAACATAGTAGAACCCTGCTTCTACCGGAAAGCTGAAATGGCCGCTGGTGCGCTGGACTATGTTGCCCCAGCCCAGCGTAAAGCCGGGCGAGACTTTTCGAAAGTCGACCGACCCAGCTCCGTGCAGCGGGTCGGTCAGGCTGCTGATGTAATCCTGACCGTTCAAGGTGATGGTGCTGCCCGAGGGCACCAGTGCGGTTGCCCGGGCACGATTGTCATTGAGGAACACGACCACGGGACTTAACCGAAAGCTGCCGCCGAAGGGAAGCCAATCCAGCGACGCGTGTCCGGACTGCATACGCAGCTGGACGGCGACATTGGCGCCCTGGTCCTGGAAGGTGGTGGAATAACTGAAGTATTCCGCACCCGCGCGCAGGTTGAATTTTCTCGCCAGGGGTGTTGCCAGGTCCACGCCTGCGCCGCCCAATCCGGCATAGAGGCCGATGCCCACCCTGGAAAATGGGGGATAGCTGCTGGGCAAAGCGGGAGTCGCAGCCTTTACAAAATCTTGTGCGATTCCGCGACGGCTGGAAGCGAGCACGGCTAAAGTCAATGCAATCAACGGAAGTATCCCTGCGCGCATGGAAGCACACTCACTCGTCTCGCTTTCGTTATCGGCAGACCGAGCCTGGCAGAGAGGTTTCGAAGCCACAACTTTTTCCACCCCTTCACGTCTTAACCTGCAGGAGTTAAACCAGCCATGCACCGTCCCCCCGGTCTCTTTGCAGTCTTGCTCTTGCTCATGACGCCGCTCGCCCTCATGGGTCAAAGTGCGCCGGGCGCCCAGCCGCCCTTGAACTGGGTTCCGCAGGGATTTGAGGTTCTGGGTCAGCGCGCCGCCTTTCACACTGACTTCACCTTTGACCGCTCGATGCTGCAGGTTGCCAGCTTCTTTGTCGGCGACGCCGACCCTGAGGCGCGCGCCGCGATTGCCAAGTTGAATGGCATCTCGGTACACAGCTATCACTATGCTTCGCCGGGCCTTTATGATCCTGCCGCGCTGGACGTGATCCGCCGCCAATTTGAGGCCTCTGGTTGGAGGCATCTGGTCGCGGCCCATGGCAAGGGCGATCCCTTCAACCCTAACCAAACCGACCTTTGGATCAACTTTGCCCACATGGATGTCACGGGAATGATGGTGTTGATCTCAGGCCCCAAAGATCTAAACCTGGTCGCGCTCGACGGGGACATCAGCACCGTGGATCTGTTACATCTGCGGGGTCATTTTGGGATCCCGCGTTTCTCTGGTGACCGCTTTGAGCCCGGCAAAGGTTCGGCGGCGCGTCCGCCGTACGTCGCGCCTGCCCCACCTCAATCGATGCCAGACCAGGCGCAAGACCCCGGCCCGGCCCAATATCCCGGCAGCATCGGCGTAGGCGCAGGTTCAGATGCCCAGCCCGTAGACGCCGCTCCCCCGCCCCCAACCCCACCAGGATTGTGATTTCGGCGCGGACGAATACTAAGTGGGTGTTCCGGCTAGGACCCATTTGCGAGGAGAAACCCAGGTCTCAAAAGCGAGACCTGGTTGTTCCGGCCTCACGAAGGAGTCCCGCAGGGACGAAACAACCTGTAGCCCGGCACGTCAGTGCCGGGTAGGAGAACGTTCATGACGAGTCCCGTAGGGACGACACAATACCGCACCTGCTGCTTGCCAAAAAGCCGCTAAGGATTCGGTTCCGCAACCCGGTTAGAGCAATCCCGCCGCCGCTGCTTTGCGCTTTTCCCCAACTTCCAAATGGACATGCAACAACGAAACCGCAGCCGGCGTCACTCCCGGAATCCTGCTCGCTTGCCCCAGCGTTTGCGGCCGCACCCTGGTCAAAGTTTCCTGCATCTCCCGTGACAACCCACTAATCCCCGCATACTCAAACTCTGTGGGAATAGAACGCTGCTCCGCCTTCTTGAGCTTATCGATGGCCTTGCGCTGCTGATCCAGATACCCGGCGTACTTAATCTCTGTCTCGACCGACTTCAGCTCATTCCGAACCCTGGCATTCACAGCACCACTAAAGAACGTCAACGGGCCATCCTCCCATTCCGGCCGCAAAACCGGCAGCAGCGCCTCCAGCGAAATCTCCGGCCGCTTCAGCAATTGCGCATACGTCTGCCCAGCCACATTCCCCAAATCAGGGAACACCGTGCTCAGCCGTGAAGGGTGCACCTTGCTCGTAGCTAGCATTTTCTCGAGTGCCACCGCGCGCTCCTGCTTCTCTTCATAATCCTGCCAGGCGTTGCTCGAGATCAGCCCCAGCTTGTGCCCATACGGAGTCAAACGCCGATCGGCATTATCAATCCGCAAGTGCAACCGGAACTCAGCCCGCGAAGTGAACATGCGGTACGGTTCGTTGGTCCCCTTGCTGATCAGGTCGTCAATCAAAATGCCGGTATACGCTTCGCTCCGATCGAGCGTGAACGGCCCCTCCCCGCGAACCAGCAGCGCCGCATTGACCCCGGCCATCAGGCCCTGGCACGCTGCCTCCTCGTAACCCGAAGTGCCATTAATCTGCCCCGCAAGGAACAGACGCCCAATCTTTTTCACCCCTAGGCTTCGATCGAGCTCCTTGGCATCGATGGCGTCGTATTCAATCGCATACCCAGGCCGCAGCATCTCCGCATTTTCAAGACCAGGAATCGATCGCACCACTTCCCACTGCACTTCCATCGGCAGGGAGGTCGACATGCCATTGACGTAAACCTCGTTGGTATCCAAACCCTCGGGCTCCAGGAAAAACTGATGCTGCTCCTTATCTGGAAACCGCACCACCTTATCTTCAATCGAAGGGCAGTAGCGAGGGCCTACAGCCGTGATTTGTCCGGAATACATGGGCGATCGGCTGACATTCTCCCGGATAATCCGCAACGTCTCTGGCGTGGTGTAGGCAATGTGGCAGGAGATCTGCTTTTGCGGCAGCTCCACCGTGCGAAAGCTGAAAGGAGTCGGGTCAGCATCTCCAGGCTGCTCCGCAAAACGGCTCCAATCGATACTGCGGCCATCCAGGCGCGGAGGGGTTCCAGTCTTGAGCCGGCAACCGCGCAGCCCCAGCCGCTTGAGCGCCTCGCCCAGCAGCACGCTGGGTGGTTCGCCACTGCGGCCGGCGGGGTACCGTTCTTCGCCGCAATGGATCAAACCATTCAGAAAGGTGCCTGTGGTGATGACCACCGCACCCGCGAAGACCGTACGCCCATCCCGCAGCTTCACCCCGCTCACCGCGCTGCAGGCATCGAGGATCACGTCCACCACTTCCGCCTGCTTGATATGCAGATTCGCCTGCGATTCCAGCACCTGCCGCATTTTCACCCGGTACTGGCGCTTGTCGCACTGCGCTCGCGGGGACCAGACGGCCGGCCCGCGCGACGTATTCAGCAGGCGAAACTGGATGCCGACGGCATCGGCCACCTCGCCCATAATCCCGCCCAGCGCGTCCACTTCCCGCACCAGGTGCCCCTTGGCGATGCCGCCAATAGCGGGATTGCAAGACATTTGCGCGATCAAGTCGAGATTGAAACTAAACAGCGCCGTACGCAGGCCCATACGCGCCGCCGCCATCGCCGCCTCGCAACCTGCGTGCCCCGCACCCACTACTACAACGTCGTAGCTTTCCGTAAACCCCATAACCCTTCTATTCTAGAGCCTTGGCAGGAGATGTTATGGAACAGACGAAGATTGCACTATTGGGGCTTGGACTGATGGGTTCAGGCATGGCGGGCCGCCTGCTCGACGCGGGTTACCCACTCAGCATTTGGAATCGCACCCCAGGCAAAACACAGGCTCTGGCCGACCGCGGAGCCAAGGTAGCGAACTCCCCGCGTGCCGCGGCCAAAGACGCGCAGGTAGTGATCAGTATGCTGGCTGATGTTCCCGTCTGCCGCGACGTGTGGACGGGACGCGGCGAGGCCCTGGTCGACGCTGCTCCTGGAACCATTTTGGTGGAGTCGAGCACGGTCACCGTGGAGTGGGTTGAAGAACTCGACCGCGCGGCTAAGGATCACGGCTGTGAGCTGGTCGACGCACCCGTCACCGGCAGCAAAGGGCAGGCTGAGGCTGGGCAGTTGCTCTTTCTGGCCGGAGGGCAAGCCTCCACCCTGGACAAGATCACCCCCATCCTCAAGGCCATGGGTAGGGATGTCGTGCACGTTGGCCCGGTGGGCAGCGGTGCTCGCCTGAAGCTGATCAACAACTTCCTTTCCGGCTCGCAGGCCGCGGCCTTGGCCGAAGCCCTCTCTCTGATTGAACGCAGCGGGCTGGACGTCGATAAGGCGCTGGGCGTGCTCACCGAAGGAGCTCCCGGCAGCCCCATCGTTAAGACTCTCAGCGGCCGCATGACCCAACGCCAATATGAGCCTCAGTTCCTGCTCCGCCTCATGGCTAAGGACCTTCGTTACGCAGTCAGTGAAGCCGAGCTTCAGGACCTTGATCTGGATATGGGCAGAGCGGCTCTGCGCGTGTTCGAACACGCCATTACCGCCGGACAAGGGGAAGAGGATATGTCCGCAGTGATCGAGCAATTCCGTGTCCGGGCCGGCAGCACCAGGTGAGCATTTTGGGCAAACTCTATGCCCGGTGGATGTATCGCTGGGAAACGGACCTCACCACCCGCGACACCAATCGTATTGTGCGCCCGGTAGAGTGGGGGTTCGATTGGCTGGAGGAGTTTGCCAGCTCGAATGGGTTCCCCTATTCCGCCCCCGCAGACGATGCCGAGGCGGAGCAGAGGATGCTCCGGTTGAACGACTCTATCCTGCACCATCGGGCGGAGTTTTTCGCTTATGAGACTCCGTCCGACTTTGTGTTGGAGGAGCGTCACCCGCAACTGTTTCCCACCAATGTCAGGCCGGAAACTCTCAAGCACGATGCCAGGGTTCGCCAGCGCGCCGCCCTGGGCAAACTTCCCACGGCGGAGTTTCTTCGCTTCACGTCGCCGGTGCGCACTCCCTATCCGGAAAACGATTTAGTCAACGCCCGCTGGTTCCCTGCGCCGGCTGAAAAGATGGCAGGCAAGCCCAAACAGGCGATCATCGTGATGCCGCAATGGAATGCCGACGCCTTCAGCCACAATGCTCTCTGCTCCATTTTTAACCGCTTTGGCGTTTCTGCCCTGCGCCTCAGCAAGCCCTACCACGACATCCGCCGTCCGGCAGAGCTGGCGCGCGCCGATTATGCGGTCAGCGCCAACGTGGGGCGAACCATCGCCTCTTGCCGCCAGGCGGTGGTCGACATCCGTTGCTGCATCGATTGGCTGCAGCAGCAGGGCTACGAACAGTTTGGAATCCTTGGCACCAGTCTCGGCTCCTGTTATGCCTTTCTTGCCGCCGCGCTCGACAGCCGTATCCGCATCGCTGCTTTCAATCACGCCTCCATGTCTTTTGGAGACGTGGTGTGGACCGGACAAAGCACCAGGCACATTCGCGCTGCCTTTGAAGGCATCGGCGTGACCCATGAACAATTGCGCGATGTGTGGGCCTGCATCAGCCCTTCTCATTACATGGATCAGTTTGCTGCCAATCCAAGAAAGATTCTCCTGGTGCATGCCACCTATGACCTGACCTTTCTGCGCGAGTACTCGCAGCAGGTGATCGAGAACTTTCGCCGCCGGGGAGTTGATTTTGTTTCCAAAGTGCTTCCTTGCGGGCATTACACAACCGGTGAAACTCCCTACAAGTTCATGGACGGCTGGTACATAGGTTCCTTTGTTTACTCCGCCTTCAAAGAGGCCCGGTGATTAAGCGCACGATGGTAACCAAAAGGTAACTTATCGCGCTTATCGCGCACTTTTTTTGCAGGGTACGGCCTTCAGGCCGTACGTAATTAATCAAAAACCAGGCCGGCTTTAGCCGCTGAGGGCCGTGGTCTACTGGCAACAGCGACTTTTTCCGCATCCTCTCCATCCGCTTCCAGCCATGATCTAAAATCGCACTATGTCTGACCGTATGCGCCGCCCGCTTGCCGAGGCCGATCCAGAGATCGCCGCGGCTGTTGACCATGAAATCCGACGCCAGCACGAAGGCCTGGAAATGATCGCCTCGGAGAATTTCGTCAGCCAGGCGGTGATGGAGGCGGTTGGATCGGTCTTCACCAACAAGTACGCAGAGGGCTATCCCGGCAAACGCTATTACGGCGGATGCGAGTTTGCCGACGTAGTGGAGAACCTGGCACGCGACCGGGCTAAGCAGCTCTTTGGCGCAGAGTATGTCAATGTGCAACCGCACTCCGGTTCGCAAGCCAATGCTGCGGCCTATATGGCTGTCCTCAATCCAGGGGACACCATCCTCGGTCTTGACCTGGCGCATGGCGGCCACCTGACCCACGGGCACAAGCTCAGTTTTTCCGGCAAGCTCTATCGCGCAGTCTTTTATGGCGTCGAGAAGGACACAGAGCGGATTGACTACGACAAGCTCGAAGCCCTTGCTGAGCAAGAGAAGCCGAAGCTCATCATTGGCGGAGGCAGCGCATATCCCAGGATTATCGATTTTGCCCGCATGCGGCAGATTGCCGATAAGGTGGGTGCGTTTCTGTTAATCGATATGGCGCATTTCGCCGGCCTGGTGGCTGGCGGCGTTCATCCTTCGCCTGTACCCCATGCGCACCTCGTCACCACCACCACGCATAAGACGCTTCGCGGACCCCGCGCCGGCATGATCCTGTGCCAGCAGCAATTTGCCGCTGCAGTCGACCGAAGTGTTTTCCCCGGCCAGCAGGGCGGACCACTGGTTCACGTCATCGCCGGCAAGGCCGTCGCTTTTCGTGAGGCACTGGAACCGGGATTCAAGCAATACGCACAGCAAGTGGTCGCCAACGCGCAGGCTTTGGCCGACACCCTGGCGGCCGAAGGCTATCGCGTGATTTCCGGTGGAACCGACACTCATCTGATGCTGATAGATGTTTTTTCCCGCGGCGTGCTGGGCAGCGAAGCCGAGTTCGCGCTGCACGAAGCGGGCATCACGGTGAACAAGAACGCAATTCCTTACGACACCAATCCGCCTATGAAACCCAGCGGAATCCGCATTGGCAGCCCAGCCATGACTACTCGTGGTATGCGCGAGCCGGAAATGCACACCATCGCCAAGTGGATCACGCAAGCGCTCGATCACCGCAACGACCCTCAGGTCCTGCGCAGTATCCGCGGCCAGGTGCTTGAACTAGCCGACAGCTTCCCACTCTACAGCTGGTTACGTGTGCCCGAGACGGTCGCCGCCGAGTACGGCGCGTAGCATAATCACTATTCCGCTCGCACCAACTCTGTTCTTACCAAAGGACTAGAAAAAGGTGGGTGGCCCAGGTCTCGCTTTTGAGACCTGGGTTTCTCCTCGCAAATGGGCCCTCTATCCCCGCCACCAATCGACGGGTGCCCCATCCTTCGCGTTCTTTGCGAAGGGTGGGATAGGCAAATCTCACCCCTCGACGGCCTGCGTTCCAGGTAGATCATGCTGATCAAAGATCAAAGTACTGCGGTGGTCGTTGCCGCGAGGCTATTGCACCACTACAGTCATGGTTGTGTTGTGGCTCAAGCTGCTCGAGGTCGCGGTAATGTTTGCCGTATAGGTCCCAGCGGTTGTTCCCGGCGTAGACGGCGGGGGCGAGGACGATCCACCGCCGCCGCAGCCAATAAAAGACGCGCCAACCAATGTAATGAATACGATCGCCATAAGCAGCGGCCGCTTCCGCTTCCACGGAAGCAGGGTGCCCAGCAACATCGCCGTCCATACCACCGGAGCGCCGCCAAAAGGAAGCCCGGAGTGAGAGGCCGTCTTGGGTGCGGTTGTTGCAATCGTAACCGTTACGGTGAGCGCTGTGCCGCTCAGCTGCACCGCAGAGTTTGACAGACTACAGGTGGGCGCCGGTGTTGCGGCCGGCGTGACGCTGCAGCTGAGGTTTACTGTTCCCGTAAAGCTTCCCGCAGGGGCGATCGCAATGCTGAATTGCGCGTTCTGCCCGGCTGGGACCGTTTGCGAAGGTTGCGATCCCGAGGCTAACCCAATCGTGAAGTCCGGAGCCGCCGCGCCGACACCGGAAAGCGCGATACTCTGCGGACTACCTCCGCCGCTCTGCGCGATGGTGATATTGCCAGTCCGATTTCCCACGGCGGACGGCGCAAACGTAACCGAGATCTGACAACTGCTCCCAATGGCCAGCGATGTCCCGCAGGTATTTGTCTGCGCGAAATTACCTGCGGCGGAAATGCCGGTGATGTTTAACGGAGCATTTCCGATGTTGGTCAGGGTTGAAGTCTGCGCCGCGCTGGTGCTACCCACCGTTTCGGAGGCAAACGTCAGCGTGGTGGGGCTTAGCTTCACAGCGGGTCCAACAGCCGTACCGGCCAGCTCCACCGATTGCGGACTACCCGGTTCCGTCCCGCTAATCGCAAGACTGGCCAATCTCGATCCGCCGGATGTAGGGGCGAATGTGACATTGACAGTGCAGTTGGCGCCGGCTGCGAGCGAACCTCCGCAGTTATTAGTCTCGGCAAAGTCGGAGCTATCTGGACCCGCGAGGCTGATCCCGCTGATGCTCAACCTGGAATTTCCGGTGTTGACCAGCGTGACCGGCAAAGGCTTGCTGCTGGTGCCGATTGCTTGCGACGGGAAGATGGCCCGCGCGGGATTGGCTGTGAGTGCTGGACCATTGACCCCGATCCCAGTGAGTGGAATGGCGACAGGGCTGGCTTTGGTACTGTCACTGAGCGTGATAGTGCCCGCGTCCGACCCCGTGTTGGTGGGTGAGAAGCTCACCGTAATGGCGCAATGAGCTCCCGCCGCGAGGCTGCTTCCGCAGTCGTTCGTCTGGCTGTAGTCTCCGCCGGCGGCAATGTTGGTTATGTTAAAGCTGACGCTCGCCGGGTTGCTGATGGTGATGGTTTGGGGTGCGCTCATCGTTCCCGCGCCCTGCGATCCGAAATTTAGCGAGGAGGGTGCGACGGCCTTGAACGGTGTGCTCAGCAGTACGGAGATTTCATTTGCCGCAGTGGTATAGCCTGTCGACGCAACAACGTCCGGTATTCCATCATGATTCAGATCCACTACGGCGCCGGCGCCGGCTGTGAGGAAACTCAGAATGGGCTGACGGAACGTCCCATCTCCGTTGCCCAACAGAACCTCGGATCCGCCGCCATAGTCGCTGGTAAGGAAGAGGTCAGTCTTTCCATCTCCGTTAAAGTCGCCGACAGCTAGAAACCCTTCCCCGCCGGTTTGAAATCCTTCGCCGTCGGCGGAGCTAATGGGGGTTTGAAAGGTGCCGTCGCCATTCCCCAGAAGAACCAACACCTGAGGTGCCAACGCCGTTGTCAGCGCCAGATCCAGCTTGCCATCGCCGTTGAAGTCTCCCGCAGCCAGAGAAAGGCCTTGACTAGTGGGGGCATAGTCCTGATGCGGCCGGAAGGTTCCGTCTCCATTGCCGAGATGCAGAGAAATTCCCGCCTGCGTTAGGGTAACCAGGTCAAGCTTTCCATCTCCGTTGAAATCGCCGGAGATGATGTGTGCCGGTTGAACTCCTGTGGAGTAATCCACATGTGTTTGGAAAGTGCCGTTTCCATTGTTGAGAAGGATGGAAATTGTGCTTGAGGCCGAATTAGCAGTGGCCACATCGGGTTTGCCGTCTCCATTGAAGTCGCCGATCGTCAGATCTTCCGGCTCCAGGCCAACAGCATATTCCACCGGCGACTGAAATGTGCCGTCCCCGTTGCCAATAAGAACAACCAGATCTCCAGGCTGGCAGGCGGTATTACCCTCATTGCAATTGACGTAAACGGTGGCTACATCGGCTTTACCGTCAGCGTTCAAATCTGCGGCCGCGATGAATCCTGTGTTCTGGGGAATCGTCGTAGGGATTTGTGCCTGGAGAGTCCCATCGCCATTCCCCAGGTAAACGCTCAGAGGTGTGTTCGCCCCCACCGGAACAAAATTAGTCGCGGCTGCAAAATCGGGTTTGCCGTCCCCATTGAAATCGGCCGAAACCACTTGGGAAGCGGGATAACTAGGTGAATAGGCATAGCCCGTTCCTCCAATGAATGTGCCGTCGCCGGCGCCAAGCAAGAGAGAAAGCGCGGCCGAGCCGGGGGTTGGGCAAATGGACGACGGCAGGCAGCCTGATTCCGCGACCGCTAGGTCTAATCTCCCATCTCCGTTAAGATCGGCCACCAGCACATCAGCGGCAGTGCTGGCGGAGTAATTCAAAGGTGTCTGAAAGTTCCCGTCGCCATTGCCAAGAAGAACTGCGATTCCGGTCCCCTCCGCGATCACAAGGTCAGGCTTTCCGTCGCCATTCAAGTCAGCCGCGGCGGCTCCCCCATTAGTCCCCGAGCTGTCGTTACCGACACCGCCATAAACTGCGTGCAGCACGAATGTTCCATCGCCGTTCCCGAGAAATAGAGCACCGCCTTCATACAAGTCCAATTTGCCATCGAGATTAAAATCGGCCGCCGCGAATGGCGTGGCCGTTCCCGACTCGTATCCGCCGGCATACGTTATGGGAGCTTGAAAAGTCCCGTCTCCATTGCCCAGCAGCGTGCTAGGGCCAGAAACGACCAGGTCGAGTTTGTGGTCGTTGTTGAAGTCGCCGACCACCAGTCCCTGTGCGCTAGGCACTTTGTAGACCACTTGCGACTGAAAGGTTCCGTCCCCTTGGCCGAGCAGCACAGAAACGCTGTCATCCTGTGCGTTCGCGATAGCCAGATCGAGTTTGCCGTCGGCGTTGAAGTCAGCCGCCGCGAGCGCGGAAGGATTCTTCCCGGTTGCGTAGTCAAGATGTGGCTGGAAGCTTCCATCACCGTTCCCCAGCAAAATGCTCACCGTGCCGGCATTGCAAACGAGTTCCGTATCCGCAAGGCCAGTTGTCTGGTAGGTGCAATTGCTGTTCGTGACCGCCAGGTCCAGGATGCCGTCGCCGTTGAAGTCCCCGCTGACCACGGCGGAGGGCGCGGGTCCTGTCGGATAGCTAACCGGCAAATTGAATCCGCCGTTTACGTCCCCCAAAACCACGGAAACCGTGTTGCCGCCTTGACTTACGGAAACCAGGTCGGTGATGCCATCACCGTTGAAATCTCCGCTGGCCACTGAAAATGCGCCCGGTGCGACAGGTAAATCGGTCCTGCCGAAGACGTAGGTTTGGCCGTGACTCGCGGTGACCAAAAGCAGAAAAGAAATCATCAGTACAACAAGCCGAAGGTTACGAATAGGGCCACCCCTGTCACTTAGAAGGTCCGGGAAGCGAGTCAATCTTACTGTTCGTTTGAGCGCCTGGAAAGGAAAATCAGGAAGGATAATTCGCACCACCGTAATGGGCCGCGGTTGATAACCCAACTAACTAATCGGGAGCGCGATCTGTTCCTTAGGGGCGGAGTGGAGAGATAGGCAGTCTTAGATATCTCTCAACTAATCGCTTAGGGAGACTCATTGCCCAGTTGGGAAGACCTGATCTCGATCAACTTAGGCAGAACATCGCCCAGGTCCACTGCCGGGCCGTGTGGCTGGCCAAAGGCTAGATAGATCTTCCGGTAAAGCGGATAAAGCTTTTCATACACGCCCACAGCTTCGGACTGTGGCTGATACGTTTTGTACGTCAGGCACATCCTGGCCTGCGCCTCTTCGATGGAGGAGAAGGTGCCGGCGGCGAGAAAGGCGAAGATGCCGGATCCCAGGCTGGTCGGAATACCGTCCGGCACCAGCACGGGTTTGCCCAGTACGTTGGCGTAAACCTGGTTGAGCACGGCATTATTTTGCGGCACACCACCGGCATTGATGACGCGCTCTACGGGCACTCCATATTCGGCCAAACGCTCGAGGATGATGCGGGTGTGAAACGCAGTGCCCTCGATCGCGGCGAACAACTCGTCCTGTGCCGTGTTCCCCAGGTTCCAGCCCAGGGTGATGCCTCCAAGCTCGGGATTGACCAGGATCGTGCGGTCACCATTGTCCCAGCTCAGACGCAGCAGGCCAGTCTGTCCTGGCCGATAGCTTTCCAGGCCCCGGCTTAGCTCCGCGACTTTGACATTGGCGCGGCGCGCAATGGCTTCGAAGATGTCACCCGTAGCCGAGAGCCCCGCTTCAATGCCGGTGTAGCCCGGATGCACGCTGCCCGGCACCACTCCGCAGACTCCCGGAATGAGTTTGCTTTCCTTCTGCATGGCGATGATGCAGGTTGAGGTCCCAACCACGTTGACCACATCGCCCTGCTTGCAGCCCGCGCCGATTGCATCCCAGTGGGCATCGAAGGCGCCGACGGGAATAGGAATGCCCGCGCGCAAGCCCATCTTCTCCGCCCATTCCGGCGAGAGATGGCCGGCCAGGGCCTCGGAGCTGTGATACTCGCCGCCCAGTT
>Ga0302325_10007360_pt1 | contig 24450 bp, 22 predicted proteins | sample Palsa_T0_2_FD_201948 | JGI IMG/M metagenome (GOLD analysis project Ga0302325, IMG submission 201948) | Peat permafrost microbial communities from Stordalen Mire near Abisko, Sweden - Palsa_T0_2 | ecosystem: Environmental > Terrestrial > Soil > Palsa > Peat permafrost | place: Sweden: Abisko... | reverse complement strand
GTCCTCGGCGAGGCTCAGGCCACGTATGAAGGCGGTGGCCGCGAGTCCCATCAGGCTTCCGAGCAAGGCGAACAGCAGCAGAGCCGCCACCGACGCCGGACGGTCGGCCATGAGCGCCGCCGGAACAGCGAACGCCGGTTGCAGGCCGAGCAGGATACGCCCGATGAAAGTCGCCGTGCCGGTCGCGAGCGCGACGGGCAGAAACGTGCGCGCGCTCAGTTCCGGCATCATCAATTCGATCGCGAACATCACCCCGCCTATCGGCGTATTGAACGTCGCCGCGATGCCGGCGCCGGCGCCGGCTGCGACCAGCGTGATGCGCTGCCACGGCGCCATCCGCACGACCTGCCCGAGCGAGGAGCCCAGCGAGGCACCGATCTGGATGATGGGTCCTTCGCGCCCGACCGCCGCACCGGTGCCGATCGAAACCGCGGAGGCCAGCGACTTCACCGCAGCGACGATGGGCCGGATGACTCCTTGATGGTAATAGATCGCATCCATCACTTCCGGGACGCCGTGGCCGCGCGCTTCCGGCGCGAAATTCGTCACCAGGAACGTGACGATCACGCCTCCGAGGACGGGAACCAGGATGACGTACATGCCCCAAGGACCGGGCGGCGTGAACAAATTGGCGTCGTAATCGATGTCGAACCGGCCGAGAAAGGCGATGTTGTGGATCAGCCCGATCAGGGCGCGGAAGAACACGGCACCGGCGCCGGTGACGAGCCCGACCACAACCGCAAAGAGCGACAATCGCACGAGCCCGATCCGGTGCAGCAGCCTGATTTTCATGGAACGTCTATGCGGACCGCACGGCCGCTCCCCGCTCGCCCGCCCCGGCGGAGGTGCCATGATGTACCCCCCGGCGGACCGTGGGTATCGAATTATACGAAGTTGCCGCTTCTCACAATTGGCCGCGCCGATGCGATCGAAGTCAATCGGCTGTTCGAGCGTCGGCTCGATACCGCCGGTATCGTAGGCGAGAAAACGATTTGATCGGATTGACTGGCCTTGCGCCTAACCGGCAGCGACGACGACATACGGCGGATCTCGATTGACCCGCCCGAGTCCATGGAAGCCGATCACCGAAGGCCGCTTCGCCGCCGGGTCGACGGGGCGGCCATCCTCATTTGCCGCGCCTCGGGGTAACCTCTCACGACCAAGGACTTGATGGGCCCGCATCTGTCGCAGAGATATCCGTGTATCTTGAAATTGACGTACAGGGGGTGGGGAACACACTCCGCAAGAGTGGTTTCGGCGCCGCATATCGGGCACGGGTGTCCTGCCTCGGGCTTGGGCGAATGATCGGAAGAACGCATGTGATTTCCTTTGTCCTTAGACCAAGATGCTGTTTGGTGCTGTTCGTGGGCGCTCTACCCCCGATAGGCCCCGATTTTCCGGACTCAAAAAAAAATCACTGTTCAAAACTGAACATCTTCGCCAATTTGTCCACAGGTTTTCGTGCAAAATAGCACACCTTTCCTGTGCAATATGGCACAGTGGTCTGTTCAATTTTGAACACTCCCGTCCACAGAGTTATCCCGCTCAGAGCCTGATGGCGCACTCCACCGGGGTCTCCGCTTCCGAATCCTTGACCGGCGAGCATTTGTCGTCAATCAATCGGTTACGGTTTAGAATGCTCAGCGCTTGTGCCTCAATAATCGAGATGGCCGGGACAAGCCGGCTACTGCTCAATCTGCTTCAGTTTGAGCATGATCTCGTCCGAAAAGTTCGGGATCATGCTCTAAGCCGATCTCGATGATTTTTCCTGGTCACGCTTGGCTTCCGTCGCGGCAGAGCCAAGGGGACCCAGGGCCGAACCGTTCCCTTCCCGCGTGAAGGCCGCCGCGTTGACCGCGCTCTCGCGGAAGAACTCGCTCAACGTCGAACCGATGAGGCGCACGTGGCGAGACAGCGCGTCGTACTGCTCGGGCCGCAACTTCACGACGACGCGCACCATACCGGCGGAGGTATTTCGGAAACCGCGGGGGGGCCGCTTATCATCGCTGAGGATTGCCATGAGGCCTCTTGGTCCGGCATAGCCACGACTTCTTCGGACGAAGCACCATTGGCATGCGGACACGCCGGACAATAGGCACGGCAATAGAGCCGCGCAGTACAAAATTGCACACGTGAATCTGCGCGTTCGGGAGCGGAGCCGAGGGTGCATTTTTTAAAGCGATTTTCGTCCGTGAGGGCGGTGGCAATCACGCAGCCTCCGCCGCTGCGAACGCGGCAATCCGCGCCTCGATCCGAGTACGTCGGCACGGACTTGGAACTCTACTTCCGTTAGGCCGGCCGGAGCGGGCCGCGAATGCGCGGTTCCTCCGCGGCGGCGACCGGTCGCGCGGCCGTCACGCAAATGCAACACACTTTGACCCGCATCGCCACCCGGCTATTTTGCCCTGGCGCGGCACCGAAAGCACAGGCAATTTGCTCAACTGGAAACGGAAAGATTCGGGTTTGAACGCACGCTCCGCCATGACGATTCCGGCGCATGAAGCGGTTCTCCTGCGCGAGAACCTCGGCGGCATCGCCGTGCTCACCCTCAACCGACCGGCAGCGCGCAACAGCCTCTCGGTGGAGATGCTGGAAGCGACGATCGAGGCTCTCGCCGCGATTGCCGACGATACCGCCATACGTGCCGTGGTCATCGCCGCGAACGGCCCGGCTTTCTGCGCAGGACACGACCTCAAGGAACTCACCGCGCGGCGCGCCGACGCGGACGGCGGCCGCGCCTTCTTCACGGCGGTTTGGAGTCTCTGCAGCACCATGATGCAGGCGGTGATCCGCCTGCCGCAGCCCGCGATCGCCTGCGTCCAGGGCGCCGCCAGCGCCGCGGGATGCCAGCTGGTCGCGACCTGCGACCTCGCGGTGGCCTCGACGGCCGCCACCTTCACCACGCCCGGCGTCAATATCGGCCTGTTCTGCTCATCCCCGATGGTCGCCTTGTCGCGCAATGTCGCCCGCAAGCACGCCATGGAAATGCTGCTCACGGGCGACGCGATCGCGGCGGACGAGGCGCTGCGGATCGGGCTCGTCAACCGGCTGGCGCCGCCCGGCGAGGAACGCAGCGAGGCGATCCGGCTCGCCCGTCACATCGCCTCCAAATCCGCGGCGGCGATCAGGATCGGCAAGGCGGCGTTCTATGCCCAGCTCGAAATGGGCCTCGCGGCAGCCCATGACTATGCCTCGCGCGTGATGGTCGAAAACATGCTCGATCCCGATGCCGAGGAGGGCATCGGGGCCTTCATCGCCAAGCGCAAGCCGAATTGGAAAGACCGATAGCGCCACCGAGGAACGTCGTTCGCCGGTTCGCCAGCAGTGCCATCCCAGCCACGCGTTACGAGCCAGCGTTAAGCCCGTCAATCCACGAATTCCAATCAGGAGGTCCAATGTCTCTGCGCACCAAGCATCTCGGCGCCCTGCTCGCGCTCTCCGTCATCGTCATGGCGGCATCCTGGCCGGCGCTCGCCGAGACCGACGCCGAACGGCAGGCCTGCATCAATGACGCGCAGGTGCACTGCGCCGATCAGATCCCCGACCGCGACCAGGTCTATGCCTGCCTGATCCGCAAGGTGAGCGCGCTGTCCGCACCGTGCAAGAGAATCATCACCGCCGCGATCAGAAGCAACCGGCGCGCGCAGTGACGCACGGCCGCCGGTGAATCACGACCGCTATGACGATGGTTACATTCGCGGTATCCTGAATACCGTGAAGACCATCGCCATGGTCGGCGTCTCGGCGAATACCAGCCGGCCGAGCTACTTCGCCTTCAAATATCTGCTCGATCGCGGCTATCGCATGATCCCCGTCAACCCCGGCCTCGCCGGGCAGGATCTGCTGGGGCAGCGGTGCTACGGGAGCGTGCTCGACATTCCCGAGCCGGTCGACATGGTCGACGTCTTCCGCGCCAGCCGCTATGTGCCCGATATCGTCGCGCAGGCGGTGCGGATGCAGCCTCGGCCGCGCGTGCTTTGGATGCAGCTCGGTATCCGCAACGACGAAGCGGCGGCGCTTGCCGAAGCCAACGGCATCAAGGTGGTGATGGACCGCTGCCCCAAGATCGAATACGGGCGCCTGTCCTCGGAAATCTCCTGGATGGGAGTGAATTCGCGCACCCTCAGCTCGAAGCGGGCGCAGCTGTCCGGCCGCGGCGTGCAGCGGCTCTCCCTCGACCGCGTGACCACCGCCGGCGGCGCCGCCGATGCGGCGGCACGCGGCGACCGCGGTGAAGAAGAAAGCCACTGACACCCATAGGCCGGCAGTGATTCCGGATTCGCGCGAAGACGCGCGCGCCGGAATGACAAGGTGATGGTCGAAGCCCCCGCCCTTGAGCGGACCATTTGCCTCCGATAAAGCTGGGGCCCGGCGCACGCCGCGGCGGAACAAGGATCAGCCATGACCGAACGCATGCCTGGCTTCGCTACCCTCGCCGTCCATGCGGGCGCGCAGCCCGATCCGACCACCGGTGCGCGGGCGACCCCGATCTACCAGACGACGTCGTTCGTGTTCGAGGACGTCGATCACGCGGCGTCGCTGTTCGGCCTGCAGGCGTTCGGAAACATCTATACCCGCATCGGCAATCCCACCAATGCGGTGCTGGAGGAGCGCGTCGCCGCGCTCGAGGGCGGCACCGCAGGTCTTGCGGTCGCATCCGGCCATGCCGCGCAGGTACTGGTGATGCACGCGATGCTCACGCCCGGCGACGAATTCGTGGCGTCGAAAAAGCTCTATGGCGGCTCGATCAACCAGTTCAACCACTCCTTCAAGAATTTCGGCTGGAACGTGGTGTGGGCGGACCCCGACGACATCGCGAGCTTCGAGCGCGCCGTCACGCCGAAGACCAAGGCGATCTTCATCGAATCCATCGCCAATCCCGGCGGCATCATCACCGACATCGAGGCGATCGCCGACATTGCGCGGCGCACCGGCGTCCCGCTCATCGTCGACAACACGCTGGCGACGCCCTATCTGTGCCGGCCGTTCGAGCATGGCGCCGACATCGTCGTGCATTCGCTGACCAAATTCCTCGGCGGCCACGGCAATTCCATCGGCGGATTGATCGTCGACGGCGGCAATTTCAACTGGTCGCGCGACGACCGCTACCCCATGCTGAGCAAGCCGCGGCCGGAATACCAGGGCATCGTGCTGCACGAGACGTTCGGCAATTTCGCCTTCGCGATCGCATGCCGGGTGCTCGGCCTGCGTGACATCGGACCGGCGCTGTCGCCGTTCAACGCGTTCCTGATCCTCACCGGCATCGAGACGCTGCCGCTGCGGATGCAGAAGCATTGCGACAATGCGGCTGCGGTTTCGCTGTGGCTCTCGTCCCATCCGAAGATCGCGTGGGTCAGCTATCCCGGACTCCCCGGCGACCGCTATCACGCCCTCGCCAAGAAATACGTGCCCAAGGGCGCCGGCGCGGTCTTCACCTTCGGTCTCGAGGGCGGCTACGACGCCGGCGTCAAACTGGTGTCGAACGTGAAGCTGTTCTCGCACCTCGCCAATATCGGCGACACCCGCTCGCTGATCATCCACCCGGCCTCGACCACCCATCGCCAACTGTCCGACCCGCAGAAGGTCCAGGCGGGCGCGGGTCCCGACGTGGTGCGGCTGTCGATCGGAATCGAGGACCAGGAGGACATCATCGCCGATCTAAAGCAGGCGCTCGCGGCGGTGTAAGTGGCTTCACAACGCGCTGTCATCGCCCGGCTTGACCGGGCGATCCAGTAAACACCGACCGGGCGTACTGGATTGCCCGGTCAAGCCGGGCAATGACACTACATGGGATCGCGGTCTTTAAGCCCGAACTTATCCGTGGCCGAACATGCCCTTGATGGTCGCCCAGATGCTGCGCTTGGGCGCTTCCTCATGCCCAGGAGCCGTGCTTGACGGCGGCGCGCCCGGCGCCGGCTTGGACGCGGCCGGAGCGGGGGCCGGGGCGCCTGCGGGCAGCTCGGATTTCTTCACGATTTCCGCGGTCATCTCCTTGAACAGGCTCATCTTCGCCAATGTCGCCGGGCCGGCGAGACCGTCGGAGTCGAGACCGTTCTTGGCCTGGAATTCCTTGAGCGCCTTCTGGGTGCCCGCGCCGAATTGACCGTCGGCGGTGATCCCCAGCGCCTGCTGCAGCTTCTTCACGGCATCGCCCGACGTGCCGGGCTTGAGCAGGATCAGCTCGTAGAGCCCCATTTGCGCGAAAGTGTCGGGGCCGGCGATGCCATCGACCTTCAGTCCGTGTTTCTGCTGATAGGTCTTCAGCGCGACCTCGGTCCCCGGACCGAACGCGCCGTCGGCCGTCACGCCGAGCTTTGCCTGCAATATCTTGACGGGTTCACCAGACAGTCCACGTTTCAAAATCGACATGATCGCCTCTTTCAGTCAGGCGCAGATTCGCCGATGCCCGACGCTGCGCGTGCGCGCCGCAAAGCCTTGGTCAGGGCCCGATCTGTTGTTCCAGCGTCCCGTTCGGGCTCATGTGATCGACCGCCGCCGGGAGATGCTGCGAGAGCTGGTTGAGCAGCAGGTCGACGGGAATGCCGAACGATGCCGCGAGCTGGCGGATATGCTCGTCGCCGAGCGCCGCGCGCAGCTGGTCGACCGACACCGGGAGGTTCGCACCATTGCCGAGCCAGGAGGTCACCTGCGGCCCGAGGCCGGATTTCTGCAGCTGCTGCAGCAGCCCGCCGACGCTGCCGAGGTCGGTGTTGGCGAGAACCTGCGCCAATATGGCGGGAAGTCCTGAGGCTTGGCCCTGCTGACCGGACATGCCCTTCAACACGCTGCCGATGAGATCGCCGAAGATGCCGCTCAAGAGCTCCTCCTGAAAAACAAGGGATAGTCACGGGATATCGCTTCCCTGTGACAGATAGGTTACGCCATACCACTTATCTGCGGACGATTCCACGGCCGAAAGCACCGTTCGATTGCACCTTGGAACTTCAGTAGCCGGATGCCAGCTGCGGCGCCGGTGAGGACGCCAGCGTAATCGTCGCGCGGCTTGCATGAAGCGTCGCAGCCGTCAGCGCCACGAGCGCCATCGCCTGATGCAGCATCGCAAGAGCGATCGGCGCCGAGGCGATGAGCGTGATGATCCCGATCATGGCCTGGGCGCACACGGCCGTCGCGAGCACCACCGCGCCGGTGCGCAGCCGCCGACTTTCGGCGGTGCGCAAGACATCGGCGAGATGCAGCAGCGCCAGCGCGACCAGCGCATAGGCCACCATGCGGTGATCGAACTGAACCGTCAGCGGGTTCTCGAAGAAATTGCGCCAGGCCGGCTGATCGAACAGCAGGCTCGACGACGGCGGAACCAGGTTGCCGTCGATCAGCGGCCAGGAGTTGTAGACGAGCCCCGCATGCAGGCCCGCGACCAGCGCTCCGAGATAGATCTGCACGACGACGAGGACGAGCAGGAAAACCGCCCCGAAGCCGATACGCCGGGGCGTCGCCGCCTGCGCTGGCGTGGCCGCCCGATCGGCGGTCCAGACCAGCGCCGCATAGATGAGGCAGGCGAGCGTGAGATGAAACGCCAGCCGGTATTGTGACACCACGATCCTTTCGGTCAGCCCGGAGGCCACCATCCACCAGCCCACCGCCCCCTGCACGGCCCCCAGCGTGAAAATGCCGATGAGAGCGACGCCGAGCCTGCGATCGACCCAGCCGCGCCAGGAAAACCACAGGAACGGCAGCAGGAACGCGGCACCGATGAGGCGGCCGAGCAGCCGGTGGCTCCACTCCCACCAGAAGATGGTCTTGAACTCGTCGAGGCTCATGCCGCTGTTGACGCGCCGGTATTGCGGGATGGATTTGTATTTGTCGAATTCCGCCTGCCAATCGGATTGCGACAGCGGCGGCACCACCCCGGTGACCGGTTTCCATTCGACGATGGAAAGGCCCGACTGCGTCAGCCGCGTCGCGCCGCCCACTACCACCATGGCGAATACCAGGGCGGCAAGACACCCGATCCACAGTCGAATGAAACGGACGCGGGCGGCGTCCGCGGGACCCGGCATCTGCATGACTGTCAGCGCTCTTGTGCTGCCGATGCGCGACCCTATAGACCTCGCAGAGGCCCGCAGCAATACGGGAGGCCGACATACGGAGGCAGTCATACGGCCGCGCATTCGCAAGCTGATCGGAACCTTCGCGCTGCTGGCGCTCGTCGCCGTATGGTCGCTGCTCGCGATGGCGCTCGCCCAGATCGTGCTGGTGCGCTCGAACGGGCTGCTCGACTTCGTCTATTACGCCGTCGCCGGCCTCGGATGGGTTCCGCTTGCGATGCTGCTGATCAGTTGGATGTCGCGCGGCGACGGGCCGCGGAAGTAGTCCAGCGTGCGTAGGATGGCTTCGCTTCGCTCAACCCGTGTTACGACGGCTGGACCCGCAGATTCTTCTCGGTGCGATAGGCCGTCAGTACGCGGCGCGGCAACGCGAACAGCACGAGCGTCCGGGCCACGCCGAGCCAGGCCTTGGCCTGCCAGGGATCGAAATACTTCCCCTGGATGCGGAGCCGGTCGAACAGCTGGCGGCGTCGGTTCTTCACCGATATGCCGGACTGGGAATCGCTGTATTCGAGCAGGAATTCGGGCAGGTTCGCGAGAGCGAACGTCTTCGACATCCGTCGCAGCAGCTCGTAGTCTTCGGCCGCCGGATAGGCTTGGGAGTAGAGCCCGGAGTCGCGCAGCGCCTGCGTTCTCACCATCCAGGTCGGGTGCATGATGCAACTGTTGAAAAACAGCGCATCGCGAATGCCCTGGGATTCACAGGGCGGCCGGAACTGGAATGTCACCTCGTGCGAATTTTCGTCGAAGAAGCGTGCCCAGGCGCCGACCAGCGCGACGTCCGGATGCGCCTTGAGGAAGGCCACCTGCTTGGCGAGCCGCTCGGGATGGCTGATGTCGTCGGCATCCATCATCGCCACGAATTGGTAAGGCTCGGCGAGCAGGCGCTTCAGCCCGAAATTTTTCGCGCCGGCGACGCCGAGATTCTCGTCCGGCCGCACGATTTCGACGCTGTCGCCCAGCGGGCCGAGGAATTCGGCCAACGGCCTGCGGCTGCAATCGTCGACGATGAGCAGGTCGAACGGCTCGCTGTTGCGCCGCAGGCTGTCGAGCGCCCGGCGGATCGTCTTCTCCGCGTTATAGGCGGTCAGGAGGACGGCGAGTTCCCGTGGCAAACCAAATCTCCATGAGCGCGGCGGCGCATGATCCCGACAAGTGACGAACGTCCGACCCGACGCAACGGCGAGCCGCAGCCGGCGCGCCGCCATTGCTTGGATCACTCCCATTGCACACCAAGGATTAATTTTTATTTGCGAAGCTCGCGCCCGCCGCGCGTTAACCATTTGGAAATCGACTCGATCCCCGCATGAACCTCGCCGTTCTGCCCATATCGGACCGGCTCCCCGCCGACGGCGGGCGCGCGGCGGACGTCCTTGCGCGCACGCAAGTGCTCGGCGATCTCGCCGCCGCCGAGCCGCTGTGGCGCCGGCTCGAGCAAGCCGACGCGTTCGCCACCCCCTATCAACGGTTCGAATGGGCCGCCCACTGGCATCGCCATGTCGGCCGCGCGAACGGAGCGGAACCGCTGATCGTCGTCGGCTTCGATCGCGACGATGCGCCCCAATTCATTTTTCCGCTGATCTGCGAGCGCCGCCACGGCGTGCGGATCGCGGTATTCTTCGGCGGCAGCCATTCCAACCTGAACATGCCGATCTGGACGCACGGCGTCGCCGCCGATCTCACTCTGCCGCGGCTCCGCCGCATCCTCGGCGAAATCGCCGCGGCGCATCGGATCGATCTTTTCGCGCTGACCGGGCAGCTGCCGGCCTGGCGGGGATCCGCGAACCCGTTCGCCGCGCTTTCGGGACAGCCCGCCGCCGACGATGTCTATTTCGGCACCATCGAGCCGGAACAGCCCTCGCACGAGCCACTGTTGCCGTCGGGGTTGCGCAAGAAAGAGCGCCAGCTCATGAAAGTCGACGGGTTTCGATATGCAGTTGCAGCGACCCCGGCCGAGATCGACCGAATTCTGGCGTTTTTCCGGGCCCAGAAGGCGGCACGATTTGCCGCCCAGGGCATCCGCAATGTGTTCGAAGATGCCGGCGTGCTGGACTTCATCGCGGACGCCTGCCGGGACGGCCTGGCGCAGGACCGCCCGGTCATCGAATTGCATGCTTTGGAAGGCGGCGGCGACCTGCTCGCCATCATCGGCGGGGTGCGCGACCGGCATAGGTTTTCGGTGATGTTCAGTTCCATCACCACCAGCCCCTATGCGCGCAAAAGCCCGGGCATCATCCTGATGTCCCACGTCATCGACAATTGCGCCTCGCGCGGACTGACGAGTTTCGACCTCGGCGCCGGCCGGGCCGATTTCAAGGCTCATTTCTGTTCCGGCGCGGAATTACGCTTCGATTGCTACGTTGCGTATTCCCTGCGCGGCCGGGTGCTGGCAGCGGGACTGCGCAGCTCAAATGCGCTCAAGCGGGCGCTGAAGACCAACCCGGCCCTGATGAACGCGATCGCAGCGGTGAGACGGCGCGCGCCGGCTTGAGGGTCCGCGTAGCCCCGCCTTCGCAAACCGGGATAAATCGGGCGGAACCTGCTCAGTCTTCGTTCAGGACTCCGGCGTAGGATCGCGGGCTCGACGGTCTCGCACGACATCGCAGCGGTCTCAATCGTGAAAGCACCCTCCGTTCCGCGGTTCTCCGAGCTGCAACTCGTGCTCGAGCCTGCGCAGGGCGAGCTGGTGCGGGCCTTCGTCCGCGAGGCGTCGCTCGCCGCAGGGGTGCCCGCGTCCATTGCGAGCCTGATCGCAGACGACACCGCCCAGGCATGGCCGGCGCTCTGCCTGCCCGCGCCTTGGCGCGAACGTGCCCGCGTCGCCCTCGTGTGCTCGCACCGGGACGTCCGGACCAGGATCTTGCTGCACGGCCATTCCCGGTTCTCGAACGTCGCGGCGTCGCTCGCCGGCTGCGTCCGGCGCAACGCCGGCATCTCGTGCCGCGAGCATGGCATCGACGGATGGGAGGTCGGTCTTCACCGCAGCTTGAATGCCGAGCCTCCTCCGCCCGCCGCCGAGGCGCCGCCCTCCACGCCGGAGGCAGCGGCGGCGCAAGACTATGTCATCGACCTGCCGCGGAAAAGCGATGCGGCGGCGATCGCCCGCTGCTTCCTCGAGGTCTACGGCCACCACTACGTGCACGCGGAGGTGTTCTCGACACACCGCTACTGGGACAAGGTCGAGAGCGGCGAGCTTGTGCCGACGGTGGCGCGTGATGGCGAGGGCGAAGTGATCGGCCATGTCGCACTCGAGCGCGAGCCCGGCGCGCGGGTCGCCGAACGCGGCGAGGCCGTCGTGCTTCCGGCCTACCGCGGTCATCACCTGCTCGAGCGCATGACCGAGCGCCTCTCGCAGGAGGCGCAGAAGCACGGCCTGGACGGAATTTATGCCGAGCCGCTCACCATCCACACCTTCTCGCAGCGCAATGACGAGCGCGCCGGCATGCCGGTCTGCGCCGTCCTGCTCGGCGCCAATCCCGAGAGCTTCCGGCCCAAGGGCCTGCCCTGCCCCACCGCGGGCCAGCGGCAGAGTTACCTGCGCACCTTCCGCTTCGTGAAGAAGCCCGCCGTTCGGGCCATCCATGCGCCCGCGCCGTACCGCGACATGCTGCTCGAAATCTACGCGAGCCTCGGCGTGACCGCGTCGACGGCCGCTCCGTCCGCTGCCTCCGCCTCGGAATCGCGCACCGCCATCAAGCTCAACGACCGCGGCTACGGCCTGATCCATTTCGAGCAGATCGGTCCCGAAGCCGCCGTCGAACTCGGCCAGGCGCTGCGCGACGTGCGGGCGCTCGGTGCCGACGCGGTGCAGCTCTGCGCACCGGTAGGCGATCCCGGTCTTGGGCTTCTGACCGACGCCGCCCGCGGGCTCGGCTTTTTCTTCTGCGGCCTGGGGCCGGCCTTCGCGAATGGCGCAGACACCTTCCTCCTGCAGTGGCTCAGCGAGCCGCTGGAGACCGCCAAACTCCAGCTTTACACCGACCTGGCGAAACGGCTGGTGGCTTTCATCGATCTCGATCGGGCCGCCACAGCGCAAAAGGCCTGAGGGGCGCGACATTGGTCAACGTGGTCATCCATCAATTCCAACCCCGGGGCGCGGTGGTGCAAATCGGTCGAGGGTGGCTGCATGGCCCATCGCTGCACGAGGCCCTGAACGAGGTATCCCCTCGTCGTTCCGTTTCCTCGACATTGCCTGCGGCGACGTCAGCATGATGAAGCGCGCTGCACGGTACCCAGGTCTGCCAGGCCTAAGACGGGACGGCCGGCGCGGCCGCAGGCCGGCGCTGCCCAAAATCGAACCTGCCGGGCGCCGATTGCAACTAACCCAGGACTGCCTATTGTTGCCGCCATGGCCTTCGGGCGAGCGGAGAGACTCGATGGGTCTTCCAGCGCGATCGCTGACACGGTTCGTCCTGGCCGTATTCGCCGGCGTGGCGTGCCTGTGCTCGCCCGCCTCGGCCGACAAGCGGATTGCGCTCGTCATCGGCAACTCGGCCTATCAGAAGGTGTCGCCGCTCGACAATCCGAGGAACGACGCCGAGTTGATGGCCGAGACTTTGCGCGCCGTCGGCTTCACGCTGGTCGGCGGCGGCGCGCAGGTCGATCTCGACAAGGTCGCATTCGACGACGTCCTGCAGAAATTCGGCAATCTGCTGGTGGGGGCCGACGTCGCGCTGTTCTATTACGCCGGCCACGGCGTTCAGGTGCGCGGCTCCAACTACCTCGTGCCCGTGAACGCCAATCCGGCGCGTGAGGCCGACGTGTTGCTCCAGGCGGTGGACACCGCCCTCGTCCTCGCCGCCATGGAGGGGTCCGGCACGAGGCTCAACATGGTTCTCCTCGACGCATGCCGCAACAACCCGTTCGGCGGGCGCGGGCTGCGCGGGAGCGAGGGCGGCCTCGCGCAAATGCGGGCGCCGGAAGGCACGCTGATTTCCTACGCGACACAGCCCGGAAACGTCGCTTTCGACGGCGCCGGGGGCCACAGTCCCTATACCAAGGCCTTGGCGGAAACCATCCGCAAAGGCGGGCTCGATATCTTCCAGACCTTCAACGAGATCGGCCTCGCGGTGATGCAGGCCACCGGCAACGCGCAGCAGCCGTGGGTGTCGGCGTCGCCGATCAAAGGCAGCTTCCATTTCGTCGCGGCGCCGGCGGCGGCGGCACCGGCGGTGCCGCCCGCGGTGCCGCCATCGCCCGTGCAGACGGCAGCGGTGGCTCAACAGGTTCGCCCGGCCTTGCCTTGCAGTGTATCGGCTCCCGTCGGCGTATTGCTTTCGTCGCGCGCGGCAAAACCGCTCTCGGCGGTCGAGGAATGCGCGCTCAAGCCGAAGGACGCCTTTAGGGAATGCGACAAGTGCCCGGAGCTGGTCGTGGTGCCGGCGGGCAGCTTCACGATGGGCTCATCCGCAGACGAGCCGGACCGCTCCGACCGCGAGGGCCCGCAGCACATCGTGCACATCGCTTCACCGTTTGCGGTGGGCAAGTTTGCGGTGACGGTCGATCAGTTCGCGGACTTCGTGGCGGAGACGAGCCGCAACATGGGGTCGAGTTGCCGGACGCTGGAAGGTGGCAAAATGGAAGACAGGCCGGGGCGCTCCTGGCGCGATCCCGGCTTCTCCCAAACCGGTTCACACCCGGTGGCATGCATCGCCTTCGGTGATGCCGAGGCCTACGTCGATTGGCTTTCGGCCAAAACGGGCAAGTCCTACCGGCTGCTGACAGAGGCGGAATGGGAATATGCCGCGCGGGCAGGAACGACGACGCGCTTTTCCTTCGGCGACGATGAGAAGGAACTGTGCCGCTACGGCAATGGCACCGATGTGGCCGCCAAGCGCAGCGTCACCGGTCTCGGCCCATCGGGGTCGTGCAACGACGGGTATGCCTATACGGCTCCGGTCGGACATTTCCTGCCGAACGCATTCGGCCTCTACGACATGCACGGCAATGTACGGCAATGGGTGGCAGACTGTTTCCACCGGAGCTACGCGGGCGCTCCCACCGACGGGTCGCCGTGGGCGGCCCCGGACTGCATGATACGTGTCCAGCGCGGCGGCGCCTGGGGCTATCGGCCGGCCAACCTGCGCTCGGCCTACCGTGACGGGATCGAACCGACCCTGCGGCGCAGCTTCACCGGCCTTCGCGTGGCCCGGACGCTGTAAGGCCCGAGCCGCAACGGCGATCGGCGCGACAGACTGCGCGTTCCGCCGCACTGCAAACACTTGACAAGCCGGACCATCGGGGGGACCTTTATATGGTCGGGTTTAGATACCGACAGTGTGCCTTCTCTGGGCTGTAATGAGGTGGAGACGATGCCACCGACGCAGGGTGCCGCAGTGACCGCTGAGGATGACGTTCGGGCCTCCGCGTAGCGGCTTTCTCACGAACAGCGCACCGGGAGCGGCCTCAGGGGCCGCAGCAGTGAGGCAAGGCCCTATCATGGCCCCTCTCGGCGCGGTTTGTTTTAATCATTTGCATCAGGTGGCGCTTCGTGTGAGCACGGCCTGAGATGTCGGTTTTTCCAAGGAGGTCGTCACATGCACTACTCTGACTATCTTCGGGAACAAGCGGCAGAATATCGGCGGCTCGCCGAAGCGGCGGACGATCCCGCCGTCAAGGAAGATCTGTTCGAATCGGCGGCTATCTATGAAGAGGTGGCCAACAACGTGGACTATCGTCGCGCCAGCGGGTGAGCACCGAACTCGAGATCGGGGAACTCCACCCGATCACGCCGCCGCGAGATCGTGCGGTTGTCCCGTCGCTTCCGAGTCCGGCGTCATCACCGCAACGTCCGCAAAGCCCGCGCCCGCCAGAATGCGGCATGCCGATGCGGCTTCGCGCTGTGCATCCGGCGAGGCGATCAGGACGCCGCGCGGTGCAATCGTGGCGAGGCGAAGGCTTGCGCTCCCGAGGTCGCCAGCATCGATGACGACGTGGTCATAGGCCTTGGCGAGCGCCTCGATCATGGTCAGGAAGCGTCGCGAATTGAGGATCGTATCGATCCCGAGATCGGGCCGTCCGAACGCGACGAGATGAACCCGCGACTGCTTGTCCCGGCGGATGACCTGACCGAATGACGCGGCGCCGGAGACGACATCCGCAAGGCCCACCGCAGTCGATTCCAGTCCCATCGCAGCGGTCGCGGCAGCGTCGGGAACGAGGCCGACCAGCACCACCTTGGCATCGTCCGCGAGCGCCCGGGCGAGCCTCAGTGCCGGCACCGTGGTCGGCGTGCCGGCGGTCGCTGCGATCACCGTCACGCCGCGCCCCAGAGCGGCATTGTCGCGCAGGCGTTGCGCGATGTCGTCGACGCTGCCGAGCGGCACCCCCGGCGCGGAATGGCTGGCATCGCCCTGGTCGAATGCGGTGGCATGACTGCCGTCGCTGCCGCCCGCCAGGGCCGCCCTGGTCCTTGCGGCGAGATCAACCGTCGGTTCGAATCTTTCGCCGTCCGCCGGAACCGGCCACCCGGCGCTCGCGCGCAGCAACTCGCCGGTCGTCACCAGGCCCGCGCTCAGGATGAGCGTGATCAGGCTCGCCACCGCGACGATCGGCAGTTTTTTCGGAAAATAGGGCGTATTGGACGCGATCGCGGCGGAAATGACCTTGGCGTCGGGCGGGGCGCTGCCGATGGTCTCCCGTGCCGTCGTCTCGCGGTATTTGGCGAGATAGGATTCGAGGAGGTCGCGCTGCGCCTTCGCCTCGCGTTCGAGCGCGCGCAGCTGGATGTCCTGCTCGCTGGTGGAGGCGGCCTGCTTCTTGGCCATGTCGAGATTGGCGCTTGAAGCGTCGACCCGCGCGCCGGCGATGCGCGCCTCGTTTTCGAGCGTGCGTACCAGCTTCTCCGCTTCCGCCCTGATCTGCTTGTCGAGATCGGAGATCTGCGCCTTGAGCTCCTTGATGCGGGGATGCCCGTCCAGGAGCTGGGTGGATTGTTCGGCGAGTTGGGCGCGCAGCGTCCCCCGCTGCTCGGACAGGCGGCGGACCAGCTCGGAATTGACGATGTCGGAGGCCTCGATCGATTCGCCCTTGCGCAGCATGTCGCGGATGATCTTCGCCCTGGTCTCGGAGTCCGCCCGCTGGCCTCGCGCGGCGGCGACCTGCGAGTTGATCTCGCCGAGCTGCTGGTTGTTGAGGGTCGTGTTGTTGGTGCCGACCAGCAGATTGGTATACGAGCGGAACTCCTCGGCCTTGGCCTCCGCATCGGCAACCTTGCCGCGCAGCCTTTCGATCTCGCCCGCCAGCCACCGGTTGGCGCCGCGGGTCTGTTCCTGCCGAACCTCCTGCTCCATGCGCAGGTAGGAGTCGGCGATGGCATTGGTGATTTTCGCCGCCAGCTTCGGGTCAAAGGATTGAAACTCGATCACGATGACCCGGGACTTGTCGACCGGATAGGCGGTCAGTCGGTCGTACCAGGATTCCAGCACCCTCTCCTCCGGCGTCATCGCCATGAGGTCGCGGGAAATCCCGAGCAGCGCCATGATGTGGCGGAAGACGGAGGTACCGCGCAAGACCGGGTCGAATTCCGGCAGATCATTGAGCTTGAGCTGCCCGATCACCTCCAGCGCCAGCTGCCGCGACAGCACGATCTGGACCTGGCTGGTCAGGGTTTCCGGATCGGCCGCGGGGCTGTCGGCATTCACCGATTTGTCCGCGTCCGGGCGCAGAAAGACGTTTTCCCGCCCGTCATAGAGAATACGGGCCTCAGACTTGTAGCGCGGCGTGATCATGTTGACGCCGATAGCCGATACCATGGCAACCACCAAGGTCGGCCACAGGATCCAGGATTTGCGCCGCCACAGCGCGAGCCCCAACGACCGCAAATCGATGTCGCCGTCCTCTGCCGCCAGTTCGGCTGTCATTCTCGCCATCGTCGCAACTCCAAGCCGGACGTTCTCGGCGCGTTATGCGTCACCCCCGGTGCGCCACGCGCCGCCGATCGTTAATTTGCGACGATTATGGTTGCCAGCCGGTTAACCCTGACTGAATGCGAACGCCCCGCCCACATGCGCGTTAACGCTGTATTGCACAATAATCCATTATTCTCGGCATTTCAGGCACGTTGGCGTCGCGGGTTCTCTATATCCCCGGCATCACGCGCGACCACGAGACACCGGCAGGATTTTTCATGGACAGGCCGAATCGGCTGAAGATTGTCCACGTCGTTCGTTCCCCGATCGGCGGCATCTTTCGGCATATCGTCGATCTCGTCGACGCCCAGACCAAGGCCGGCCACGAAGTCGGCATCATCTGCGACTCCCTGACCGGCGGCCGTTTCGAAGACGAGGTCATCGCCTCCATCGGGTCCAGGCTCGCCCTCGGCGCCACCCGCTTCCCGATGCGCCGCAGCGTTTCGCTCAGCGACTTCGTGGCGGTCCGGCGCGTGCTGGAACATCTCGGCAAGATCACCCCCGACGTCCTGCACTGCCACGGCGCCAAGGGCGGCGCCTATGGCCGTCTGATCGCGGCGTGGCTCGGGCGGCGGCGGCCGATCGCCACCATCTACGCACCCCATGGCGGCAGCCTGCATTACGATGAAAGCTCGCTCGAAGGCATGTTCTATTTTCGCATCGAGCGCATGCTGGAGCGGGTGACCGACGCTCTCATCCATGTCAGCGCCTATGAAGCCGAGGTCTATCGCGAGAAGATCGGGATACCGCGCTGCCGCGCCGCCGTCATCCGCAACGGATTGCGCGAAGAGGAGTACGTTCCCGTCACCCCGAAGAACGACGCCCGCGACCTCTTGTTTCTCGGCATGCTGCGCGATCTCAAGGGTGTCGACGTATTCCTGGAATCCATCGCCCGGCTCGAAGCGGTAAACGGCCGCAAGCTCACCGCCCATGTGGTCGGACAGGCCGAGGAGCCCGGTCGCTATGAATCCCTTTCCCACAGCCTGGGCATCGCCGACCGCGTCGCCTTCAGCGAACCGATGCCGGCCCGCGAGGCGTTTGCGACCGCCCGCATGATCGTCGTGCCGTCGCGTGCGGAATCGATGCCGTACGTCGTGCTGGAAGCCATCGCCGCGGGCATGCCGATCATCGCGACCGATGTCGGCGGCATCCCGGAAATCTTCGGCCCGGCCGCGGGCGCGCTGGTTCCGCCGGGCGATGCGGTGGCCCTCGCCGCCGGCATCGACGCGGCTCTCGCCGATCCCCGGCGCACCGACGCCGAGGCCGCCGCCCGCAGGGCCTGGCTGCACCCACGGTTCAATATCTCCACCATGCAGAACAAGGTGGAGGCGCTGTATCGCCTGATGCTGGAGAGCAAGTACGCAGACGCCGCATAGTGGCCTGACCCCCGGTACCTGGTTCCCAGACGCCGGGACAAGTCAGCCCGCTGACTCATCGAGTGGGAATTGAGACCATGAACTTCGTCGGCATGAAAACAAACGCGACGGAGGCCCCTGCCCCGCCGCGGGAACTCAGCGCGATCGCCCGCGCGATCGCCGCCGAACCGGTCGCGAACCCGATTTCGCCGGTTGTCCTGATCGGCCTCGTCCGGCTCGCCGAATTCCTCGGCGCGGCGGCCATCGGAGCGCTGACCTATACCGCCTACGTCTACCCCTATGACGGGGCGACGCTGATTCATGCCGCCGCTATCCTGCTGATCTCCGGCGCCGCGGTGCTCGCTTTCCAGGCCTTCGAGATCTACAGCATCCCCGCGTTCCGCTCCCATATCCATCAGCTGACCCGGCTCGCCCTGGCGTGGACGCTGGTGTTTCTGGTGGCCTTCGCGATTTCCTTTTTCGGCAAGTTCGACGCCGTGTTTTCCCGCGTCTGGGTGGCGACCTGGTTCAGCGTGGGCTTGGTCGGCCTGCTGCTCGGCCGCCTGGCGCTGACCGCGATGGTTCGGCAATGGGCGCGCGAAGGCCGCCTGGTCCGCCGCGTCGTCATCGTCGGCGGCGGGCGGGAGGGCGAATCCCTGGTCCGCGCCCTGGAGAGCGAAGCGGATTCCGACGTGCGGATCTGCGGGGTGTTCGACGATCGCGGCGGCGAGCGCTCGCCGGCGGTCGTCGCCGGCATTCCCAAGCTCGGGACCGTCGAGGATCTCGTTCGATTCACCCGCCTCACCCGGGTCGATCTCGTGCTGGTGTCGCTACCGCTGACGGCGGAGGAACGGGTGCTGCAGATGGTGCGCAAGCTGTGGGTGCTGCCGGTCGACGTGCGGCTCGCCGCCCACATGAACCGGCTGCGGTTCCGACCGCGCGCCTATTCCTATATCGGCAACGTTCCGGTGCTCGACATTTTCGACAAGCCGATCGCCGACTGGAACATGGTGATCAAGACGCTGTTCGACCGCGTGGCCGGACTGCTGATCCTGATCTTGCTCGCGCCGGTGATGCTGGCCACCGCGATCGCCGTCAAGCTGGACAGCTCCGGCCCGGTGTTCTTCCGCCAGCGCCGCCTCGGCTTCAACAACGAGGTGATCGAGATCTTCAAGTTCCGCTCGCTCTATCATGAGCATGCCGACCCCAATGCGCGGCGCGTCGTGACCAAGGACGACTCCCGGGTCACCCGCGTCGGCCGCTTCATCCGCAGGACGTCGATCGACGAATTGCCGCAGCTGTTCAACGTCCTGCGCGGCGAGCTTTCGCTGGTCGGTCCGCGCCCCCATGCCGTCGAGGCGCCGACCGCGAACCGGCTTTGGGAGGAAGTGGTCGACAGCTATTTCGCCCGCCATCGCGTGCGGCCCGGCTTGACCGGCTGGGCCCAGATCAACGGCTGGCGCGGCGAGCTCGACACGCCGGAGAAGCTGGAGAAACGCGTCGAGCACGACCTCTATTACATCGAGAACTGGTCGCTGGGATTCGATATCTACATCCTGCTGCGGACCCCATTCGCGCTGCTGCACTCCGAGAACGCCTATTGACCTCGCTCGCCCTCCGCTCCGCCGCGCCGACGCTCGCCCGGAGCCGCAACGTCACGCGGCTCCAACACGGCCTGATGTGGCTCATCGGCGCTTCCGGCGGCATCGTGGTGATCGAGCCGGCGCCCTATGAATTCGTCGTCATCCTCGCCATGGTGGTGTTCGCGGCGACCGGCCTGACGCTGCGCCCGGCGCATCTGCCGCTGCTGTTCCTGCTCACCGCGTACAATGTCGGCTACCTGATCGGGGTGGTGCCGGTGGCTACCGAGGAAGACACCGTGACGTGGACGGCGGTGTCCTGCTTCATGTCGGTGACGACGCTGTTCTTCGCGATGGCGCTGGTCGAGGACACCGAACGGCGGCTCGACATGCTGCTGAAAGGATATGTTGCGATCGCGGTGGTGGCCGCCGTATTCGGCATCGTCACCTATTTCCACCTGGTGCCCGGTTCCGACCCCTTCCTGTTCGCCAGCCGCTCGCGTTCGACCTTCAAGGATCCCAATGTGCTCGGCCCCTTCCTGGTGCTGCCGTGCCTGCTCGCCTTGCAGCGGACCATGACCGGGCGGCTGCGCGATTTCCTGGTCGGCGGGGCGATGACGGCGGTCATGGTGATCGAGCTGCTGCTGGCGTTTTCCCGCGGCGCCTGGGGCGCATTCGCCGCCGCGGCCGCCTTGATGCTGGCGCTGACCTACGTCACCAGCGGCTCGGGCCGGGAGCGCCGCCGCATCATCGCGATCACCGCGCTCGGCACCGTCGCCCTCGGCGCGATGATCGTCGTCATCCTGTCGATCCCCCAGGTCGCCGACCTCTTTCAGGAGCGGGCGAGCTTGGTCCAGGACTACGATTCCGGCCGGTTCGGCCGGTTCGGCCGCCACATCCTCGGCGCCCTCCTGGCGCTCGACAAGCCGTTCGGCATCGGCCCGCTGCAGTTCTCGAAATATTTCCCCGAGGACCCCCACAACTCGTTCCTGGATTCCTTCATGGCCGGCGGCTGGCTCAGCGGCGCCGCCTATATCGCCCTCATCCTGGTGACGCTCGCGATCGGGCTGCGCTACGTGTTCGTACGCACGCCGTGGCGACCCGCCTATATCGCGCTCTACGCCACCTTCGTTGCCGAAACCGGCGAAAGCTATGTCATCGACGTCCAGCACTGGCGGCACTATTTCCTGATCATGGGCGTGTTGTGGGGCCTCGTCATCGCCGCCGTCATGCGCCGCCGCGCGCGGGGGAGCCGGGCTGCAAGCCCGGCGAGCAGCCCGGTCGCATCGGGCGCACGATCTCATCCGGCGTGACGACGTCGTTCGGACGCAACGCCCGCAATCGGTGTCGGCAGCAATTGGTGTCGGCAGCAATCGGTTGCGTCGCCCACCTCCAGTCACTATAGTCCGCCGCCGTTCGGAGCGTAGCGCAGCCCGGTTAGCGCACCAGTCTGGGGGACTGGGGGTCCCGAGTTCAAATCTCGGCGCTCCGACCAGCATTTAGCCGAAAATCAGGCCCTCGAAAAAACGGCCGGGCTAACGCATGGGCTAACATGCGCCGCACTCACCGCTTGCGTGGCGCCGGCGCGACCTTCCTGGTCGCGATCGCGGCTGCGCCTGAAATCATCACCCCATAGCGGGGCCGGAGGCTCCTATGCGTATGCCCGATGGCTGGTTTCGGGAAAAGCCGCCGCCGTTGCCACATGCCGAGTGGTCTATGTCTGCCCCGAAGCCGTCACTCCCGTGCTAGGAATTCGAACAATTGCTTTGGTGCCCCTTGCGACCTGGAGTGCCCAAACGTGCTATGGTGTCTCTCATCGCGAGGAAAAACGGTGGCGCACCGGAGGGTCGAATGGCGATCACCATTAGACGGCGCGATTTCATCACGTTTCTCGGTGGCGGGGCGGTGGCATGGCCGCGCGCCGCATACGCACAACAGCCCGGCCGGGTTCGACGGGTCGCGGCGCTCATTCTCGCATCCGAAAGCGATCCAGTCACTCAGGGCCGAGTGGCCACATTGCGTGAGGCACTCCAAAGGCTAGGCTGGATCGAAGGTCGCAACCTGCGAATTGACCTTCACATCGCTGACGATCCTATCCGTCTAGCCGCGTACGCTGAGGAGGTGGTCAGCTCCGCTCCCGACGTGATTTTTGCCCGTACCGGGACTGCAACCAGGGAAATTCAACGGCGAACTCAGGCCATTCCGATTGTCTTCGTGGGCGGTGGGGACCCGGTCGAAAACGGTTTGGTGCGCACGTCGCACGGCCAGAGGGCAATACGACCGGCTTCGCGAATGCATACAATTCGCTTGGCGGCAAGTGGCTAGAGCTGCTCAAGGAGGCCGCGCCCCGCGTCGCCAGGGTCGCCATCGTCTTCAACCCTCAAACGTCGCTCGGAGGATTTCTTGCCTCGATTGACGCGGCAGCGATCCAACTCGCCGTGACGGTAATCAGAACGCCGGTCCGACAATGGCAGCGAAATCGAGCGCGCGATTGAAACATTCGCGGCTGAGCCGAACGGTGGCCTGATCATACCGGGGGTGGCCCCCGGCGCCAGCGATTTCACAGCGATCCGGCGGCTCGCGCTGCAGCACCGTCTGCCGCTGATCTTTCAGAGCGGCGAGGAGGAGGAGGAGGAGGAGGAGGGCGTCCTCATGTCCTACGCGGCAGACAGTGACGATCTGGCTCGAGGCGCTGCGTCCTATATCGACCGCATCCTGCGGGGCGCGAAGCCGAGTGAGCTACCGGTCCAGTATCCAAGCAAGTTCAGGCTGGTCATCAATCTCAAGACCGCCAAAGCCATCGGCCTCACGATCCCGGACACATTGCTCCTGCGCGCCGACGAGGTGAAAGAATGATTGACTCGGCACGATAGCTTCAAAGAGATATGGTTGCATCGCTAGCTATTCAGAGCCGCAGGCGCGCGATCTCGACCCGATAGGGTGGAACGGTGCCCCTCACGAGCGAACCCCCGGACCTGCTCCAGATAACCGCTGCGAGTAACCCCGCGTACCCGCACCGCGGTCCGGCCGAGCTGGGCCATCAGCTTCGCAAGTCGCCGGTAGTTCCCGGAACGTCGGGCGCGCTGCGGGACTTCGAGAATATCCAGCACCCGCTGAGTAGTAATGCGCTCTACACCATCGTCACCAACTTGGCCACGCAATCGTCCGAGCGGCAGACGCCAGGGGTCGCCGTCACGGGCGCGAGCGCCCACCTCCGCCCGCTTCAAGCTTTCGAGGAACGACATGATGGCCCTCCCGAAGCTTAATGCGCGCGCGCCCTGGCCCGTCGGACCGCTTTGCGTTGCGGCTGCTCCGGCCGGCAAACATCCGAAAACTGACACTTGGTCGGCGCGTGCGATCTTCGCTTGCGCTATCCCGTGTCGTCAGGAGCACCCTATGAAACTTCCACGTCGCCAATTTTTGCATTTGGCAGCGGGTGCTGCCGCGTCGCCGGCCGTATCGCGCATCGCGAGGGCGCAAGGCTATCCGACGCGGCCGATTCGACTCGTCGTTCCTTTTCCACCCGGCGGTGGGTTCGACACCCTCGCGCGTCCATTGGCGGATAAACTGAAACCGCTGCTGGGCGTGGTGATCGTCGAAAATATCGGTGGCGGCGGCAGTTCGCTGGGCGCTGCTCAAGTCGCTCACGCTCGCCCGGACGGCTATGCCATTCTCTTGGGTGGAACGTTGCCTCACGTCAACGAGGCCCTGCTCAAGAGCAGGCCGCTGTATGACCCGGTCAACGACCTCGATCCTATCGCGAACGTGGCGGTCAACTCGCTCGGCATCGCTGTCCATCCTTCGGTGCCGGCGAAGACGCTGCAGGAGTTGGTCGCTTATGCCAAGGCCAATCCGGGCAAGCTGTCCTTTGGCCACGCCGGCATCGGCTCGCTGAATCATCTGGCCGGCGAATTGTTCAAATCCCTGACCGGAACCCCTGAGATCGTCCAGGTACCCTATCGCGGCGCGGTGCCGGCGATCGCCGACCTGATCAGCGGACAGATACCGATGGCCGTAGTGGCCGTGACTGGGCAGGTGATCGAACTTCATCGCGCTGGCAAGATGCGGGTTCTGGCCGTGACCAGCCCGGCGCGCCTCATCGCTGCGCCTGAGCTTCCGACGGCCGCAGAAGCGGGGCTCCCCGGCCTGACCGCGAGAAACTCCCTTGGGCTGCTCGCTCCGGCGGGCACACCGAAGGAGATCATCGAGCAGATCGCGCGCGCCACGCACGCAGCCCTGGCGGAACCGGCGTTTCAACAGACGTTGATCGAGTCGGGTTTCGAGCCCGATCTCGATTCGAGCCCCGCAAAGTTCCGACTTACGCTCGAAGGCGACATTGCTCATTGGACGCCGATCGTCCTGGCGCTTGGGGTGAAGATCGACTGATCGCCTGGGTTGCCGATTAGATGATTGGGACTGTCAATCGGCGTCCAATTTTGACCCTCGATCGGCGTCCAATTTTGACCCCTTTGAGCGACGAGTCCGGGCGGTAGCGCTCGCGCCGTCGGAGCTGGTCAGGGTTGCGGAGACGGCGCGAGCG
>Ga0302325_10007356_pt1 | contig 24455 bp, 23 predicted proteins | sample Palsa_T0_2_FD_201948 | JGI IMG/M metagenome (GOLD analysis project Ga0302325, IMG submission 201948) | Peat permafrost microbial communities from Stordalen Mire near Abisko, Sweden - Palsa_T0_2 | ecosystem: Environmental > Terrestrial > Soil > Palsa > Peat permafrost | place: Sweden: Abisko... | reverse complement strand
CATAAAGAACGCGGCAACGAGCCCGCCTGTTCAGCGCCTGATCGGCTGGTACGAGCACGAGATCGTCATTGCGGAGGGCGATCCCGTCAGCAAATGGCCATGGGCCTTCGGACGGTTTTCCAACGGCACGCCGATCACTGCAGTCCATCGCTTCCTGTACCGCGAGCACCTCGACCTCCAAGCGGCTTACCCGGACCCATACGATGCCGACGCCGAGAAGGCAACTTTCCTTGGCTGGTGCAACACCGAGGGCAGATTGCGCTACCCCAAGCTGTTGTCTGCGAATGGCCCGCAGCTCCCGCTCAGGGCCCCGCTGCGCGGCGCGATGTCCTTCGTTAATGCGATTCGGTTACTGCGCCTCATGCTTTTGCCCAAGACAGGCAAAGCGCTGAGGGCCAAGCTGGCCGGAATCGTGCGAAGCGAAGGCATCGGCGGAGTCGCGCGACGGTTGCATCCCAGGCGATAGGTGGTTCGTATGATCGACGTCATCATCCCGGTTTACAAAGGCGCCCGCGAGACTCGCCGTTGCCTCGACAGCGTGCTCGGCAATGCGCAACGCGAGGCTTTCGAAGTCGTCGCTGTGGACGATGCGAGTCCGGATCCTGACATCGCCGCTCTCGTGCGAGATCTCGCTGCGAAGGGACGCATCACCCTGGTGAGCAACAGCACGAACGCTGGGTTCGTTCATTCGGTCAACCGAGGAATGTCGCTGCACCCCGATCGCGACGTCGTTCTTCTCAACAGCGACACCGAGGTGGCAAACGACTGGCTGGATCGGCTTCGGCAGAGCGTTTGGAGCAAGCCCGACATCGGGACCGCGACACCCTTTTCTAACAACGCCACGATCTGCACATATCCGTTTCCGGGTTGGGCTGGAGGGGTGCCCGGAACGCTTGGCCTTGCAGCGCTCGATCGTATGTTCGCGACCATCAATACCGGCTCGACGTTGGATCTGCCGACGGCGGTCGGTTACTGCATGTACATCCGGCGCGCCTGTCTGGAGCAGGTCGGGCTTTTCGACGCCGAGCGCTTCGGACGCGGTTATGGCGAGGAAAACGATTTCTGCCGGCGCGCGGTGCACGCAGGGTGGCGCAACGTGCTGGCCGGAGACGTCTACGTGTTTCACGAGGGTGCGGTTAGTTTCGCCGGCGAGCGAGGAGAGCGCGCAGAAGGCGCGCTTCGGGCGCTGCTCGACGTGCATCCGGATTACCTGCGCCTGGTGCGCGACTTCAACCTACGCGATCCAGTGCAAGCGCTGCGCCAGGTTGTCGACGCGGCGCGCATCGCGACCGGGGTGGAGGAGTCGAGCTGCGTACTGGCGGAACAGGCGGCCCACCGTGCGCAGCTTAGCGCGAGGCTCGCCATGGCCGAGGATCTCTCCGAAGAGCGCACCCGGGTGGTCGGGGAGCTACGGCAGGCACTGTCGCACGCCGAAGCCCTCCTCGCCGTGCACACGGAGGAGATTGGAAAACTGCGCGCAGGACTCGCCCACGCGGAAGCGCTGGTTGCGGCGCGCGAGGCCACGATTCGCAAGCTATCCGCGGATCTCGATCGTATCCGCGGTATCTGGTTGTGGCGAAAATTCGAGTCCTTGATGAGGAGACTTAGACGCTAGCAATGCGTCGACTCGAAGTATTGGACCGTCGCCGCTCGCTCAGCCAAACGCCTCGCCGGCGGCACTTAGGGACCATTCCAAGAACACTTAGCGCATCAGACGCAAACATGTTTGTTCTTATCCGTACGATTACGTACGCTGTACTTTTCATTGGCCTCGTGCTTGTCTACCTTCCAGTCCGGCTCTTGTCTTGGTCGGGTATGGTCCGGCCTGACGCGATCGAAGCGCAGCAGGTCGCCGGGATCGTCATGGGACTCGCTGGTGCGGCGGTCGCTGTGTGGTGCATATTCACCTTGGCATTTATCGGAAAAGGCACCCCAGCGCCCTTCGATCCGCCTCGCCGGCTTGTGATTCAAGGTCCGTACCGGTTCGTGCGGAATCCCATGTATATCGGTGCAGGTCTTGCTCTCGCCGGCGCCGCGATCTTCTATGAGTCGTTGCCGCTTCTTGGTTATACCGGTCTCTTCTTTCTCGCAACGCACGTGTTCGTCGTTTCGTACGAAGAACCTGCTCTCCGGCGAACCTTTCCCCAAGAGTACGAAGCCTACTGCCGTCAAGTCAGTCGGTGGTGGCCGCGTGCTTGAACTGCGCACGATGTTCGTTTGATAGCTCCGCCATGACCTTGGACGCCTTTCTTGAAGCCGCTTGGAATGAGCATGCTGATCGCCCGCAGGAGGTCGCGGATCGGCTGGCTGCATCGCTCTCTCTTGTAGAGGCTCCTGAGCATATTCCGGCCTTTGCGCGTCTGGTAACGCATGTCTTCGGCGAACATCTCGGGCAGTGGCGTCGCGGGATCGACCTGCTGGACGCGATACGCAGTTTGCCCGCGTTCGATGGCGCCGCCACCAACGTTAGCACTCTGACGCGATGTGCCGCGACCTTGAGCTACGCCGGCGGCGATAGCTCTACCCTGGATTCGCTCGTCACCGAAGATCGCGTGTACGTCTTGGCCTCTGCTACGTCGGTATTTGCGGCCCGTAACGAGTTCAAGCGAGCCCTCGCCGCCTACACTGAAGCTCTGCGGCTCGCCCAAAGCGATGTGCCTTCGAAGTCACCTGCCATTCGGGCGCTCGCGGTCGGAGGCAACAACCTTGCGGCGGCACTTGAAGAGAAGAAGGACCGAGACAGCTCCGAAACGGAAGGAATGGTCGTCGCCGCGACCGGTGGCTTGACCTATTGGAAGCTAATCGGTACATGGCTCGAAGAAGAGCGAGCCCAATATCGCCTTACGCGAAGCCTTTTACAGGCTGGCGAGCCACATGCTGCCATCCAAAGCGCTACGCGGTGCATTGACGTCTGCAAACTGCATAATGCGCCGGCGTTCGAGCGATTCTTCGGCTACGCTGTTCTCGCATTGGCACAACGCGAGGCTGGAGATACCCAATCGTTCGAGAAATCGCGCGAGTGCGCCTTGGCTCTATTCGAACAGGTACCGCTGGATGAGAAAAAGTGGTGTAAGTCCGAGGTCAACGAACTTGGTGGCTGAACGCCAAGGATCCTTGCGCGAATACTGGCATTATTTCTGGCCCTTGTTTATCGCACTGTTTGTCCTGGCCTTGTTTGTCATTGGCACTCTGCGAGGCATGTTCGACATAGCCAATGCCAGGTCGACTCCGTGTGGGCGGTGCGGGCGGCCGAAGCGCCGTCGCATCCGGCGCACGCTGCGGCAACGGCAAGGATCATTGTGGCGCGAGCGAGTCCGCGTTTTGTAATCCACAACGTTGGCAGCGTAGCCCTTACCGGAGTGCGAACGCCCTGCTACACTAACTACAACAGCCACGCTGGGTTCGAAATATGAGCAACGATGGATTATCTCGTTTTATGGTCGTTGCGACGTTCGTCGTGCTGGGCAGCTTGCCCGCTCACGCGACGCCGGGGAGCGGTCCCGCACCGACCCCGCCCGCACCATTGGGACTGCCACATGGCAATCCGGTCCTTAATGGCGGCTTCGAAACGGGTACGTATGCACCTCAGTGGACGCTCACACCTGGTGGCCCGTTCGACTTTGTATGCAAGGCGGGTGCAACCATTGGCGCGACGACCTGCATCGTGCACGGTGGTCTCTACGCGATGAGCTTCGGCTTGGACGGGGCCACGGATTCACTGTCACAGAATGTTGCCACTGTCGCGGGCCAGAGCTACATCCTGTCGTTCTTCCTGGCCAACAACAATCCCCTGGACCAGGACACAACGACTTTCCAGGTTTTTTGGGACGGTGGCCTGGTCTATTCGCTTCCGAGTCCGCAGCCAACATTCCCCTATCATCAAGTGCTCATCAATGTAACGGCGAGCACGAATTCAACACCGCTGACGTTTGTCGCCGAGAATGATCCCTCGCAATGGTTCCTCGACGACGTATCGCTCACGATACCGGCGCCGCCCGCTCAGCCGGTCCCGGCGCTGACCGATTGGAGCGCCGTGCTTACGACCCTGCTCCTGGCTGGCGTCGCAGTCGGGCAGATTCGTCGCCGACTCGGCTGACGTAGGCAAGGCTAATGCTAATGCGAACGACCGCAAGCATAGCAAACACCAACGGTGATTAGCCGGGCGCACCTATCCAGAAATGTGAAGCTGTAGCTTAACCGTCCGCTTCCGGGAAAAATCTTGAGGGCCCGCTCCTGGTCCGATCTCGGAAGTAGACGAACGTCCGGTCTTCTCACGCGTGACAGGCAGCAAGAGGTTAGAAATCGGGCGTGGAGTTAGCGCGCTTTCCGCGCGGCAGCTCCTTGCTACAGTCCTCGTTCCGTGATGTCCTGAACCATTTCGAGTCGACGGGCAAACGTCAGTCGGGCATTCTTATGGGTGTTCATCCGGCTGGACTCCTTGAGATGACCGGGGGTTTGGCGATTCCCAGTTTCTCGAATCCAGTCCGAATGAACACCAACAACCTATCGGGCCTTCACAGCTAAGGCCCATACCGTTTTTGTAGTCGCATGCGCCCCTGCGCGACGGGCATTCGGCGTGCGCAGTACACTCTACGCTTGGCTACGCTACAAGCCTGAACCGGCATACGCATGCGTGAAGGGGGATTCCGACAATGCTATTGCGCCTATTGCCTATATTTTGGTTGCTGGTTTCGGCTGGTGTATCTGCGGCGAACCTCAATGTGGTTGTCGAGAGTCTCGACGAGGACGCGCAAAGGTGTGGCTTAAGCAGCGACGCATTGACGTCAAGAGCCCGGCTGGCGTTGCGTGCAGGCAGGGTTGACGTAGCCAGTTCTGCAATTGGCTACCTTGACGTTAGGGTTACAACGCAGTTCAGGTCGAACGGTTGCACTGCAGACGTGTCGGTGGCAATCAAACAGCCGGCGATACTCGCAGCGAATGCCCAATTCAGATCCGCCGATGGGACTCGAGGAGGGTTCGTCATGGCCGAAGTCTGCAAGGAAGGGAATTTAGTCTCTGGGCTGCGAAGTGCGTTCAGCAACCAGATCGGGGATGAAGTCGAACAGGAGGCAAAGAATTGCCTCGGTTCGCTCGATTACAAGTAAAGGTTCAATTCAAGAGATGCGCTGACTCACTCCGGACAGCGTGTGAAGATTGCAAGCGCGGCGAGTTCCTGTGCACTGCTAATTGCTAACGATGCGGCGTAAGTGCTCATTACCTATCGCCACAACTTCGGCGTACGTCAACCCGTCGACTCGAAACACCGATACAACGTTATCTTTGTCGGGGTGAAACGCTTTCGGCTTCGGGGGTCCCATCGGGACGAAAGTTTGCGACGAGGGCGCGAGTCTCTCTGGCGGAACCGCCGCGTCACCTGACCAACTTAGACGTTGAAGCGAAAATGCATGACGTCGCCATCCTTGACGACGTACTCCCGCCCTTCGAGGCGCATCTTGCCAGCTTCCTTTGCGCCCTGCTCGCCTTTGCACGTGATGTAGTCCGCGTAGGCGATCACTTCGGCGCGGATAAAGCCCTTTTCGAAGTCGGTGTGTATGACGCCCGCCGCCTGAGGCGCGGTGCTGCCCTGATGGAGCGTCCAGGCACGGACCTCCTTAGGTCCGGCAGTAAGGAATGTCTCGAGGCCGAGCAGCTTGTACCCGGCATGAATCAATCGGTCGAGGCCTGCCTCGACCAATCCCATGTCGGTCAGAAACACTTGGCGATCCTCAGGCTCGAGGTCCGCAATCTGGGCTTCGAGAGCAGCCGATATCGCAACGACCGGGGCGCCCTCGCGGCGCGCGCGCTCCTCGACCGCAGCAAGCATCGCGTTGCCCGAAAAGCCGTGCTCGGCAACGTTGGCGACATACATCGTGGGTTTCATCGTGAGCAGGAACAAGGGCTTCAACAGCACCCGCTCCTCCGGATACAAATCCACCGTGCGTGCCGGCTTCGCCTCGTTTAGGGCCGCGCCGACCTTGTCCAGCGCCACGACCAAGCGCTGCGCTTCCTTGTCGCCGCCAGCCCGGGCAGCCTTGGCGTGCTTGGCGAGTTGCTTTTCCACCGTGGCGAGATCAGCCAAGGCGAGTTCGGTGTTGATCGTCTCGATGTCCGACTCGGGGTCGATCGCGCCGGCGACGTGAACCACATTGTCGTCGGCAAAGCAGCGGACGACGTGGGCGATCGCATCGGTCTCGCGAATGTTCGCCAGAAACTGGTTGCCCAGCCCCTCACCTTTCGAGGCCCCAGCGACCAGGCCGGCGATATCGACGAACTCGACGGTCGCCGGCACGATGCGTTCCGGTCGCGCGATCGCGGCCAGGGCCGCCAATCGCGGATCAGGAACCTCGACGATGCCGACGTTGGGATCGATGGTGCAGAACGGATAGTTTTCCGCCGCGACGCCGGCTTTGGTGAGGGCGTTGAAAAGCGTCGACTTGCCGACGTTGGGCAGCCCGACGATGCCGCAGCGCATACTCATTGCGCGGGCCCTCGCTCGTCCGCCGCCGATCCGGGATCCTTCTCCTTTACCGGCCGCGTATGCAGCTCGTGCATCGCACGCTCAATCTCTCCGGAGGCAAGCCGTGGCCAGATCGCGAGCGCCCGCTCGATCGCGTCATCGATCAGCGGGCTCTCTTCGGAGCGGGGCGGGTGCAGTACATAATCGACCACCTCTTGGGGCGCGAGTTCGGCATCGCGGGGGTGCCCGATACCGAGCCGCAAACGCCAGAATTCGCCACCGCCAAGCTGCGCCATGATGTCCTTGAGCCCGTTGTGGCCGGCGCTGCCGCCGCCAAGCTTGAGCTTGACGCTGCCCGGCTTGAGATCAAGCTCGTCGTGTGCGATCAGAATCTCCGGCTGCGAGAGGCGATAGAAGCGTGCCAGTGCGGCGACCGCGTACCCGCTCTCGTTCATGTAGTCTTGCGGCAGCACGAGGCGAACATCACCTCCCGCTGCTGCGCGTTCCCTGGCTACCCGACTGTGGAAACGCGCTTCCGATGCGAAGTGCAACCCCAGCGTTCGGGCCAGGCGCTCGACAAACCAAGCCCCCGCGTTGTGGCGCGTTGCCGCGTAATTGCGGCCGGGGTTGCCCAGCCCGACGATCAGGCGCAGAGGGAGTGCCATGGCAACCGAGGGAACAAAAAAGCCCGCCGAATCTTGCCCGGCGGGCCCTTTCGCGCAGGCTTCCGCCTATTTTTTCTCGTCCTTCTTGCCGGACGACCGCTCGGCACCCTTCTCGGCGCCCTTCTCGGCAGCCTTGTCGCCACCCTTTTCTCCGCCCTTCTCCGCGCCCTTGTCGCCCGGCTTCTCGCCGGCGGCGCCCGCCTCGCCTTCCGCGGCGCCAGCTTCCGCCGCTGCTTCGGGCGCGACTTCTTCGACCTCGGCGATGATCTTCGGAATGATCGCCGTCGCGACGACCGGATTCATGCCGCCGTGCGTTACCGCGGTCACGCCGGCGGGCAGCTTGAGATCGGTCAGGTGAATCGATTGGTTGAGCGCGAGCTCGGACAGGTCGACCTCGATGAATCCGGGTAGATCCTTCGGCAGGCACGAAACGTCGAGCTCCGTGATCACGTGGCTGATGATCGCCCCTGCACCCTTGACTGCCGGCGAGTTCTCGCCGTTAGTGAAGTGCAGCGGCACTTTCATGTGGATTCTGCGGTTGGCATCGACGCGCTGGAAATCAACGTGCAGCACTTCCTTGCGAAATGGATGCATTTGCACGTCGCGGAGCAGGACCTGCAACGAGTCGGGTCCGAGTTTCATCGTCAGGATCGACGAGTGAAACGACTCGTTTCTCAGTGCGTGAATGAGGGCGTTGTGGTCGAGTTCGATCGGCTGCGGCTGCGCCGTGCCCCCATAGACGATGCCCGGTGCCCGTCCCGAACGGCGCAGGCGTCGGCTCGCGCCGCGCCCCTCGACGCCGCGCGCGAATGCGGTGAATTCGTATTGCATGGCGCAACTCCTTTGTCTGCGGCCTGCCGCCGGCAACCTTGTGGAAGCCGGCCGGTCGTCCGCGATGGCGACACCCCGACCTCGCCACAATTCCGGCGCCTGCGCGGGGAAAGCTTTGAATTATATGCGGAAACGATGCCCGCCCGCAACCCGGCTTGAGGCCCGCGCGGAAGACGCTACTCGGTAAAAAGCGAACTCACCGATTCCTCGTTGGAGATGCGCGTCATGGTCTCGGCGAGCAACTGCGCGCAGGACAGCGCGCGGATGCGCTTGCAGGCCAACGCCTCCTCGGAGAGCGGAATGGTATCGGTGACGACAATCCCGTCGAGTTCGGACTCCGCGATGCGCGCAACCGCGCCGCCGGAGAGCACCGGATGCGTACAGTAGGCAAACACCCTGTGCGCACCATTCTCCTTGAGCGCTGCGGCGGCTTTAACGAGCGTGTTCGCGGTATCGACGATATCGTCCATGATCACGCATGTTCGTCCCTCAACGTCGCCGATGATGTTCACGACCTCCGCGACGTTCGCCTTAGGACGACGCTTGTCGATTATTGCAAGATCGGAGTCGAGGCGCTTGGCAATTGCCCGGGCGCGCACCACGCCACCGACATCGGGCGAGACGACGAGCAGGTTGTCGTAGTTCTGCTTCCACAAATCGCCCAGTAGCACCGGCGTCGCATAGATGTTGTCGACCGGAATATTGAAGAAGCCTTGGATCTGATCCGCGTGCAGGTCCATCGTCATCACCCGATCGACCCCGACCGAGGAGAGCATGTCGGCGACGACCTTCGCGGTGATCGGCACGCGCGCAGACCGCGGGCGCCGATCCTGGCGCGCGTAGCCGAAGTAGGGGATTGCCGCAGTAATGCGCCCGGCCGAGGAGCGCTTCAGCGCATCGACCATGACCAAGATCTCGATGAGGTTGTCGTTGGTCGGGGCACAGGTGGACTGCAGGATGAACACGTCCCGCCCACGCACGTTCTCAAGCAGCTCCACCATGATCTCGCCGTCGGAGAAGCGCCCGACGATGCAGCGGCCGAGGCTGATGTGCATGTGGCGGACTACGGCCTCCGCGAGTTTCGGGTTCGCGTTGCCGGTGAAGATGCGCATCCGTTCGAAGGCCATGGCCGCGTCCTGAAAGTCAGTCGGACGGGCCGGTCGCAGCGAACGCGCCGGCGGCCCGCCCACGAGTGTGGGTGGCTGGGGAGGTGGGCATCGAACGTGCGAATGCCGGAAATCGTGAGAATCGGGGGGTTGGCAATATTGTAGAGCAAACTGGAGCAAAGCAATCTGCGACCTGGCTCTTCCGACGATCGGTTGCCGATGGCAGAGTCAGGACCGCCAGTGTCGCACAGTATGTGCATTTTCGGACGCCCGCAATATCCGAGGGCAGCAAGCCGGAGGCCTTCGACGCTACGCGTCATGGCCTCGTGCTGGCCATTCGCCGAATGGGCTAACAGTCGCGCGGGTGGGAGCCTCGCCCTGCGAAGACACACCGGCGCGGGCGCGGCTCGCTATTGAGGGCGAGCAATGCCCTGTGCGCGTGGAGTTGGCGCGCCACGAAGACGCATCGGACGGGAGGGCTCACATGTCGGCGTGCCGTCCGATGCCCGGCATTACTTTGAAGCTATCGATGCCGCCTGCCGGTCCGCCCGTGCTGCCTCTGCCGGCGCCTGCTCGGTCGCTGCAGACATTCGCGGTGACTCATCCTTGTGCAGGACGACCGTGGCCATCATCGCGACCGGTTCATCGGGCGCCAGCATCAACGGCGGTGCCTCGAACGCGACAAACACCGACGCGACGATGCCGACGGCGGCCACCAACAAGACCGCCTTGAGAGACATCGAAATGCGCCTACCTTCATGCTGCAATTTTTTCGCCATCGACATGCCCGACTCCTCGATTTTCCGTTAGTCCCGTGGGACGCCTCGATCAACGTTGCATAACCCGGAGACCGCGTTCAGTCCGACCGCAACGTCACTGTAGAGACACCGTGCTGCAACTGGTTGACGGTATTAATCGACGAGTCTGCAGAATATTCACGTCGCGGAGTTGACGCTAACGCAGTTGCGCCGCCGCTTGGGACGCGGGCGACTGATTAGTTCGTGGGGGTCAGTTCCGCGGGTTCCTTCGCCTGATTGGCGAGTTGATCCGGCAAGTAACCGAAGCGCTCATCCTGCGCAGCCTCCGACGGAGAACTGGCGGGGGTCGGTTGCGCTTGCCGTTGCGTCGCGTCGGCCAACTGGCCGGCCGGCGCGGCAACTGGCAGGAGCGCGAACAGAACGCTTGCCCCAAGGACGAGCGCGGCGCAGCCACAGATGTACCAATGATGCACTTTCATTTTATTGCTCCTTTTCCGGTGGCTCTTGACTTATAAATCGGAAATCGGAGCGCAAAAGGCGACAATCGCGATCCCCCGCATGAGCGATGGGCTGACGAGCGGAGCGGTACGGGGCCCGCGGACGCGCAGGCGAGGGTGCTACCGGGTGCGGCTCGAAGCCGCGGTGGCCGCCGCGAGGCGCGCAGTCAGTTTCTCTGTCGACCTCACCGAAGGGTTATCAGCTCCCAGCGTGGGCCGCAACTGGTCCAGCGCGGATGCGAGCGCGCCGCGCGCGTCCTCGGTCTGGCCTGCCGCGAGCAGCGCCCGGCCGAGTGCGAGGTAGGCTCTGCCCAAATAGATCGATTGCGCGTCGGGGGCGACGATCGTCCGTTCCAGGGCGATCGCCCGCGTGGCGTCCCCGCGCGCTTCCTCGGTGCGATGCATCGCGAGCTCGATCTCCGAGCGATCAGTCAGGACTCTTGGTACCGCGGCGGCGTCGTGCGCATCGACGATCGCGAGCGCCCGATCTGCCGCGGTCGCTGCCGCCGGAAGGTCGCCCTGTGCCAGCGCGAGCAGCGCGTGCTGCGACGCCAAGGCGGCAAATGCGGTGTGTCCCGGGGGTAACATCCTGACGAGCCGAGGCTCGACCTCGGAGAGCATTTCTCCGGCACGCGCGAGATCGCCAAGCCTGCGGTAGGCCGTGGCCCGTCGAAAGAGCGCGATGTTGAGGGCCACTTCATCGCCCGCACGCCGCGCCTCCGCGTAGGCTTTCTCCGAAACGCGTGCCGATTCCGGAACGCGGCCGAGTTCCGACAGCGCGAGGGCGAGGTTGGTGAGCAGCATGGGGGAGACACTCTCCTCCGCCTTGTCACTGCGGCTGATCTCAATTGCTCGTCGAAAAAGTCGCTCAGCACGCAGCGGTTGACCCAACTGCAAGAGCGACAAGCCCCAATTGTTGTATAGCGTGCCGGCCCCTTGCGTGTTCTGCCGTCCCAGTGCGGTGAGCCGGTCGTTGGCGGTCTCGAATGCACCGACAGCCTCCTGGTAGCGACCTGCTTCACGGTAGGACTCGGCAAGGTCGAGCCATACGCGCATATCCAGAACCGTCGAGGAAAATGGAAGCTTTGCAAACAGCTTTTGCGCCTCCTCGGAGCGCTCGACGGCCAAGGCAGGATTCCCCGTTAAACGTGCGGCCACGCTGCCGCGGTGAAAGCAGTCGATGCGGTCCAGGGCGTACTGTGGCTGGTCCGGCAATTCCGCCATCGCCTCGCTAAGCAGCGCTTCTGCGCGTTGCCCTTCCCCCGCAGTGCCCAACGCGTCGGCGAGGGCGCAGGCGGCACGTGCCCGCGTCGAGTGATCGGTCATCTTGCGCGACAGCTCGTAGGCCTGGTTGAGAAGACGGCGCGCCTGGGCGCCCTCGTCTAGGTTCAGATATTGACTGCCGATGGAGACCAGCATCTCGGCACGATTGGCATCGGAGTCCGCATATTGGCGGTCGATGACTTCCTCCGCGCGTCCCAGCAATTCACCCACCGTGAACGGAGTTCCCGAAGGAGCGGCCTCCGTGAGCAGGAAGGCATCGAGGTCATTGACAGCGTCGGCATGAGACAACTCGCGCAACGCAAAATCCCGTTGTTCGGTCGCGGCTCGGGCTTCGAGGTTTGCCCGATTGCGCTGCTCTTCCGCGAGGGCCGCCTGGCGGGTCGCGCGCTCGGCCTGGGTAATGGTACCTACGAGCCCCCCCACCAACGCGATGATTACCGCCGCCGAGAAGGCTACCGGCATCCTGTTGCGGCGCACGAACTTGGCGGTGCGGTAGGCGACGGAATCCGGGCGCGCGCTGACCGGCTCGTGCAGGATGTAGCGTTGGATATCGTCGGCGAACGCGACGACCGAGCCGTAGCGCTCCTGCGGATTCTTCTTCAGCGCCTTGGCGACAATGTTGTCGAGGTCGCCACGCAGAAGGTGCCTGAGTTTCTCCGGTGTTGCCGCGCGTCTGGCGGCGTTGTCGGTCAGCGTTTCCGCCGTGAGCGTCCGGGTCGAGGTAACCGCGTCGGAGAGTCGCGGTGCGGAGGTGTCGACGATAACCTTCATCAATTCGGCGGGTGATCGCGCTCGGTCACCCACGGGATGTTGTCCGCCGAGAAGTATGTAGAGCAGCAGCCCGAGCGCGTAGACGTCGGTCGCAGTCGTTACCGGAGCGCCGAGAACCTGCTCCGGAGCGGCGAACTCTGGGGTCAGCGCTCGCCCCGCTTCACGGGTGAGTTCGGTCGCTTCGCCCGCTTGGGCCTCGTCCTCGAGCAGCTTGGCGATACCAAAGTCGAGCAGCTTGACGCCGCCATTGCTCGCAACCAGCACGTTCGATGGTTTTATGTCCCGATGCACGATCAGGTTCGCATGCGCGTGCGCGACGGCGGCGAGAACGTCAAGAAACAACCGCAGACGACCCGCGACGTCGAGTCGCGCGTCGTCACAATACCGGTCGATGCGTTCACCCTCGATAAATTCCAAGACCAGGTACGGCTGGCCGATCGCCGAAACACCGGCGTCAATCAGGCGGGCGATGTGTGGGTGGGTGAGCCGGGCGAGGATGTTGCCTTCGCGGCGGAAACGCTGCTCGCCGGCGCGGCCGATGAGTGCCGCATTGAGGAACTTGATTGCAACCTTGCCCTCGAAGCGCCCGTCGCTGCGGTGGGCCAACCACACGCTGCCCATGCCACCCTGACCGAGCAGGCCCTCTAGGGTATAGGCACCGACGAGCTGGCCGGCAAGCGACGCCGGCGACGACATCGCTAACGCGGGGCCGTGCGCGAGAAAACCTTCGCTGTCGAGAACTCGCGCCTCCTCGAGCAACGCGTCTATCTCAAGCGCGAGCGCTGGATCCGTCCGCTTCAGCGATGCAAGCCACTCGACGCGCTCGTCGCCGGACAACTCCAGAGCGCGATCGAGCAACGGACTGACAGCCTGCCAGCGGTCGTTGTCCACCGCATTCGTCCCTGATCAAGGAGGCACGGTGAAGGACCTCACCGCTGCCGATATCTGTTCGTACATATATCGTAATACGTACCGATAAAGCGACACCCGCCGGACTCAGACGAATGGCGGCTCGTCGCCTAGTGCTCGGTGCAGGTAGATCCGCGCCTTCTCCCAGTCGCGTTGCACCGTTCGTTCCGATACGCCGCGCAACGCGCCGATCTCCGCAAACGAAAAACCGCAAAAGAACTTGAGATCGACGACTTGCGCGAGCGTTGCATCGACGCGAGCCAGCTCATCGAGCGCGTCTCCGACGCGAGTGAGTTGCACAGGGTCGGCGGCGTTATCGGCAATGTCGGTATTAAGCGCGGTGATTTGGAACTCGCCACCACGCTTCTGCGCTTGGCGGTTGCGGACATAGTCGATGATCAGACCACGCATCGCCCGTGCCGCATAGCCCATGAACCGTGCGCGGTCGGGAAAAGACACCGCGTCACGACCGGATATGTTGAGGTATGCCTCGTGCAATAGCGTTGTCGCGCCCAGCGTGACCACGCCGCCACTGCGCCACAATTCGCGCTCGGCGAGACGGTGCAGTTCCGCATAGAGCGCCTGGAACAACTGCTCGCTGGCGGCGGCATCGCCTTGCGCAGCCGAAGCGAAGAGCGCGGAGAGTGTCGATTCCAAGGCAGGATCTCCCTGGATTTCCCGGTCGGCGAACGTGCCACCCGGAAGCGGGTCGCCGGAGCGTATGTGCTGCGGGAGGTCCCGCCAATACAGACACTTGCGATCTTATATCACAAGTGCCCGTCAGGATTGGCTGGGGAGGTAGGGATCGAACCTACGAATGCCGGAATCAAAATCCGGTGCCTTACCACTTGGCGACTCCCCAAGGGAAAACCGGTGGCGCCCGAAGACTCAGGGCGCCGCAAAATGCCGCAGCGGATGGTGGTTGAGTGCCCGCGCCACAAACCCTGCATAGCCCGCGCGCTCCACCCGAGCACGCGAGCGCAGCGCCGCCTGTTCGGTGGAAAACGCAGCGAACACGCACGCCCCAGAGCCTGACATGGCGATCGCCACGGCGTCGGCCGCGTCATTGGAGAGCGCATGGAGACTGGCCGCGATTTCCGGAAACCGCGAAACTGCAACCGCCTGCAGATCGTTGCGGCCGTACCCTTCGGAAAAGACGGACATTTTCGCGGAGCGGCTGTTGCGTGTCAATTCGGCTGCCGCGAAAACTTCTGCCGTGGCAACGGCAACCGGGGGCGCGACGACAACGAACCACGTCGGCGGCAGGCTTACCGACTCGAGCAGCTCGCCGATGCCCCGCGCGAAGGCCGGCGTACCGAAGATGAAAAACGGCACGTCGGCGCCGAGCTGCAGTGCCAGTTCCATCAGGGCCCTTCGCGAGAGCCCAAGCTGCCACAAGCGGTTGAGCCCGAGCAAGACCGTTGCCGCGTCGGAGCTGCCCCCGCCGAGTCCTCCGCCGACCGGAATTTGCTTGTCGATGTCGATGTCGATACCGCGCGCGATGCCGCAGGCGCGCTGCACGAGCCGCGCCGCGCGCACGGCGAGGTCGTCGCCGGCCGCTACGCCAGCGGGCCCGCGCGTACGGACGATCTCTGCGTCGTCGCGCACGCTGAGCGTCACCCGATCGCCGCGATCGATTGGCACGAGCAGGGTTTCGAGCAGGTGATAGCCGTCGTCCCTGCGGCCGGTCACATGCAGGAACAGGTTGACCTTCGCCGGTGCCGGCAGGGTCCATGCGTGGGACGAACTCATGGCCTGCTCATTGCCATTGATCGATGGCGATGCGTAACTCGACATCGGGATAGGTCAGCACCATTCGCGAAGGTCGCTGACCGAACTCGGTCGTCTGCGCATAGGCCTGGTAGACGATCATCCAGCCATCCTGGCGGAGCACCGCCGCCCGACCGTCTTCGCCCGTCTCGATACTGAACGCCGCATCCGCACGCGGGAGCCCTTGAATCCAGAACGAGAGTCCCTGCACAGGCAGCGGCCAGCCGAGCCCCTGCTGCGTCAGTGTGCTCCAGTCGGCTGCCGTCGACACGCGGCCATCCGCGGCCTGCAGTCGAACCTCGGACGCGTCGCCCGAGAGCACGGCAACGGTTTGCCCGAGCGGCGATGCAAGCGCCAGCTCGTCGCGCTCGTCGGCGTGCCGCCAGCGAAAGCTCGCTGACAACGCGTCGCTGCCGTGACGCATGGAAAGACGCCCGTCGACCTCAAACGAGGCGAGCACCGGCGGCGGTGCCGTTGCCTGCGTGCGCTCAAGCGCAGTCGGAACGCATCCGCCAAGCAAGGCCACGATAGCCAGCGCTTGCGCGGCTCCGGCGATGCGCGCGATCGTCTGCGAGGCGGCGCCGCGGAACGCGCGCATCACGCCCCGTGACGCTCAGGGCGCCAGGCGGTGAACGGTGTCGAGCAATACGGGGTTGTCCGGCGTTTCCTTAAGCTGCGACTGCCAGACTTCTTGCGCGTGATCGCGTTCGCCCTTGACCCAGAGCACTTCGCCCAAGTGCGCCGCGATCTCCGGATCGGGGCGTTCGGCCAGGGCGCGGCGCAAGAATTTCTCCGATTCGCTCAGATTCCCGAGACGGAAATGGGCCCAGCCCATGCTGTCGAGGATAAACGGGTCCGACGGTGCGAGCGCGTGCGCCTGCTCGATGAGTTTCAAGCCTTCGACTGCGCGCTGCGTACGATCGACCAAGGTGTAGCCAAGTGCATTCAAGGCCTGGGCATTGTCGGGCTTGAGCTCGATCACGCGCTTCAGGCGCGACTCGACCTCGTCGAGTCGATCGAGCTTCTCTGCGACCATCGCGGCATCGTAGAGCAGGTCGGCCGAATCGGGGTCGTCCGCCAGCGCGTCATTGAGCAGCGCGTACGCGCTCTTGAAGTCGCCTGCATCCTCGAGCAGCTGTGCCTCGGCTTGCTTGAGTTCGATCTCCTGGTCGCGCCCGTCGGGTTCCAGCCCGCCGAGATACTGCCGCGCGGCCTCCATATGGCCCTGCTTGCCCATGATCGCGGCGATACGAAGCTTGGCGAGCCAGGCGCGATCACCGACGGTGACTTCACGATAGCGCGCAATCGCCTCGTCGTAATGCTTCGTTTCCTCCGCAATCTCACCCAGGTAGAAGGTAACCGCACCCGGTTCGCCAAAACCCACCTTTTTCAGATCGTCGAACAGCCGCTCGGCATTCGTGTAATCCTTCATCTGCAACGAAATCGCCGCGACGGCGTATTCGAGTTCGCGGTCGGCGGGTTCCGCGTCGAGCTGTTTTTGAAACACTGCTCTGGCGTCGGCATAGCGCTCTTGCTCGATATACAGCTGTGCGAGTGCGCTTGCCCCTGCGCGCGAACTCGGGACATCAACCAGGAAAGCTTTCAGATAGGCGATCGCGCTCTCGCTCGAGCTCTTGGCCAGGATATCGGCTTTCACCAGTACCGCACGTTCCCAGCCGGGCCGCAGCTCCAACGCCCGGTCGACGGCGCGCGTTGCCACGGCCAGGATTTCCACGTCGGTAAGTCCGGTGTTATAGCCTGCAACCGCGACTGCAAGATGAGCCTCGGGCACGCCGGGATAGGGTTTGGCGAGGTCGCTGACAAGCCGGTACACGGCGACTTTGTCCGGTTGCGCCGAAAGGGCGCGATTGAGCTGCAGAAATGCATCGCCTAGCGTCTTGCCATTCGCCGATGCATCGGCGAGCAAGCGCTCCAGATCGCCTTTGAGGTCGCCGCTCGCGCCCGGCTGCCCGAGCATCGTGACCATCTGCCGGGCTCGATCCGAACTCGGGTCGAGCTGCTGCCAGAGCTGCGCCGCGTCCACCGCGATGGCGCGTTGTCGCGCGAACAGCGCAATCTCCGTCGCACGGCGGGCGAGGGTCGCATCCTGGGCTTCACGCGCTGCCTCAAAATAGGCCCGTGCTGCCAGCGCGGGTTCGCCGCGCTGAAGGGCGATGTCGCCGACGAGGATCTTGTACATGACCTCCGCCTGCTGTTCTGCCGAAAGCGCGGGCGCCGTGCTCTCCGGCGCCGTGGTTTCCGGCGCGGGCTGTGCCGCTGCCGGCCGCGGTCCGAGGGTGATTAGGGCCAGCGCCAGAAACGCGGCCAGGATGCTACGCACTTCAGTGGGGATACGCACGTTGCCAATCGCTTTCTAAAGGTCCCGGAGAAGCGGGGTGGAATCACCGCGCGGGAGACCGATTATCTTAGGGTATAGTCGGCACGGCCACAAACCCGTCTGTGCATGTCCCATGCCCGAGCTCCCTGAAGTCGAAACGACACGCCGCGGTGTCGCCCCGCACGTGGAGCGGCAAAAAGTGACCGCCGTGAGGGTATACGACCGCCGCTTGCGCTGGCCGGTTCCAATGGATCTGTCGCGTCGGCTGGTCGGACGAACGGTCGACCGCGTCGATCGCCGGAGCAAGTATCTGCTGTTTCGCCTCGGCGCGGATACCCTGATCGTGCACATGGGTATGACCGGAAGCCTGCGCGTTTTCACCGCGCCTCCCCCGAAACAGGTGCACGACCATGTCGAACTCGAATTCGACAATGGGATCGTGTTGCGCTACCGGGACCCGCGGCGATTCGGCGCAATGCTCTGGTCCGCCGGTTCATCGCCAACGCATCCCCTGCTGGCCAAACTCGGCGTCGAGCCTTTTTCCGCGCAGTTCAATGGCGATTATCTCTACCGGGCTACGCGCAACCGCCGAGCCGCGATCAAGCTCGCGCTGATGGACAGCCACCTGGTAGTGGGGGTCGGGAACATCTACGCCAACGAAGCCCTGTTCCGGGCCGGCATCCGCCCGCGTCGCGCGGCCAACCGCGTCACCCGAACGCAGCTGGTGCGTCTGGTCGATTCGGTCCGCAGCACCTTGAGCGAGGCCATCGCCAAGGGCGGCAGCACGCTGCGCGATTATGTCGACAGCCGCGGCGAGCCTGGCACGTACCAGCTCGACTATTACGTTTATGGCCGGGCGCAGGAGCCCTGCCGCGTCTGCGGCACGCCAATTCGCTCGATTCGCCAGGGCGGACGGGCAAGTTCCTATTGCCCGCATTGCCAGCGTTAGGCTGCGGCAAAGCGTCCTTGGGGCGCTAGGCCCTTGTTTTGGCGCGATTTATGCTAGAGTCGTTAACGACGGCTGAAGGCTGGCCCCATGGGAAGGTGGGGAAATGATCCAATCGAGAGAGCTCGCCGCGCGGTTCGAGGCCTATAGCGACTGGCGTAGGCGGTTGTCGGCCGGAATTTCCGGCCTGCACGAATGGTTGTCGCAGCAGGATCTGGCTGACGCCCAGGCCGACCTCAAGATCCAACATCTGCTCGAGCGCCTGCACCAGGACAAGTTGGTGGTGGCATTTGTTGCCGAGTTCTCGCGCGGCAAGTCGGAACTCATCAATGCGATTTTCTTCGCCGACTTTGGCCAGCGCCTCCTGCCGTCCTCCGCCGGGCGCACGACGATGTGCCCGACCGAACTGCTCTACGACCCGACGCGGCCGCCATCGATCCGTCTGCTGCCCATCGAGACGCGCATCCGCGATGGCTCCGTGGCGGAATTCAAGAATTACGCCGACGAATGGGTCACCCTGGCGCTCGACCTTTCCTCGGCCGACAAGATGAGCCACGTGCTCTCCCAGGTGTCGCAGACCAAGCGCATCCCGATCGCCCTGGCGCGCAAATACGGCCTCTACGATGACGCGGACGTGCTCGCGCCGATGTCGGCGGCGGACGAAGGGGCGATCGACATTCCTGCGTGGCGCCACGCGGTCATCAACTTCCCGCATCCGTTGTTGCAGCAAGGGTTGGTCATTCTCGACACGCCCGGCTTGAACGCGATCGGCACCGAGCCGGAGCTCACGCTCAACCTGTTGCCCAACGCGCACGCGATCCTGTTCATCCTGGCGGCAGATGCCGGTGTTACGCGAACCGATATCGACGTGTGGCAGAACCACCTGGTCGGCGTCGAGCCTGCGACCAAGGAGGGTAGGCTCGTGGTCTTGAACAAGATCGACGGGCTATGGGACGAGTTGAGGAGCGCGGCCGAGATTGAGGCAGAGATCGCGCGCCAGGTCAAAACCTCGGCCCAGCTACTCGCTATCCCGCCCGCCCAGGTCTTCGCCGTCTCCGCGCAGAAGGCCCTGTTGGCAAAGGTCAACGGCGACGATTCCTTGCTCGGAAAGAGCCGGCTGCCGCAACTCGAGCAAGCGCTGTCGAAGGAGTTGATTCCGGCCAAACGCGATATCGTTGGCACGGCGACGCGCACCGAGATTCGCACGCTTGCCGCATCCGTGCGCTCGATTCTTGACGCCCGCAGCGCCGGCATCCAGGAGCAGCTTGGCGAGCTGCGCGGCCTGCGCGGCAAGAATCAAGACGTTGTCGAGCACATGATGGACCGCATCAAACAGGAGAAGGATTTGTTCGAGCGCGGGATGCAGCGCTATACGGCGCTGCGAACGGTGTTCACGCAGCAGACAACTGCACTCTACGAATCGATCGGTCTGCAGACGCTGCGTGAAACCGCAGGCGAAACGCGCATGCGCATCGAGGCCAGCCCGTTCACCAAGGGTGTTCGAGGGGCAATGAGCGACTTCTTTGCTGCAATTCGCGGCAACGTCGAGCGCAGTGCGCAAAGGACCATCGAGATCCACGACATGATGGAAGCGATGTACACGCGCTTCGCCAAGGAACACGGCCTCGAGCCGTTTAGCCCGCCGCCGTTCTCCATGCTCAAGTATCAGAAGGAGATCGACCGGCTAGAGCGCGCCTACAACGTCCATTTCAACACCCTGTGGAACATGGTGAGCAAAGCGAAGTTTACGTTGATGAAGCGATTCTTCGAGACCATCGCGATCCGCGTCAAGCATGTCTACGATATTGCGAATCGCGACCTGGAGTCGTGGCTCAAAGCGGTGATGGCACCGCTGGAAACGCAGGTTCGCGAGCATCATCTGCAGCTGCGGCGAAGGCTGGAGAGCGTCAAGCGCATCCATCGCGCCAGCGACGAGCTTGAGGATCGCATCGCCGAGCTCGAGCATGCCGAGGGGGCCGTCCGGGGCCAGATCGATGCGCTCGGGCGCGAAATCGCCGCAATCGACGCCGTGATCGAACAGCCCGAGCTTCTCCCTCTGGCCGCAAACGCCTGAGGCGCCAGCTAGCGCGTGGCCGCGGCGGCTTTGGCCGCCATCAAGCCTTCATACTTCGCACGCAGCTGCCCCGGCGTTTCCACCCGATCCGGGTCGACCGGGATGCAATCGACCGGGCACACCTCGACGCACTGCGGGCGCTCGAAGTGGCCGACGCATTCGGTGCACTTGGCGGGATCGATGACGTAGATCTCGATGCCCTGGGAAATCGCATCATTGGGACATTCCGGCTCGCAAACATCGCAGTTGATGCATTCGTCGGTGATGATCAGAGCCACCGCGACGACTCACCCGGCTCGCGCGGCCGGCGGGCGTCCGGCGAACTTGGTCGCCAGGCGCGCGGCGACCGGCGGGCTCACGAAGTTGCTGACGTCGCCGCCGAAGCGGGCGATTTCTCTTACGATTGTCGAGGACATGAACAGGTATTCTTCGGCCGGAGTCAGGAATAGCGTTTCGACTTCCGGGTAGAGGTTCCGGTTCATTCCCGCCATCTGAAATTCGTATTCGAAGTCCGATACTGCGCGCAATCCGCGCAGAACGACGGTCGCGCCGACGGAGTGCACAAATTCCATGAGCAGGCCGGAGAAACCCATGACGCGAACGTTGGCGAACCCGGCAAAGACCTCGCGCGCCATCGCGACCCGCTCGGCGGCGGTGAACAGGGGGCCCTTGCTCTCGCTGGCGGCGACGCCGACGATAATTTCGCCGAATAGCCCGGAGGCCCGGCGCACCACGTCTTCGTGCCCCCGCGTGAACGGGTCGAACGTTCCCGGATAGACTACTTTGAGCATGGTGTTCAGCTTTTGCCCGCGTGGCGCAGCAGATGATAATGCACCTGCCCTGCTTTGTCGCTTCGCCAGAGCGCCAAGCCCGGCGGGGCGTCGATCGGTGCTGGCCCCTCGACGTAGATCAGTCCATTTTGCGCGAGTCGTGCCGTAGCGGCGGGAAGCAGCCGCGCCCAGTCATCGGCGGCAAATGGCGGATCGAGAAAGATGACATCGTAACGACGTGCGTCGCGCGTCATGAAGCTCTGTGCCTCGGCGCAGTGCGTCTCAAGCGCACGCGTTCCGAGCTTTTCCGCCGTCGCGACGAGCGCGCGCACGAGCTTGCGGTCGCGATCGATCGCGACCGCAAGCGACGCCCCGCGCGACAGGGCTTCGAAGGACAGTGCGCCGCTGCCGGCGAACGGGTCCAGCGTGGTGCGGCCGGTAAGGTCCTGGCCGAGCCAGTTGAACAACGTTTCGCGCACGCGATCCGGCGTTGGACGAAGCGTCGGAAGGTCGGGAAACTGCAGCCTGCGACCGCGCCATTGGCCGCCGATGATGCGAATTGCGTTGGCGGCCATGGACGGGACGAGCCAGCAAGGCAGGACGGTAGAATTATATCGTTGGCAAGCCTTCCCGATGCTCGACCTATTCAAACGCAAACCCGACGCGGATAGCCGCTCCTGGAGTGAACGGCTGCGCGCAAGCTTGGCCGCGTCGCGCGAGCGCCTGACGCGACCGCTTGCGGCACTGGTCGGCCGCAGTGCGCTGGGCGATGCCGACCTGGAGGCGCTTGAATCGGCCCTGCTCATGGCCGACGTCGGCATGCCGGCGACCGAGCAGCTGCTCGCTGATCTGCGCTTGCGCTGGAAACGCGCCGACACAGGCGCCGATCCGAGCGTGCTGCTCAAGGCCTCGCTAACCGCGTTGCTCCTTCCTTTAGAGCGGCCGCTCGTGATTGGACCGGAGCGCCCGTTCGTCATCATGCTCGCCGGGGTCAACGGCGTGGGCAAGACGACCTCGATTGGCAAGCTCGCGAAATGGTTGCAGGGCCAGGGCCTGTCGGTGCTGCTTGCCGCCGGCGATACGTTTCGTGCCGCCGCGCGGGAGCAACTCCAAGTCTGGGGCGAGCGCAACGGCGTGCAGGTCATCGCCCAGCAGGGGGGGGACCCGGCAGCGGTGATGTTCGATGCAATCGCCGCAGCCCGGGCCCGGGGCATCGACGTCGTGCTCGCCGACACCGCTGGCCGCCTGCCGACACAGGGGCACCTGATGGACGAACTCAAGAAGATTCGCCGCGTCCTAGGTAAGGCCCAGGTCGGCGCCCCGCACGAGACCCTGCTCGTGATCGACGCCAATACCGGGCAAAACACGCTCGCCCAGGTGCAGGCCTTCGACGCAGCCCTTGCGCTCACCGGCCTCATCGTGACCAAGCTGGACGGCACGGCGAAAGGCGGTGTCGTGGCCGCGATCGCCGCGACGAAGCCAGTGCCACTGCGCTTCATCGGCGTGGGGGAAGGGATCGAGGACCTGCGTCCTTTTCGCGCCTCGGAGTTCGCGGAGGCCCTGCTGGGCTAGCCCGCCGAAGGGCCTATTAGCGAATACTCACTCTCTCAGAAAGCCCTGATAGAGCTGGTGCGCCAGAGGTTGCCTGCGGGGAACTTACCGCGCCCTTAGCACTCTTAATACTCGAGTGCTAAAATACCTTTCAAGCGCTCCAGAGGAGATTAAATCGATGGCGAGCACTACCACTATGCTGGCGTTTCCAACCCCGGCTTCATTGGGGAGCGTCGATCACTACATTCAGGCAGTCAATCGCTTTCCGCTGCTGACTGCGGAACAGGAAGTTGAACTGGGTCGCCGCTTGCGCGATAGCAACGATCTCGATGCCGCGCGGCAGATGGTGCTGTCGCACCTGCGGCTCGTGGTCGCGATCAGCCGCAACTATCTGGGTTACGGGCTGCCCCAAGCCGACCTCATCCAGGAAGGCAATGTCGGGCTGATGAAAGCGGTGCGCCGTTTCGATCCCGAGCGCGGTGTGCGACTGGTCTCGTTTGCGCTGCACTGGATCAGGGCCGAAATCCACGAATATGTCCTGCGCAACTGGCGCCTGGTCAAAGTCGCAACGACCAAGGCGCAGCGCAAGCTGTTCTTCAATTTGCGCAGCATGAAGACCGGGCCCGGTGCGCTCACGCGCAAGGAGGCAACGGCGATCGCCAAGGACCTCGGCGTGAAGCCTGAAGAAGTCTTCGAGATGGAGACACGCCTGTCGGGCAAGGATGTTGCGCTCGACCCGCAACCCGGCGACGAGGGCGAAATGCTCACGCCGATCGCCTATCTAACAGACACCGAGGCCGAGCCGGCGCAGATTCTCGAGCGCCTCGAGTCGGCGCAGAATCGCAGTGACGGGCTGCGTGCGGCGCTTTCCAAGCTCGACAGCCGCAGCCGTGACGTCATCGAAGCGCGGTGGCTGCGCGAGGACGACAAAGCGACGCTGCAGCAGCTCGCTGACCAGTACGGCGTATCGGCGGAACGGATCCGGCAGATCGAAAGCAAGGCCTTGAAGATCATGCGCGGCCAAATGGGCGGCCTGTAATGCCGCAAACCTCGCAAACGGCAACGCCGGCCTCGCGCCGGCGTTTTTTTGTTCGCGCTGCGCGTGCGGGGGCCGACCCGTTCAGCTGGCGACCTCGTCCGTGCGGCGCGAGAAGCGGATGTTGAGCTGCTTGAGCTTGCGATACAGGTGGGTCCGCTCAAGGCCTGCCCGCTCGGCGACCCGGCTCATGTTGCTCTGTTCCTTGCCGAGCAGCTGCTCGAAATAGATCCGTTCGAACGCTTCGCGCGCCTCACGCAGGGGCAGCTCGAAGAAGCGAGCGGTGAGCTCGGGCGCGACCGCGGCCGGGGGCAGCAGCGCGCTGTCGCCTAAAAGCCTGCGCACGTGGTCGGCCGTAATCTCGCCGTTTACGGTCAGTGCGAGGTTGGCGATGACGCTGTGCAGATGATCCAGGTTGCCCGGCCAGTATGCGGCCGCAAGCGCCACCACCGCGCCAGCGTGCAGCGTCGCCTGCGTGCGTTGGCTCGACGATATTTCACGCCAGAACCGCTCGACCAGCGCGGGAATATCCTCGCGCCGCTCGCGCAGAGAGGGCAGCGTGATGCTGATCACATTGATGCGATAGAAGAGATCGGAACGGAATCCGCCCGATTCGATTTCACTCTGGAGCTGGCGGTTGGTGGCGCAGATCACACGCGCATCCATGTGGCGTTCGTCGTGGCCGCCGATGC
>Ga0302325_10007354_pt1 | contig 24459 bp, 19 predicted proteins | sample Palsa_T0_2_FD_201948 | JGI IMG/M metagenome (GOLD analysis project Ga0302325, IMG submission 201948) | Peat permafrost microbial communities from Stordalen Mire near Abisko, Sweden - Palsa_T0_2 | ecosystem: Environmental > Terrestrial > Soil > Palsa > Peat permafrost | place: Sweden: Abisko... | reverse complement strand
GCTCGGCCAGCGCCACGTATTCGTCAAAACTCTTCAAGGGCATCGTTCACAGCACCCGCAACGCCTGCGGCGGAAACTCCACCAGCCATTCTTTATTATCCTTCCGCGGCTCGAAGTCGGGACGCGCAATATCGGCCACAATGGCGCCGGCAAATTCCAGGCGCACGGACCGCGGCATTTCAACGGCACGCTCCAGCCGGGCGGCGACCTGGTTGGATTGCGGCTTGGATCCATCGTACGGCCCCACCCGCAGCTCACCCGGCTGCACGCACAGCCATACCCGATCGCCCAGCAGACGGCCCGGAAAATAAGGGCCGGCCAACTCGAAGGCTTCGAGGCGCAGACGGCTGGTATTGCGGCCGGGATCGAGCGCCACAATCTCGGCGAGAAATAAATTGCGGATGCCGAGCAAGCGGGCGGCTTCCACGCTGGCGGGCTGATCGAGCACCTTGCGCGGCGGTCCGCTTTGCAGCACGCGGCCCGCATCGAGCAGGAGCATGTTGCCGGCCAGCTCGTAGCAGGTTTCCAAATCGCGTGTGGCCATCAGTACCGGCAAACCGGTTTCTTCGCGCACGCGCCGCAGGATGGTGTGCCACTCAGCCCGCAGCGCGATGTCCAGACCGCTCGAAGGCTCGTCTATCAGCAGCAGTTTCGGCTCACCGATCAATGCACGGGCGTAGACACAGCGCAGGCGCTCCACTGGCGATACCGCACGGGGCCGGCGCGGGGCGGCGTCTTGCAGCGAAAATCTCTCCAGCATTTCCTTGACGCGCCGGCGGCGTTCGAGGCGCGCGAGATGGGTCACCGGGAACAGCAGATTATCGCGCAGGCTCATGTGCGGGAACAGAGCCCAATGCCTCGAGATGTAGCCGCAGTGCCGGCGGCGAGGCGGCAGGTTTACGCGAGATGCTCCATCGAACAGGATTTCGTCGTCCAGGATAATACGACCGCTCCGCGGCGCCAGCAGGCCGGCGATGGCATCGAGGGTGAGGGTCTTGCCCGCGCCGGCCGGTCCAAACAGAGCCGTGATGCCGGAGCCGGCCTGGAATTCAACGTCCAGGCCGAAAGCTGCCACGCGGGCCTGTATCATGCCGGAGCCCGTCCGCGCTGCAGGCGATTTCCGGCATAAAGAGCGGCCAGCACCGCGGCGCCGATGAGCAGTAACAGAGCAATTGTCTCGGCAGTGTCTGGTGCGGCATCTCTGTACCGAATAACGAGAATAGCGGTGATGCCGAAGTCCGCCATCGCGCGCGCCAAGCCGGCTAGGATCGCTGCCAGCAGTCCACGCCAGGCAAGCGGGGTCGTGATCCGCCAAAAAACACGCCACTCAGAGGCGCCCAGACCGCGGGCTGCGTCTTCGAAGCTGTGGTCCACCGCCGCAAGGGCGGCGCGCGACATGCGCATCAATAGAGGCAGCGTGTAGATCGTGGATAGCGCCAACGCCCGGCGCCAACTGAACGCCAGAGGCCAGCGCCGCAACGCGCTGAGCAGGTAATAAACCAGCACCGCGGGCGGTAGCGCCAGCGGTAGACTGGCAGTGGCGTCCAATATATCCCGCCCCGGGAACTCGCGGCGCGCCAGTACATAGGCAAGCAGCATTCCGGGCGGAATGCAAAAAAGCGTGGACAGACCGGCGTAGCGCAGGGTGAGCCACAACGGGTCGAGTGACATGCGCGGTCGGACGCCCGGAGCGTCCTATGGTGCGCTGAAGGTGGTCCACGGCCGCGAAGGCATGTCGCGCAGAATGGGGCGCTGCCAGGCGAACTCCGCGTGCTTGCGCAGGTGCTCGGCGGCCTTGAATCCGATACCGCAGGAATGCCCTAGCGATGCCGTCAGGGTCATCGCTTCGCCCATGGCCGCGTCGGCGGCTTTGGACTGCACTGCGCCCGCCGTTCCATAAGCCGGGACCCACGGCAGGTCGCCGCGCTTCGACAGATCGATGTGGCCGCACAGGGTGCGCTCGTCCGGATCGATCTTATTTTCGAAAGTATCCAGATGGTCGGCCAGAAAGCGCTGCGCTGCCGGCACATCGATCTTGCCTTTGTTTTGCTCCATGAGCTGCCGCCAGCGTACGTGGCGCGCATTCGGACTCTCGCCCGGATTGTTCAAATCGAATTCGGTTTCTTCCTTCGCCAGCTTCCCGTTGATGGGGAAGTTGGAGCCCACGAAGTAACCGTCGCGCGAGCGGTCGAGCGTCACGTTTTTCAGGCCCAACTCCAGGCTGGCGATCTCGTTGGTCTTGCGGTCCGCCACCAGCCAGTCGTTGGCATACCCGCCGTTGTTGCCGTCTTTCATGATGCGCGCGAAGTCGTCGATGGAAGCGGAATACTGCATGGCCTTGCGGGCGCGCACGAATTCCGGAACGGCATCCGGATCGAAGCCGTTGAAGCGGCTGATCGTGGTTTCGGTGATCATGATGCCCGCGGAGTTCATGCCGAAATCGTCGCCACTGTGAATCAGCCCCGGCATCCCATCCATCAGGAAATGGTTGCCTTGCGCGGGCACTACATCGAAGATGATGTTCCAGCGCTCGCCGGTCTCATAGCTGGTCCAGTTGTTATGCGCAATGACCACGCGGCCATCTTTCGTGTAACTGCCGGTGGCCACGAACGCGCTGCAATGTTCGCCGACCGCGGCCGTGACGGGAAGGTTATGCTGCTTGTCGAATACCTTGTCGAAATAGGGCATCTCCAGCCAGGCATTCAGCGCTACCACATCCCACAGGTCCAGCTTGACGCCGCGTGCTACGGCGCCATCTACGATGCCCTGCAACTCGGCGCGGTACTCGGCCTCCACGTGCGGCCATAGCATGGTCTGCGCCTTATCGCGGAAGAACTGCCAGTCCTTCTTTTCCTCGTGTACCATTTCAACCGAGACGGTATGCAGCGTATCGCGGATCTCGGGCGCCAGCAGGTATCCGTGTTGAAACCCAATATCGGACGGACCGCCCTCCAGGTGTACCAGGATCCAGCCGTTTTGCTCGGAGTGGCGGGATGCATGCTTGAGGCGCGGATCGCTTTGAGGCTCGCGGGAGACTAGCGCAAAGGCCAGGCCCAAAAGTAGAACGACAACCACGACTGCAGTTCGACGCATGCCGTTATTATAGTAGGGAAGGGATGCTAAATGGCTGACACCGTCGAATTACGCAAGCTGACGGCTCACGTGAAGGCCGGTGGCTGCGCGTCTAAGCTTAGCCCAAAAATTTTGGATCGGGTCTTGGCGAGCATTCCCCGTGTGGCCAATGAAAACGTGCTGGTGGGCTTCGACACTGGCGACGATGCCGGAGTTTATCGGTTGACGGCGGAGCTTGCCCTGGTGCAGACCGTCGATTTCTTTACACCGGTGGTGGACGACCCGTTCACCTATGGCGCCATCGCCGCCACCAATGCGCTGAGCGACGTTTACGCCATGGGCGGCCGGCCGATCTCGGCGCTTTCCATCCTGGCTTATCCAGCGAAAGGTAATCTGGAAGACCTGGAGCAGATCCTGAAAGGCGGCGCGGAGAAAATGCAGGAAGCCGGGTGCGCTATTCTGGGCGGCCATAGCGTCGCCGATGAAGAAATCAAGTTCGGCTATGCGGTGACCGGCCTGATTCATCCGCGCAGCATCAAGACGAACGCGGGAGCGCTGCCGGGCGATGCGCTGTTGTTCACCAAGCGCCTGGGCACGGGAGTGATCTCCACGGCACTGAAGCGCGGCGAGGCGACTGACGCGGATGTGCGAGCCTCCATCGATTCGATGTTGACGCTGAACCGCAAGGCATGCGAAGCGATGCTCGCATACGAGGTGCACAGCTGCACCGACGTCACCGGTTTTGGGCTGATGGGGCACGCTCGGGGAATGGCCCTGGCGAGCGCCGTGACCCTGGAAATCGACGTCGCTCGCCTGCGGTTTCTACCAGGTGCGCTCGAGTATGCGCGCCTGGGCGCCATTCCGGGCGGTCTGAAGAATAATCGGGAATTCAGCTCTTGTGTCGTGGAGACGACGCGTGCCTTACCGCCGGAAGTGGAGGATTTGCTCTACGATCCGCAGACCTCTGGCGGCTTGTTGATCTCGCTGCCGGAAGCGGACGCGGCGGCGCTGGAGGGCTCGTTCCAGGGTGCCTATTACATCGGCCGCGTACTGCCGCGGAATGCCGATAATGCCAAACCCATCAGACTCATATGACTCACAGCCACATCATCGTAGCGCTCGATGTAGATTCGGCCGCGGAAGCCCGCGCGCTAGTTGCCCGGCTGGGCGCCCGCATAGGCTTCTATAAGGTTGGTATGGAACTCTACGCCGCGGCCGGCATGGACTTCGTGCGCGAGCTGCTCGGCGAGGGCAAAGACGTTTTCCTCGACATGAAATACTATGACATCGGCGAGACGGTGAAGCGCGCCGTCCGCGTCGCTGCTCGCAGCGGAGTGCGTTTCCTGACGGTGCATGGCAGCAGCCAGGTGATGCGCGCGGCGGTCGCGGGCCGTGCGGACGCCCCGACCAGGCTGCTAGCTGTAACCGTGCTCACCAGTTTCGATCAGCAGGATCTCGCCGACATGGGCTACCAGTGCACCATCTCCGACCTGGTCTCGCTGCGCGTGCGCAAAGCCATGGAGGCCGGCATGGATGGGCTGGTATGTTCTCCCCTCGACGCCCCCGTCGTCCGCGCGCAGGCTGGCACCGAAGCCATCCTGGTCACTCCGGGCGTGCGCTCGGGCGGAGCATCCAAGGGCGACCAGAAGCGTGTGGCCACCCCGGCCGAGGCGATACGCGATGGCGCGGACTACGTGGTGATCGGCCGTCAGATCACACGCGCGGCCGACCCCGCAGCCGAGGCAGCGCGCGTAGCCGGAGAGATTGCAGAAGCGCCGCGAGCCGTCGAGTGCCTCTAGTCGGGCTGATCTCGGATACGCACGGATTGCTGCGGGATGAAGCTCTGCGCGCGCTCGATGGCTGCGATCTCATCCTGCATGCGGGCGACGTGGGAAAGCCGGAGATCCTCGAAGCGCTGACGTCTCTGGCGCCTCTGGTCGCGGTCAGGGGCAACGTCGATAAGGGCGCCTGGGCGTCGGCCTTACCCGTAACCGCGGTTGCCCAAGCCGGGCCGGCGGCGATCTACGTTCTGCACGACCTGCACCAGCTTGACCTTGACCCAGCCGCGGCCGGATTCCAGGTTGTGGTAAGCGGCCACTCGCATCAGCCGGCTCGCAGCGAGCAGTCGGGCACACTGTTTCTCAACCCCGGTAGCGCCGGTCCGCGGCGTTTCAAGCTGCCGGTGACGGTGGCGCGGCTGGATCTGGGGAAGACTCCGTGGGAGGTAGAATTCATCCATTTGGATACGGGTTAGTTGCGACGTACTACCATGAGAGTGGGGTTGCAAGGAGCTTTTCAATTATGCAAATTGGCGTGATCGGTCTGGGCAGAATGGGCTCGAATATGGTTAGGCGGTGGATGCGCGGCGGGCATCGGTGCGTAGTCTTCGACCTGCATGCCGATGCAGTGGCCGCTTTAGTAAAGGATGGAGCTACGGGCGCGGCGTCGATGGAGGAATTCGTTAGCAAGCTTACGCCTCCGCGCGTCGCCTGGATGATGGTGCCGGCGGGCGCGGTGGATGCCACACTGGGCGATCTGAGCCCGCGAATGGAGAAGGAAGACATCATCATCGATGGCGGCAATTCTTATTACATCGACGATCTGCGGCGCTCGGAAGAGTTGCGCGCGCGCGGTATTTACTACATCGACGCCGGAACGAGCGGGGGCGTGTGGGGGCTCGAGCGAGGCTTCTGCCTGATGATTGGGGGCGATGAAGGAGCCGTGCGCCGGCTCGATCCGATTTTCAAAACGCTCGCGCCGGGACGCGGCGATGTCGAGCGCACACCCGGACGGGAAAAAGCCGGCGGCACAGCCGAAGAGGGCTACCTGTACTGCGGCCCATCGGGCGCGGGCCGCTTTGTGAAGATGGTCCACAATGGCATCGAATATGGGCTGATGGCGGCCTACGCGGAAGGGTTGAATATTCTGCGGCACGCCAACATAGGAAAGCAAGCGAGCACGTCGGACGCGGAGACCGCGCCGTTGCGGCAGCCGGAGAATTACCAATATAATTTCAACCTCACGGATGTGACCGAGGTGTGGCGCCGCGGCAGCGTGATTGCATCGTGGCTGCTCGATCTGACTGCCGGCGCGCTATTCAAAGCGCCCGATCTCGCCGACTTTTCGGGACACGTCTCGGATTCCGGTGAAGGGCGGTGGACGCTGGCGGCAGCGCTCGACGAAGGTGTGCCGTCGCCGGTGATCAGCGCGGCGATCTACCAGCGGTTTGCGTCCCGAGGCGCGGACGAGTTCGCGGACAAGCTACTGTCGGCGATGAGACTCGGCTTCGGCGGACACATGGAGAAGAAATAGTGACAGCTCGAAAGAAAAATGCCGGCGAGAAGGATGCCAAAAAGATACTAGTGATCGATGTCGGCGGCACGAACGTGAAGATGCTGGCGACAGGCCAGCGCGCCGAGCGGAAGATTCCATCGGGCCCCGGTATGACTGCCGCGCAGATGGTGCGCGATGTTAAAGAAGCAACCAAGGATTGGGAGTACAACGCCATTTCAATCGGATTTCCGGGGGTGGTGGTGCATGACCGCGCGGTACACGAACCGCACAATCTGGCGAGCGGATGGGTAGGGTTCGATTTCTCCAAGGCGTTCGGACATCCCGTGAAGTTAATCAATGACGCGGCCATGCAGGCGCTGGGAGACTATAAAGGGGGCCGCATGTTGTTTCTCGGACTTGGGACGGGACTTGGATCGGCAATGATGGTCGACGGAGTGCTGGAGCCGATGGAACTCGCGCACCTTCCCTACAAAAAGGGAAAGACCTACGAGGATTACGTGGGCATCAGCGGACTGCAGCGGCTTGGCAGGAAGAAGTGGCAGAAGCACGTGATCGATGTGGTGAACCGGCTGCGAGAGGCGCTCGAGGCGGAGGATGTAGTGCTGGGCGGCGGGAACGCGCAGAAGCTGACGGAGCTTCCACCCGGCGCGCGGGTCGCGGACAACGCCAATGCCATGGTCGGCGGAGTACGTTTGTGGGAGGAGGCGAAATCCAAATGAGCCCTGTCGAAATGGATGAGGTGACGACTAGCGGAAAGCAGGCTTCCGATGCGCTGGTGTTCTTTGGCGCGACGGGCGACTTGGCCTACAAGAAGATTTTCCCGGCGCTTCAAAGTATGGTGAAGCGCGGCAATTTGAAGGTCCCGGTGATCGGGGTGGCCAAGTCGGGATGGAAGATCGAACAGTTTCGGGATCGGGCGCGCGACAGCCTGGCAAAGGAGGGCGGCGGCGTGGACGAACAGGCATGGCCGAAGCTTCTGGAGCTCCTGCAGTATCTCGACGGCGACTATGAGGCTCCGGAAACCTTCGTGCAACTGAAGAAGGCGCTGGGAGGGGCGGCCGCTCCGGCGCACTATCTGGCGATTCCGCCGAGCCTGTTCCCCACCGTGGTGGAGGAGTTGGGGCGGTCGGGGTGCGCGGAGGGCGGCCGGGTGATCGTCGAGAAGCCGTTCGGGCGCGATCTGATGACGGCGCAGAAGTTGAACGCGGTGCTGCATTCGGTATTTCCGGAGAGCGCGATTTTCCGGATCGATCACTATCTGGGAAAAGAGGCGGTGGAAAATCTGCTCTTCTTCCGTTTCGCGAATACGTTTCTCGAGCCGATCTGGAATCGGAACTATGTTCACAGCGTGCAGATTACCATGGCGGAGACGTTTGGAGTCGCCGGGAGGGGGCCGCTTTATGAGCAACTCGGGCTGATTCGCGACGTGATACAGAACCATATACTGCAGGTGGTTGCGCTGCTGGCTATGGAGTCGCCGACGAGTATGTATCTGGAGTCGCTGCACGATGAGCAGGTGAAGATTTTCCGGATGATCCCTCCCTTCGATCCGGCGCGCACGGTGCGGGGGCAGTACAACGGCTACCGGAAAGAGGCAGGGGTAGCGGCCGATTCGCAGGTGGAAACCTTCGCCGCTTTTCGCACCGAGGTGGATTCATGGCGCTGGTCGGGAGTTCCATTCCTGATTCGCGCCGGCAAGTCTTTACCGGTAACGGCGACTGAGGTTCTGGTCAAGCTGAGGCAGCCGCCGCTCAGCAAAGCCGCGCCGGGGAGCAATTATTTTCGCTTTCGGCTCAGCCCGCGTCTGTCGCTGAGTCTGGGAGCGAGGGTGAAGCAGTTGGGCCCGGGGATGCGGTCGGTGCCGGCAGAGTTGGCGGCGGTGGACCGGGACCGTTCGGGGGAACTGGACGCTTATGAACGGCTGTTGACGGATGCTATGAAGGGTGAGTCCATGTTATTTGTGCGGCAGGATGCAGTGGAGGCGGCGTGGTCGATTGTGGACCCGGTGCTGGGGAATGCGACGCCGCTACACACATATGAGCCGGGTACATGGGGACCCGCGGAGGCGGATGGGTTAGCGGCGGATATCGGGGGTTGGAATAATCCGGAGGACGGGCAATAATGGATCGTTTGTGGCGCACGCTTCAGCGTGCCGCGGCGAACTTCAGGTCGCCGTCTGGCCGTACGCTGAAGCCCCGCGGCACGTTGAAGCGTGCGCCACGCGATTGATTTGATATCATCCTTGGCGAAGCGACTGTGAACAAACGAACCTTCCTCAATTTACTCTCGAGCACCATCGCGAGCCCCGTCATCGGGCGCCTCTCCGCCTGGCAGCAAAAGGAGAAGCTGACCAACTGGGCGGGCAACGTCACCTACAGTACGGACCGCCTGCGCGAGACCGCCACGGTTGAGCAGCTTCGGTCCCTGCTGCGCTCGTTGGACAAAGTGAAGATGCTCGGTACCCGCCACTGTTTCAACTCCATTGCGGATAGCAGTCACAATCTCCTGTCGTTGAAACCGATGCACGGCGTTGTTGCGCTCGACCACGGCGCTCGTACTGTCACTGTCCAGGCGGGCATCACCTATGGCCAGCTCTGCCCATACCTCGACAGCCATGGCTTTGCGCTCCACAACCTGGCATCGCTCCCCCACATCTCAGTTGCCGGAGCCTGCAGCACCGCCACGCACGGCTCGGGACAGAAGAACGGGAATCTCGCCACAGCGGTCTCCGGCCTCGAAATCGTAACCGCCGCGGGAGACCTGGTGAAACTCTCTCGCAAGGCCGATGGCGAGGTCTTCCAGGGAGCCGTGGTGGGGCTCGGTGCTCTCGGCGCGATCGCCCGGATCACCCTCGACATTCAACCCACCTATACGATGCGGCAGTACGTATATGAGAATCTGCCGCTGGCTCAAATGAAAGACCACTTCGATAACATTCAGTCGAGTGGCTACAGCGTCAGTCTGTTCACCGACTGGCAGAAGCAGCGCCTCAATGAGGTCTGGATCAAGAGTCGTGTCGGAGATGGGCCGGCCTTCGCGGCGCCCCAGGAGTTCTTCGGCGCCAAGCTCGCAGACCGAAATCTTCACCCGATTGCCGAGCTTTCCGCCGAGAACTGCACCGCGCAGATGGGAGTTTCGGGCCCCTGGTACGAGCGGCTGCCGCACTTCCGTATGGGCTTTACTCCGAGTGCGGGGAAAGAGCTTCAGTCGGAATACTTCGTGCCTCGTCGCAATGCCGTCGACGCGATTCTGGCGGTGGAGCGGCTCCGCGACCAGATAACTCCGCACCTGCTGATCTCTGAGATCCGCACCATCGCGGCCGACGATCTGTGGATGAGCACCTGTTACCGACAGCCCAGCGTAACCATCCACTTCACCTGGAAGCCGGACTGGCCCGCGGTCAGCCGTGTGCTTCCTGTCATTGAAAAGGAACTCGCCCCGTTTCAACCCCGCCCTCACTGGGGCAAGCTGTTCACGCTGTCCGCGGCCGAGATCCGGTCGAAGTATGACAAGCTGCCCGATTTCATCCAACTGGCGAAAAAGTACGATCCGAAAGGGAAGTTCCGCAACGACTTCCTGAACACTTACGTCTTCACGGGCTAATGAGGCTGGCATAATCCAGTGGCGCACGCTTCAGCGTGCTGCCGTGGGCTTCAGCCTACGGCCAGACGGCGACCTGAAGTTCGCCGCAGCACGTTGAAACGTGCGCCACGCGCTTGCCGGATGTGTCGCCAAATTAGGTGAACCTCAATAACTCTGCTTTTTCGGCAGCGTCGCATCTCCTGATGGTCGCGCCTCGGTAACGGTCGCGGTAAATTCGCAAGCCTTACTGAGCCGCGAGCGTTAGCGACCGGCCGCATCCCCGAAGACGGTTAAGCACCAACTTCAGGCCCGCCGCCACCCGGAGAGCCGCGCTATCTGTTAGCATGTTGCCGATGGCTCCGCGCACCTTATATCAGGTCCTTGAAGAGACCGCGGCCCAATACGGCGACGCTCCCGCTCTATTGCAGCCCGCCACCGGAAAAGATGGCAAGCGCCAGTATCTGACCTATTCCTGGAATCAGTATAAGACGGCGGCACAAGAGATCGCCGCAGGCCTGCGTTCCATCGGCGTCCGCAAAGGCGATGTCGTGGCGCTCGATTCGGAGACGCGCCTGGAGTTCTATCTGGCCGATCTCGGAATCCTGGCTACAGGCGGTATTGCGGCTGCTTTATATCCGAACTACCCGCCCAAGGATCTGATCCGCACCATCCGAACTTGCGGCGCCAAAGTCCTGTTCGTCGAAGACCCGAAGACCCTTGGCGTGCTCGAAGAAGTTTCCGGCATCCCGCGTGTGCTGCTCAGCGGCGAAGCCGACGGCGCTCTGACCCTCGAACAGTTGCGCGAGCGCGGCCGCCTGGCGCTGGCCGAAGATCCGGATTATATGCGTCGGCTGAAGGCTGAAGTCAGTCCCTCCGACTACGCCATTCTCTATCTGACTTCGGGCGCAACCGGCGAGCCCAAAATGGCGCTGGTCACGCACGCGGCGGTGGTAGCCAACCTGGACATGGGCCCTTTCGTGCTGCCCCTCGGTCCGGAGGATTCTACGGTGGCATACCTGCCATCGGCGCACATCGCGCAGCGCGTGGTGATCGAGTTCCTGCCCATGCGCGGGGGCATGCCGGTGACCTTTGCCGAGAGCCTGATGAAGCTGCCGCAGGATATCAGGGCCGTGCGTCCAACCCTGCTGCTGGCGCCCCCGCGCATGTGGGAGCGCGTTTACTCCACCCTCTGTACCGAGCTGCGCAAGCGGCCCGCGGTGGCGCGCAAGGCATTCTACGGCGCTTTGGGCCTGGCCTTGGCGGCCGCCAATTACAAACGGCAGGGTAAGCCCGTACCCCTGCGCATCCGCGCCCCACTCAAAATTGCCGACAAGCTGTTCTTTCAAAAAGTCCGCGCGCGCTTCGGTGGGCGCCTGATTAAAGCCTGCTCCGGCGCCGCACCGTTGAGCAAAGAGCTCGCCGAGTTTTACGAAGCGATCGGCATGCCCTTGATCGAGGGCTATGGCTTGACCGAAGGCGGTGTAACTGCGTTGAATCCGCTGGACCGTCCCAAGCCCGGCAGCATAGGCAAAGCGCTTCCGGGCGTTGAAGTGCGCATCGCGACAGAGGACAGCGAGCTGCTGGTGAAGAGTCCCTGCCTGTTCTCCGAATACTTCGGCGACCCGCGGACCACCGCCGAAGTACTGCGCGATGGTTGGCTGCACACCGGCGATATCGCGTTCATCGACGACGAAGGCTACATCTTTATCACCGGCCGCAAAAAGGAGCTGATCGTTTCTTCCACCGGCAAGAAAATCCATCCTTCACGCGTGGAAAGCCTGTTCAAGTTCGAACCGCTCATCAGCCAGATTATGCTGATCGGCGACCGCCTGCCGTATCTCACGGCGCTGTTCACCATCAATACCGCGGTCGCCGAAACGCTTAAAGGCATGGAGCAGCTTCAGGGCCGCCCCACGGCGGAGCTTTCGGCCGCGCCGCCGGTCCAAAAGGAAATCCAGAAGGTGGTGGCGCGCATCAACAAGCAACTCGCGCCCTTCGAGCAGATCCGCAAGTACCGCGTGCTGGGCCGCGATTTCAGCATCGAAGACGGCGAACTGACAGCCACTATGAAGGTCCGGCGCGCCCGCGTGATGGAGAATTTCCGCGAAAGCATCGAAGAGCTGTACGCGGGCAAAGAAATGTAGCCCGGCGTGACGGTCCTTTGTCTCGCGGCGCACGGCTTCGCGGAAGATTCCCTACCGCTGGGAGGCGGCGCGGCTGTCTGCTCACAACTGCTCCGCGAATGGTCGCGCACGCAACCCTTTCCCGTGCAGCTCGTAAACCCAGCCATCCTTGGTGCCGATGCGCCATCCGGTAGTGAACTCGTCCGGTACAACGAGCGCCTCTACGCCGCCTTCTGCCGCCGCTTTGAAACCGCCGCTACGGCCGAAGTTCTGCGGCACGATCCCGCGCGCACCGTCGTCCTGGTCAACGATATCTCCGAAGGCCCGGATTTCAGCCGGCTCGCCGCCGCCGCCTACCCCATCGTCACCATCTATCATGTGGACGTGGTGGCCTATGTGGCCGCCATCTACGGGCGCCAGTGCGTCGCCCCAGCTACGCTCGTCCGTTGCTATGAGAATCTGCGGCGCTCCGTGTTCGGCGCGCTCATCCCCGGAATGGCCAAGCTCGTTTTCGACAAACAGCGCGACAGCCTGCGCTATTCCCGCGCTGTGGTGGTCCCCTCGCGAAGCATGCGCGAGCTGCTGCTGAACTGCTATCCGGACACGCCGCCCGAACGAATCCAGGTGCTCCCCTGGGGAGCATGCGAATCAGGCTGCGACGAGGCCGCCGTCGCCGCCGAAGCAGCCGCTTTGCGCCACCAATACGCCATCCCGCGCGATGCTCTTGTCCTGCTTACTCTGAGCCGCATTTCTGTCGAAAAGGGTCAGGACCTGTTACTCCGCGCGCTGCTCGACTGGGAGCGTCGCTCCGATTTTCCACGACAGCCGGTCTGGCTGTTCATCTGCGGCGATGCGGCTTATATGCAAGGCCACCGGTTCTTGCGCCGGTTACAATCTCTTGCCGCGCGGCTCCGCAAGACGCGGGTCATCTTTACTGGCCACGTCACCGGCATCCGCAAGCAGGCCTTCTTCGCGCTCGCCGGCCTCTACGTCTTCCCCTCGCGGCATGAAAGTTATGGGCTCACACTGGTCGAAGCGCTGCGCGCGGGTCTGCCGGCCGTCTGTCTCGATCACCACGGAGCGCGCGAAGTGCTGCGACCCGATTGCGGCCTGCTAGTGCCTAAAGAACAACTGCGCGAAGCGATTGCCCGCCTGCTGCTCGATCCGGACCTGCGCGCTCGCATGGGCCGTGCGGCCCGTGATTACGCCGCTACGCTACTTTTCTCCGATGCCGCCGCGGCGTTGGGCGGGATCATCCAGCATTGCATCGTCGGATCCTCTCCAGGGTTGCGGTAACATTCTTGTCAATGGCGCCGATTCTGCGAAGACGCAACTTTCTCGTTTTCGGCGGTTGCGCCGTTCCACTCTTTCGGTCTCTGGATGCCCAGAGCGAGCCCGGCCTGCTCAAGACTACGGCGGGACTCGACGATTTCGTCACTGAAAAATATCACGACCAGATCGCCGCGATCCTGGCGGAATGGAGTGCCAGCCTGCTCGAATCTCCGCAGAGAATGCAGGCGGTCGAGAAGGTTCTGAGCGCCGGTTTCACGGGTACCTCGATGCGGCCAGGAGAATCCCGTTTGGTGCGTTCCGGCCCGATGCTCGAAGTTCACCGGGTTACCTACGAAGGACTTCATGGGGCCTCACTTGGAGCCGGCGCCTTTCTCCAGGAATTGCGATCCGCCATGAGTACCTTCTCGAAGATCATAACGGCCGAGCTCCAAGTGACTCGCATTGACGCGAGTTCCGGCCGGCTGCGGACTCGCGTGCGTTACGACTTAGTAGGCGCAGGCCATGATTACTATCGCGAGCAGCGTACGGGATCTTGGGAACTCGAATGGGAAATAGTCTCTCAGGAGGAATATCGGCTGCGGCGCTGGCAAGCGCAGGACGAGACACGCAGCCGATCCACAGGACCATGCTATGCCGACATTACCGCGGAGGCATTCAGCCGTAACTCCTCCTACTCTCAACAAATGCTTCGCGGCGTCGATTATTGGCGCACGGTTCTCGATGGCGCGTGCGGTATTGACATTTATGGCCACAACGGAGTGTCAGTCGGAGACATCGACGATGACGGGTTCGATGATCTTTATGTCTGCCAGCCGGCCGGCCTTCCCAACAGGCTCTATCGAAACCGCGGGGATGGAACCTTCGAGGATATCACCGAAGCTTCCGGCGTCGGGATCCTCGATAACACGGCCTGCGCGCTTTTTTGTGACTTCGACAATGACGGCCGGCAGGACCTGGTAGTGGTGCGCGCCAACGGACCGCTGCTATTCCTGAACCAGGGCGGCGGCAGGTTTCACCAAAAGCCCGGCGCGTTTCAATTCGCCAGCTCTCCGCAAGGTACCTTCACGGGCGCCGCCGCGGCAGACTACGATCGCGACGGGTGGCTGGATATTTATTTCTGTCTCTATGTCTATTATCAGGGTACGGATCAGTATAAGTACCCCGTTCCTTACTACGCCGCCGAGAACGGACCGCCCAATTTCCTGATGCGCAATAACCGGGATGGCACCTTTCGCGACGTCACCGCACAAACAGGTCTCGACCGCAACAACACGCGCTACAGTTTCTGCTGCGGTTGGAGCGACTACAACCGGGATGGATGGCCCGATCTATATGTGGTGAATGACTTCGGCCGGAAGAATCTCTACCGGAACAACGGCGACGGAACGTTCACCGATGTTACGCCCCAGGCGGGAGTCGAAGATATAGGCGCGGGGATGAGTGTCTGCTGGTTGGATTATGACAATGACGGCGCGGAGGATCTCTATGTCGCCGATATGTGGACCGCCGCCGGCGAACGCGTCTCCACGCAGGCAGCCTTCCAGAAGGACCAGCCTGAACAAGTCCGGGCGTTGTATCGCAAACACGCCATGGGTAATTCCCTGTTCCGAAACAGTGGCGATGGCGCCTTTCAAGATCGAAGCGCTCCCGCGCAAGTGGCAATGGGCCGATGGTCGTGGTCAAGCGACGCCTGGGACTTTGACCATGACGGCTTCCCCGATCTCTACATCGTCAACGGCATGCTTTCGGGCGCTTTGCGCGACGACCTGAATAGTTTTTTCTGGCGGCAGGTCGTTGCCAATTCGCCTGATACTGCCAGAGCTTCTCCGGATTACGAACAGGGATGGAACGCTGTTAACGAGTTGATCCGCGCCGACCACACATGGAGCGGGTTTGAAAGAAACGTGTTCTACGCCAACAACCGGGATGGAACATTTTCAGACGTTTCCGGCGTCGTGGGCATGGACTTCGTCGAGGATGGTCGAGCATTCGCCCTGGCCGACTTCGACCAGGACGGACGGCAGGAAGTGTTGCTGAAAAATCGCAATGCTCCGCAGTTGCGCCTGCTGAAGAACGTGATGGAGCGGCTGCCGCCGTCGATCGCCTTCCGTCTGCGCGGCGTGAAGAGCAATCGTGACGCCATCGGTGCGGCGATCACTGTTGAAACCGCCTCGGGCCGCCAGACACGCCTGCTGCAGGCCGGATCGGGGTTTCTCTCGCAGCACAGTAAGGACGTATTTTTCGGCCTCGGAGAGACGCAGGGTCCCGTGAATGTGTCTATACGCTGGCCGAGCGGGTTGGTGCAGCAACTCCGCGATCTCCCGCCGAACCACAGAGTCTGGGTTGAAGAAAGCGGTAATGAAAACACCCAGCCCGTTCGCACGGAATCTTTCAAGGTCCGGAAGCCCGGGCGTGCCGCTTCCCTGTCCCAAGAAAGCGAACGCGTTCCGTCTAGGCTTGAAACATGGCTGCTGGCGCCTGTGTCCGCTCCGGACTTTGCTCTTCTTTCCGCACTGCGCGGCAGGCCGGTCCTTCTCCAGTTCGCGACGGCAGGGTCGCCGGAATGTCAGCAAGACCTTGCGGTCCTCAAGCGGTTCCAGGCAAGTTGGGCCGCCCAAGGCCTGCAACTGCTCAGGGTGAACGTCGATAAGTCCGATGAGGTGGCTGGCGTTTACAAGATTCTCTACCGTTACCTGTTCGACCGGCACCGCGATCTCCGCCTTCCCACATCGTTCCTGATCGACGCAAAAGGGGACATCGTCAAGGTGTACCAGGGGCCGATCGACCCGGGCAATGTCGAGCATGACTTCCGGCACATTCCCCAAACCACCCCGGAGCGCCTCGATAAGGCTCTCCCCTTTCCGGGTGTTGCCGCAACCTATGACTTCGGGCGAAACTATCTCTCCTTCGGCTCGATGTTTTTTCAGCGGGGCTATCTCGATCAGGCTGAAGCGTCGTTCCGGCTAGCTCTGCGCGACGATCCATCGGGCGCCGAGGCCCACTACGGCCTGGGGAGCGTCTACCTGAAACAGGAGAAGACCAGTGCGGCCCGAGACAGCTTTGAACGCGCCGTGAAACTCACGGCGAGCTATCCCGATACCCTGCCAAACGCCTGGAACAATCTCGGTCTGCTGGACACGCGCGAGGGGCGCTCCGACGCCGCCGTCAGCAGCTTTCAAGAGGCTCTCCGGCTAAGCCCCGACCACTTCGTCGCACTCGAAAATCTGGGAAACGCTTATCGCCAGCAGAAGCGCTGGGAGGAAGCCCGCGGGACGCTCGAGCGGGCGCTGGCCGTCAGACCACGGGATCCCGAGGCAAACTACAGCCTGGGCATGGTCTTTGCGCAAACCGAAGAGACCGGGCGCGCCTACGAATATCTACAGAGAGCTTTGCGCTTTCGTCCGGCTTACCCCGAGGCGCTAAACAACCTCGGAGTGCTCTATCTGCGAACCCGCCGGCGAGATGAAGCCGTGGCGAAATTCGAAGAGTGCATCCGCATTGCGCCGGGCTTCGATCAGTCTTACCTGAACCTCGCGCGGGTCTATAGTCTGGAGGGTGAGCCGCGCAAAGCCCGGACTCTGCTGCTCGAACTTCTCAGGCGGCATCCGGGTCACCTGCAGGCGCAGAAGGAGCTCGAGCAACTGCGCTGAAGCCGGTCTTGAAAAGCAGTGACAGAGTGATGGCAATCGGCCCCCAGGAGGACAAAAATCGCAGTATAATATAGTGACATCGACCCTAACGCCCTGAAATCAGGTGCGATAGACACGGAGAGGTGGCTGAGTGGTCGAAAGCAGCGGTTTGCTAAACCGTCGTAGGGTCAAAAGCTCTACCGGGGGTTCGAATCCCCCCCTCTCCGCCAGATCAATAACTCACAGACAATTTCAAGGCGGCGGAACCGGGCGTTCTGGTGGCCCAAAAACGTCATTTGCTAATCCGCCAAACACGCCGCTGTTTTTCGAGGGCTGCTCTCAAGCCGGCATCGGTGCGGCGCGCGGCTTCCGCCTGCACGCCAGGCAATAGGTGGGCTTACACGTCCATCGTGAAACCCACTCTTGAGTGTCCCGGTCGTGCCGAGATCGCCTTCGGATCGACGCCAGAGCGCAGTAGTTGAGACGCGTGGGAATGTCTTAGATCGTGGAAACGTACATTCGCGATCTTACGCCTGTGGAGCAAGTTTCGGTATGCCGAAGTGAACGCCGAGGGCCCCCAGCTCCGAATGCACGGCCTGCTCAAAAAGATCGGCCACACGTACAAGTACTACGTCACCACGTTCGGCAAAGAGATTGTCGCCACCGCACTAAAACTTCGGGAACTCGTCATCATCCCGCAACTCGCCCTTGGGCTCGCCCACTGATTCGACTTCCTGCCAAGAAAAGACACGTTCTTGATGGACAGGTTCTAAAGCCGGTGGCTATGGTAACGAACTGAAAGTCCTGTTCCGGCCAGAGGCCAGCAGCCTGGATCCCGCACCAAGCGGGCTTCAAGAAGTAGACGGACTCAACCATCTACTTGGAAATCTTCGTCCGGATCTGTATTTTGGTCGGCGATAACTTGGCGATCACCTCGTCGGCCACATTGCGGGAACTGCAGCAGAAGTAGCCTCTCGCCCACAGGTGCCGGCCCCAAAACTGTTTCTTCAAGTGCGGATACTCCAACAGTTGATGCGCTGTCTTCCCAATCAGCCATTGCAACCATCGACTGATGGTCACCTGCGGCGAGATCGAAACAAACTAAAGGCGAGGGCTTCAACCCTCCCAGACCGGGACAGTGATAATTTCGGCGCCTGCTAGAAACTTGCCGTTGATACGGCCTCTGCCGGTGACGATCATCCCGGTCCTTAAACCACCCTTGGGCTGACTTGTGAAATAGAGCTCGTAGGTCCGCCCTCCAGGCGATTGATCCTTGATGAAATAAGTTGTTTCCGATCGATGTTCAGCGAAGTAATCGGCAACCATGATCAGCAAGCTTCCCTTCACTTGATCCGCAGATCCTAAGACAAGAAGCCGGGAACAAAGGCACACCGCGGATAAGATCGTGAAACTTACGAAGTACTTACGCAAGTTTCTACGCCCGAGCGATCTAAACTGTAGCACATCGGTCAGGCGATATCCGGCAACAGGAAACTTACCGGCCGGCCGCTCGCCTTTGCCACCGCTTCGGCAGCCAGATATCCGCTACGCACCGCCCCCTCCATGGTCGCTGGCCATCCGGAGCGCGTCCAATCGCCGGCCAGGAAAAGATCCGGACGGCTGGTATCGGCTGACGGACGCAAGGCCTCGGTTCCCGGCGCGGCGGAGAAAGTCGCGCGCAGCTCCTTAATCACGTGCGCCTTCTCGAGGCGCGCCTGGCGCACGCGCGGTAGGAATTCGGCCAGCTCCGCGGTCGCGAGCGATATGATTTCGGCACGGCCCATGGCGGCGAGCGAGCGCGACGCGCTGACCACAAGCTGGAGATAGCGGCCTTCGGACTTGTTGAACATCCATTGAATCGTCCGGTCGAGCAGAGTGGCGTGCGGCAGATCGGTGACCGGGCGATCGAACCAGAGATGAATGCCGGTGATCGGGGAGTGCTCGAAGGCTGGCGCGGGCAGGCCCAGGGCGGTCAGGCGTTCGAAGGGCAGCGCGCAAATATAGTAATCGGCGGAGTGGCGCCGGCCGCCGGAGAGAATGCCCTCCGGGCCTATGCTTTCGACCAGGCAGCGCAGCCGCAGCGAGACATCGCCGGCGGCGCGCCACAGCTCGGCGCGGTAGAGCTCGCCCAGCGGGATGGCGGGCACGCCCATCTCGTAGCTATCGGCTCGTGCGAGGAAACCCAGCCAAAAGACCTGGAAGCCGTGGCGCGCGGCGATGCGGTCCACATCCTCATTGATGGCGCTGACCAGCACCTGGCGCCAGAAGCGCTCGATGGCGCGGGGCGTCTGCCGCTTTTCGCGCAACCAGTCGAGCATGGTGATGCGGTCGAGGTCGTGGCGGCGGGTGCGCTCGCGCCGCAGCGCCAGCAATCCGCGGGCGATGGAGATCTTGTCCCCGGTGCTGAGGAAGCGCAGGCGCAGGAACGATTCGGTGAAATGCAGAGGCGCAGGCAGCGCGCCGCGCCGCAGCGTGGAGATCCGGCCGCCCGGCTCAATGAAAACGAACTCACGATAAAAGCTAATAAGGTCCTTAACTCCTAGTCGCCCGTAGAAATCCAGCAGGTTGACGCAGCAGCGCAACAATACGTGCTGGCAATTATCGATCAGCTCGGAGGCATCGTCCGCGGGCGACAGCGGAAAGGAAGTCGCGCGGCCGCCCAGGAACGGGCGCGCTTCGAAGACTTCGACGTGGAAGCCGGCGCCACCAAGCGCCGCGGCCGCCGAGAGGCCCGCCAATCCGCCGCCGATCACAATAACGTCAGGCAACCTTCATCATATCTGTCTGCCGGAGCAGGTGTCTGGTTTTGGGACCACCTGTTCGCGGGCGACCACGGACATACCCTGCGAGCACCGGATTAACGTTGAGGGTAAACGGTTTAACCCTGCCCTGCGATTTGGCCCGCTAACTGTTCTAAGTTAGTTCCGTCATACTAATGAGGCCATCATGATCCGCCCCGAGTCGAGTGCTCCCCGAACGCTAATCGCGGACGACCAGCCCGATGTTTTGGAAGCGTTGCGCCTGTTGTTGAAACGGGAAGGCTACCAGATTGAAACGGTGAACTCTCCCAAGGCCGTGTTGGAACGGTTGCACAGCCGCGAGTACGACGTGCTGCTGATGGACCTGAATTATGCGCTCGACACCAGCTCCGGACAGGAAGGCCTTGACCTGCTGGCGCGTGTGCAGAAACTCGACAATACGCTGCCGGTGGTGGTGATGACGGCCTGGGGCAGCATTCCGCTGGCGGTCGAAGCCATGCGGCGCGGAGCGCGGGATTTCGTCGAGAAACCCTGGGACAATTTGCAACTGCTCTCGACGCTGCGGGCACAGATCGAATCGCGCAGCGGCCGGCGGGTCGGTGCGGCGCGCGCATCCGGAGAGATCGAGGAAGCCAGTGTCACGCAGCGCGGGCTGCTGCCGCGCGAGATCCCACAGTTTCCGGGATACGACATTTCGGCCGCCTGGCGTCCGGCCGGCGCTGTGAGCGGTGATTATCTGGATGTTCTCAAACTCAACCCGAACAACCTGGCGCTGTGCGTGGCGGACGTCATCGGCAAAGGCGTACCGGCGGCGCTGCTGATGTCCAACGTGCAGGCCGCCGTGCATGCGCTGGCCGGCGAGATGCTCCCAACGGGCGAGCTTTGCGGGCGCATTAACCGAATCGTGGCGGGCAATATGGGCAGCGGCAAATTCATCACGTTTTTCTACGGCGTGCTGGATGGAGCTACGCGCCGGTTCAGCTACACCAACGCCGGACACTGCGAGCCGATACTGGTGCGCCAGAATGGCGAGTGCATGCGCGTAAATCATGGCGGCGTGGTGCTGGGCGTATTTCCGGATTGGTCGTACCAGGAAGAGCACGTGGACCTCGCGCCGGGCGACCGGCTGGCGCTTTTCACCGACGGCATTACCGAGATCTCCAATGCCGACGGCGATGAGTTCGGAGAAGAGCGGCTGATGGAAGTGTTGAAGGTCCATCGCCACCTGAACGCCGAGGCTATGCAACAGCGGGTGATGGCGGCCATCTCCGAATTCAGCGGCGGCAACTTCCAGGACGACGCCACGTTGATCGTTACCGCGGTTGCGTGACGAAGAACCGCTCACTGACGGTCGCGGCCCGGTCTTGGCGATAGCATCGCCGGGGTGTATAAAGATTAAATGCCCCGATGCCTGCTTTTGCCGGCTCTATTGGCCTCCTGGACTTACGCCGCTACACTGCCCCCGCCGGCGGACCAGCAACTGGCGCGCGATATTTACAAGCAGATCATCGAGATCAAGTCCGGATACACGACCGGGGCCACTACGCCGGTCGCTGAAGCCGTCGCGGCGCGTTTGAGGGCCGCGGGATTTCCGCAATCCGACATCTATCTGGGCGGCGCCATCGCGACCAAGTGGAACCTGGTGGTTCGCTACCACGGCAGCGGCGCCAAAAGGCCGATTTTGCTGCTGGCGCACACTGACGTAGTAGAAGCCAAACGCGAGGACTGGAGCACGGATCCATTTCAATTGGTCGAGCGCGACGGTTATTTTTACGGGCGGGGCTCGTGGGACGATAAGGCGCAGGCGGCTATTTGGATTGCCAACCTGATTCGCTACAAACGGGAAGGATGGCGCCCGGACCGCGACATCATCGTGGCGCTGACGGCGGACGAAGAGGGCGGCGGCCCTAACAACGGCATCCAGTGGCTGATACGCAACAAGCGGGAGTTGATCGACGCCGAGCTTTGTCTCAACGAAGGCGGCTGGGGAGAGATGGCCGACGGCCGCAAAGTGGCGCATAACATCCAGCTCAGCGAAAAGTATGTCATCAACTTTCGCCTGGAAGTACACAACAAGGGCGGCCACAGTTCCGTGCCGGTAGCGGACAACGCTATTTATCATTTGGCGGGGGCGCTCGAGCGGTTGTCAAAATTCGGATTCCCGCTCAAGACCAACGATGCGACGCGCGCGTACTTTGGCGAGCTGGCCAAGCTCGAAAGCGGATCGCAGCGGGTGGAGCTGGCTCAGGTCGCGGAAGGGGCGGCCGACGCCATGGTGCGGGCGGCGAATTTATCTCCCGCCTGGAACTCTATGCTGCGGACCACCTGCGTGGCGACGCAGCTGGAGGGTGGCCATGCCATGAACGCGCTGCCGCAACTGGCCGCCGCGAATGTGAACTGCCGGGTCCTGCCGGATGATTCGCCGGAGTATGTGCAAAGCACCCTCGAAAAAGTTTTTGCCGACAACCAGGTGAGCGTGAAGATCGCCGGGGAGGTGGCGCGGGGTCCGGCTTCGCCGGTCAATCCTGGTTTGATGAAAGCGATCGCCGGGGTCACAGACACGCTGTGGCCGGGCGTGCCGGTGGTGCCGATCATGCTGATGGCCGCCACCGACGGTCTGTATCTGCGGGCGGCCGGGATTCCGACTTACGGCGTGCAAGGCTTCTTTATGGATCGCAATGATATACGCGCGCATGGGCGGGACGAGCGTTTGGGAGTCACTTCGTTTTATGAAGGTCAGACATTCTTGTATGAGTTGGTGAAGGCATTGGCCACCGCTTGAACTGAAAAAAGGCGGTATAACGTTGTTGGAGGTGGCTCGATGCCCAACGATCAGCTTTCTTCGATCAACAACATCGTCGTCTTGATGTTGGAGAACCGGTCCTTCGATCACATGCTCGGTTTTCTTTACGCCGACACTGGCAATGTCTCGCTTGCGGGGCAGCCCTTTGACGGTCTCACGGGGCAGGAGTCCAATCCGGACTCCAATGGCGCGCCGGTTTCCGTTTTCCAAATCCAGTCAACCGATGCGAGCCCGTATTATATGCCTGGCGCCGATCCCGGTGAGGGCTATGATGCGACTAACTCTCAGCTTTTCGGCGCGACGGAGGCCCCCACGCCGCCTGTCGCGACGAACAACGGCTTCGTCACTGACTTCGCTTATACACTCGGCTGGGAGCAAACAGAGGGCTGGTCCACACTGCCCGGCACGGCGGCCGACGACATTATGGGGATCTTCACGCCCGCCATGCTGCCGGTGCTTTCCGGCCTGGCGCGCGGCTTTGCGGTCTGCGATCAATGGTTCGGCTCGGTTCCTACAGAGACCTTGCCCAACCGGGCGTTTGCGCTGGCAGCCACTTCGCAGGGTCACATGGACGACAAGACCAAGACCTGGACGTGTCCCACGATTTTCAGCCTGCTTACGGCGAATAACCTGAATTGGGTGGTTTACGGCTACGATACGCCGCCGCTCACCCGCCAGGATTTCACCGACATTACGGACGCCGACGAAAGTCATTTCGGTCTTTTCACCGACTTCCAGGCGGCCGCCGCCGCCGGTACGCTTGCGCCATTCACCTTTCTCGAGCCCAGCTGGGGGGCTTCCGGAAACAGCCAGCATCCGAATTACAACGTGGCGCTCGGCGAGCAACTGATTCACGACGTCTACTATGCCCTGCTTAACAGCCCGGTGTGGAATAACACGCTGCTGATCATCACCTATGACGAGCATGGAGGCTGCTACGATCACGTGCCGCCGCCCACCAACGCCGTGCCACCGGACAACACCGCCGGAGAGTACGGCTTCGATTTCAAGCGCTTCGGCCCGCGCGTTCCCACCGTGCTGGTATCGCCGCTGATCGCAGCGGGCACGGTTTTCCGGGTGGCCGCGGATGCCATGCCGCTCGACCATACCGTGGTGCTGAAGACTATCGAGACGCGCTGGAGCTTGCCGTCACTGACCGCGCGGGATGCAGCCGCGGGGGACGTGGGCGCCGTGTTGACGCTGGCCGCTCCGCGCACGGACGATCCGCTTGCGGGTGTGGTTGTTCCCGTGGCGACAGGACAGGGGCCAGACGAGGAGCAGCCTTCGCACCTGCAACAAGTGCAGGCAGAGCTGGTTTCGCAGCTTCCTGTTCCGGACGGAAAGGGCGGTACGCACCACCTGATGCCCGTGCTTAAGACGAGCAGCGATTACAAGGCGTACATCATCGGCCGCACAAACGCGTGGAAAGCATCCAAGGGACGTCCGACATCGGTGGCGCGCGGGGCGTAGAATCGTAAGAATGGACCGCCGCTCCGATCCCACGATTGCCGAGACTATAGCTCTAGAGCGCTCGGTTTCGCGCATCTCGTCGTCGTCCATCGCGGAGGAAGGACGGTTTGTTTCCGGCACGCTGTTGGGCGGCCGGTATCGCATCATAGGGCTGCTGGGCCGGGGCGGCATGGGGGAAGTCTACAGGGCTACAGATCTTGCGTTGGGCCAGTCCGTGGCGTTGAAGTTCCTGCCGGAGGAAGCAGCCCAGAACCAGCGCCTGCTGGAGCGATTCCACGGGGAAGTGCGGGTGGCCCGGCAGGTCTCGCATCCGAATGTCTGCCGGGTCTACGACATCGGCGAGGCCGAGGGGATGCCGTTCATCTCCATGGAGTACGTGGACGGCGAAGACCTGGCGTCGCTGTTGCTGCGGATTGGCCGGCTGCCCTGCGATA
>Ga0302325_10007353_pt1 | contig 24460 bp, 23 predicted proteins | sample Palsa_T0_2_FD_201948 | JGI IMG/M metagenome (GOLD analysis project Ga0302325, IMG submission 201948) | Peat permafrost microbial communities from Stordalen Mire near Abisko, Sweden - Palsa_T0_2 | ecosystem: Environmental > Terrestrial > Soil > Palsa > Peat permafrost | place: Sweden: Abisko... | reverse complement strand
TCGCTTCCCTCGAGTGCCGTGTGATCTCGGCGGGTTCTGTCGCACGCCTGGCCGGAGCGGGCGCGGTCTGGACGCGCGGCCCTCTCCCCGGCCACGACCAGCGCGTTCCGGGGCCCGACGCAGCGTTCCGGAGTGCGCCCGCTCCGGACGGGTGTGCAGCCCTTCCGACGGTCGGACGCCCGCGAGGAGCTCGGACCCGGCGGGGGGCGTAGTAGACTTGCAACGCCGGGCCCATACTCCCCGGCCGGTGTAGCCGCAGCGAAGCCGGTGCGATTCCGGAGCTGTCCCGCAACTGTGATGCCCCCGCGGGGGACGAGCCAGGTCGCCTGCCCTACGCCGTCGCGAACAAGCCCTCGGAGGATAGGGCGGGTCGCACGGCAGCCAGCCGGCGAACCTCCTCCCTCCGCCAATGCGGAGGTCGTTATCTATGAGTACAGCCACGTTCCGGCTCCTCTACCTCGGCCCGGCCGCCGTCCTCGCCGCGAGTGCAGCCCTCGTCGTCGGCGGGGCGGCTGCGGCACCACAGCAATTCCCGCTAAGCCTCAAGGCGGCAAACGGGACCGTCGTGCTGGACGAGCGCCCGACGCGGATCGTCTCCTTGTCCCCCTCGGCGACGCAGGACCTCTTCGCCGTCGGTGCCGGCGGGCAGGTGGTCGCGGTCGACTCCGACTCCACCTACCCGCCTCAGGCGCCTCTGACCAAGCTCTCGGCCTACACTCCCAACGCGGAGGCGATCGAGAAGTACCAACCCGACCTCGTCGTCGTCGGATTCGACGAGGACCACATCGTCGCCCAGCTGCGATCACTCCACATCCCGGTTCTGCTCGAACCCGCCGTGGCGAACCTGGACGGCGTCTACGGTGAGATAATCCAGATCGGCGAGGCGACGGCCCATACGCAGGCCGCTCGGCGCGTTGTCTCGAACATGAAGCGACAGGTTGCGGTGATCGTGCGCTCGGTGGGGCGCCCCGCGAAACCGTTGACCGTGTACCACGAGCTCGACCAGACCTACTACTCGGCGACCTCGCACACGTTCATCGGTCAGATGTACAAGGTGCTCGGGCTCCAGAACATCGCCGACAAGGCGGGTGGGTCGAACCAATATCCCCAGCTCTCGGCCGAGTACATCATCGCGAGTGATCCCGACCTGATCGTCCTCGCCGACACGGTCTGCTGCAAACAGAGTGCGGCGACGGTCGCGGCTCGGCCGGGCTGGAACACGATCGCCGCCGTCAAGGACGGCGGGGTAGTTCCCGTGAACGACTCGGTCGCCTCGCAATGGGGGCCGCGCATCGTCCTGTTCCTGAAGACGGTTGCCGACGCGGTTCGCAGGGTCGAGCGGGCCTCGAAGTGAGAGCAGCTGCCTGAGGTGATCGCCGACCGTCAGCGGCAGCGCGCGCTCCGTCCGGCGCTGTTGCGGGCCCGGGGTGTCCCGCCGGTCTGGGGCGTCTGCGCGGTTCTCTTCCTGCTCGCTGCACTGCTCGGCTCGCTCGCCATCGGCCCCGTGACGATCGGCCCGGGGCCGATCGCCGAGTCGGCGCTCTCCAAGCTGCCCCTGCTCCACATCCATTCGCCGCTCAGCCGGGTGGAGGACGCGATCGTCTGGCAGCTGCGGGCGCCACGGGTCGTGCTTGCGGCAATGGTCGGCGGGATGCTTGCGACCGCGGGCTCCGCCTACCAGGGCGTGTTCCGGAACCCGCTCGCAGACCCGTACCTTCTTGGCGTCGCGGCGGGGGCCGGGCTGGGCGCGACGGTGGCGATCGCCTACGGTGCGGGCGGCGGGGAGCTCCTGCCGCTTGCGGCGTTTGCCGGCGCGATTGCGGGGGTGGCAGGGGCCTACGTGCTCGGCCGCGCCGTCGGAGGAACCTCCGGCACTGGCGCCCTCATCCTGGCGGGCGTCACGGTTGCCGCGTTCATGACGGCGGTCCAGACCTTCGTCCAGCAGCAGCACTCCCAGACACTGCAGAGCGTGTATTCCTGGCTCCTCGGTGGATTCGACGGCGCGACCTGGAGCGATGTCGTACTCATCACCCCGTATGTGGCGATCAGCGCGCTCGTCCTCGTGCTGCACCGTCGCGTGCTCGACGTGCTCAGCCTCGGTGACGACGAGGCGGCGAGCCTCGGACTCGACGTCCGCCGGGTCCGGCTGGTGATCGTCGTCGCGGCCACCGCCGGCACTGCGGCGGCCGTCGCGGTGAGCGGGCTGATCGGGTTTGTCGGCATCATCGTCCCGCACACGGTCCGGCTTCTCGTCTCGACGAGCTACCGTGCTGTCGTACCGCTCTCGCTCGCCGTCGGCGCGGGGTTCCTCGTGCTCGCCGACGTGGTCGCGCGGACGGTCATGTCGCCCGCGGAGCTTCCGATCGGTGTCGTGACAGCGTTCTTCGGTGCGCCCTTTTTCGCCGTCGTGCTGCGCGGCTCGCGGAGGGTCGGGTCATGAGCAGCGGGTCATGAGCAGCGTCCTGGAGGCCCGCAACCTGAGCGTCAGCTTCGGGCGCGCCGAGGTCGTGTCCGGACTCTCCCTCACAATTCGACGGGGCGAGTGGGTTGCGCTGATCGGTCCCAACGGCGCCGGGAAGACGACGACGCTACGCGCCCTTGCGGGCCTCGTTGCATTCACCGGAATTGTGCTCCTCGAGGGGCGAGCCGTTGCGAGGACGAGCCGACGTGAGATCGCGCGTCAGATCGCCGTCGTGCCTCAACACCCCCAGACGCCTTCCGAGCTCACCGTCGCGGAGTACGTGCTGCTCGGACGGACACCCCACATCGGCTACTTCGGAAACGAGACGCACGACGATCGGCGCGCGGCGGAGCGTGCGATCGAGCGGCTCGCGCTGCGGACCTTCTCCGAACGACCGCTCGGTTCGCTCAGCGGAGGCGAGCTCCAGCGCGCGGTGCTCGCGCGGGCACTCGCTCAAGAGGCGCGTATCCTCCTGCTCGACGAGCCGACGCGCGCGCTCGATCTCGGTCGGCAGCAGGAGGCGCTTGAGCTCGTCGACGCGCTGCGCCACGACGACGAGCTCACGGTCGTCTCGGCGATGCACGATCTCAGTCTCGCAGGCCAGTATGCCGACCGTTTGCTCCTGCTCGACCACGGGCGCGTTGTCGTCGAAGGAAGCGCTGGTGAGGTTCTCTCGGAGGCGACGATCAGTGCCTTCTACGGGGCTGCCGTCCGCATCATCCACGACGAGAGCGGCGTCTTCGTGCTGCCCCAGCGCGCGGGACCGCGCTGAGCGCGCAGACTGTCCGTCGGCCGCCCGGGCTGTTCGGCGGCGGATCGGAGACCACCGCCGAGCCGCATCGCGCGGAGCCGGATATGGGCGGGCCTTCTGAAGCGGAGTAGGCCGGTGCCGGCCCGGCCTGCGGCGAGCGCTCGAGCGCACCCGGGACGAGCCGAGAGTTCGCCGCCGCCTTCCCGGGAGGCGTCGGGCGATGCTCTGCGACTCGAACTGCTGCATGCTCGGCGCTCTCATCGCATCGACATTCAGCGTTCGCACGAGGCGCTCGCCCGGGCCAGCGACGCTTTCGCACGTTGCGGGAAGGCTCGGCGCTCCTGCTAGCGTGACTGCGAGAGGGCGGTTCGGCATGGTCGTTGACTCACTCGCGGGTCGTTACGAGCTCGAGGAGCTGATCGGCTCGGGTGGGATGGCGGCCGTGTATCGCGGCTTCGACCGACGACTCGAGCGGCGGGTTGCCGTCAAGATCCTCCACGAGTCGTTCACGGCCGACTCCGAGATCGTGGAGCGCTTTCGGCGGGAGGCACGGTCCGTCGCCAAGCTCAACCATCCCAATCTCGTTTCGGTCATCGATCGTGGGGTGGTCGACGGGCGCCAGTACATCGTCCTCGAGTACGTCGAGGGCGAGAGCCTCAAAGCGCTCCTGAAGCGCGGGCCGCGCCTCACCGTGCGCCGCTCACTCGAGCTCGTGATCGAGGTCGGGCGTGGGCTCGCTTTCGCCCACAGCAAGGGCGTCGTTCACCGTGACGTCAAGCCCGACAACGTGCTCGTGGGCAAGGCCGGGGCGAAGCTGACCGACTTCGGGGTCGCCTACTCGGCCGGTCTCGCCGAGCTCACGCTGACCGGGACCGTGCTCGGGACGAGCTACTACGTCGCACCCGAGCAGGCCAACGGGCGTCAGGCCGACGCGCGCAGCGACGTGTACTCCCTCGGGGTCGTGCTCTTCGAGCTCCTGACAGGGGATGTTCCTTTCCACGGCGGGAGCTTCGTCGAGGTTGCGCTGCAGCATCTGGCGACGCCGGCGCCCTCGCTGCGTCACCGCTGCCCCGCTGCCTCCCCGCGCCTCGCCGCGGCCGTCGAGCGCTCACTCGAGAAGGATCCCGCGCGCCGTTTCCCATCGATGGATGCCTTCGTCGTCGAGCTCGTCGCCTGCCTGGACGAAGAAGAGGGCGATGCAGAAACGCTGCTCGTCCCGGCTGGTGCGAGCCGAGACCCACCTGCGGCGGCGGCCTCAGGCCGAACGCGGCGGCGGGGGCTCGTGTTGCTCCTCGCTGGCCTCGGCGCGCTCGCAGCACTCGGCGTCGGAGTCTTCGCCTTGAGGGGCGCCGCTCCCGGCAGCCCGGTTGCGACGCCCCGCGCGACCGGCGCGGGGGCTGAGGCGGTCCGACTCGTCGCTGTCGGCGCCTACGATCCGCAGGGCGACGGTCACGAAAATAACGCACTTCTTCCCCGTGCGACCGACGGGAACGCGGACAGCTACTGGGCGACCGAGCAGTACGCGACCGAGCATTTCGGCGATCTGAAGAGCGGCGTCGGGATCGTGGTCGCCGCGGCACGACCGGTCAAGCTCAGCCTTCTCAGGGTTGTAAGCGATACGCCGGGATATCAGGCGGTGATCGAGGCGGGGTCGAGCGCGACCGGTCCCTTCCAGCGCGTCTCCGCCCCGATGACGGCCGCCGCCACGACGACGTTCTCGCTCCGCGTCCCAACCGCCGAGCGCTATTACCTGATCTGGATCACCGAGCTCGCGCCCAGCACAGCGCCCGAGTACCAGGCGCACATCAACGAGGTCACGGCGGGCTCAGGCTGAACCAACCTGCGGCCGGTCTCAAGCGAACGTTCTGGTCAGGGAGGCTGGGCGCGCGACCGGCGCGAGCCCTCGTCAGCGGCTCTTCGCTGTTGCGCTCGAGGCCGATCGGGGCGAGCCTCGCCCGGACCACGTGCCGGGGGCACCCGAAGCCGTCTGCGGCTGCGGCGAGCGCGCGCAGCGTGCCCTTACAGCCCGACCGGACCTGTTGACTCGCGGCTCGCGAGTTCGCCGGCAGCAGTTTCATCGTCCCGCGCCGGGAAGGGCTCCGCCCGTCAAGCCCGAACGGATGCGCCACCGGCTCGTGATCGCGGGGAGGAGGGCCGGGCCCGGGAAGGAAGGGAGCGTGAGTCGAGTGCGTATGAGCGAGCGAGGAGGCGAAGCGGCGCCGGCATGCCATCGCCGGGCTGCAACAACGCTGAGCTCCGCAGTTTGGTCTACCCTTTCTGGGTGGCTGTGATCGGCCGGCGACACATGCCGATCGGGTCGATCGGCGCGACCTGGCTGTTCGCTGCGACCCGGCCAGTCGGCGACCCGTTGTGCTCCCGTGATGGCTAGCGAGCCCCCGGAGGAGAACCCGTGGCTGATCGACTTCTTCGAGGAGGGGGAGACGCACGAAAACGTCCCCCGCGACGACGCGAGCGGGTCGGCCGCGGGGAGCGACACCCCGGACACGCGAGCGACCCGGGGACCGTCGGCCGAGGGTCGGAGACGCGCCGCCTGGCTCGCGCTGCTTGTGGGCGCAATCCTTGCGGTCGCCGTCGTGATCATCGTCGTCGTGGGCAGCGGAAGTGAGGCCGGTGCCGACACCGAATACCTGGCCAAGGTCGCACTCCCGGCGCAGGATTCCCAGAGTGTCGGCGTAGCGCTCAGCGCGCTTCTGAGCGCGGCGCCGGCGTCGGTCGGCGGCCTCGAGTCGAGCCTCAACGCGCTCCTCTCGCGCCAGCAGCGGGATCTCAGCGAAACTGCGGCCATCTCGCCGCCGCCCCGACTCCGCACAGAGCAGCAGCAGGCGGTGTCGGCGATGCAGTTCCGTGTCGGGGGGCTCTCGGGACTTCTGAGCGGCGTCCGCGAGGCCGTCGCGCATCCGACTGAGGCCGACTGGGCCGCTGAACTCTCGCTTCAAGCAGACGGGCTGATCGCGAGCGACGTGATCTGGAGCGACTTCTTTGTGGCGCCGACTTCGGCCCAGGTCGTCAGCGACGGAACCGCGGGCGCGACCGTGCCCTCCTCAACGTTTGTCGCGAACGCCGACCTCACCGCGCCCGGGGCTATGTTGACCGTTCTCCAGCACGCGGAAGGCCATCCCTCCGCGCCGGCGACGACGCCCTCGAGCAGCGTGCTCCAGCTCGGCGATCACTCCCCGGCGGTCAGGTTGTGGCAGGTGGATCTGAACAAGTGGATCGCGCACCAGTCTGGACTCACCAAACTCACGTTGACGGGGACATTCGACCAGCCGACGCAGGCCGCCACGGAGGCGCTCCAGACCGCGGCTCATATCACCGTCGACGGCATCGCAGGTCCCGTCACTCAGGCCGCGCTTGCGACCGCGCTCGCGCAGGCCTGAACGCTCGAACTCGCAAATTCCCCTGGGCGCGCCCGCCGACCCTGCGCCCCCCACGCACACGTGATCGTCTCTTCGCCCGCCGGACCTCTCGCTGTGCGAGCGTCCCTCTCGTCGGTGACGTCTGGCCGCTCGACGGCCGCAGACCGGGTCAGGCTCGCCCGAGGACGACGCAGCCGTTGTGCCCCCCGAGGCCCATCGCGTTCGAGACTGCGACCTCGACTCTCGTCTCACGGGCCAGGTTCGGGACGTAGTCGAGGTCGCAGTCGGGATCGGGATCGCGGTAGTTGATCGTCGGGGGCAGCACACCGTCGCGGAGGGCGAGGATGGAGAGGATCGCCTCGATCGCGCCCGCGGCCCCGAAGGTGTGGCCCATCATCGACTTCGTCGATGAGACCGCGAGCCGGTAGGCGTGCTCACCGAAGACGCTCTTGATCGCACGCGTCTCGGCGATGTCGCCGAGCGGGGTCGAGGTGCCGTGCGCGTTGATGTATCCGACCTGCTCCGGCTCGACGCCCGCGCGTTTGAGCGCGGTGCGCATCATCGCGGCGACTCCCTCGGCCTCGGGCTCGGGCTGTGCGAGGTGGTGGGCGTCGTTGGAGCCGCCGTACCCGAGCACCTCCGCGTATATCTCGGCGCCGCGCGCCTGAGCACTGTCCCAGTCCTCGACGAGCACGGCTCCGGAGCCCTCGGCCATGACGAAGCCTGCACGGGTTGCGTCGAACGGGCGCGAGGCGTGCGGCGGATTCTCGTCCTCGGCCGCGAGCCCGTGCATCGCGGTGAAGCCGGCGAGGATCAGCGGGTCGATGCAGGCCTCGGTGCCGCCCGCGATGATCGCATCAGCCTCGCCCCGCTTGATCAGCTCGGCCGCCTCGCCAATCGTGTGAGACCCCGTGGCGCAGGCCGAGACGATCGCGTAGTTGATGCCCTTGATGCCGAGCGAGATTGCAAGCTGGCCCGATGCGGTGTCAACGAGCATGTTGGGGAGGAAGTTAGGCGATACCCGGTCGGGGCCTCGCTCGCGAAGGACGGCTGCCTGCCGCACCACGGCGCTGATCCCCCCGACGGCAGACCCGAAGATGATGCCGACCCGCGTCGGATCGAATCCGTTGAGCCCCGAGTCGGCGAGCGCCTCGCGTGCGGCCGAGAGGGCGAAGAGCACGTTTCGCTCGAGCTTGCGCGCGTCCTTGGCGGAGGCCACCGACAAGGGGTCGAAATCCTTCACCTCCCCCGCGATGCGCACCGGAAGGTCCGTCGTGTCGAAGGCCCGGATCCAGTCGATCCCGCTCTGGCCGGCGAGTGCCGCCCTCCAGGTCGACGCCGCATCGAGCCCGAGGGGTGAGACGATCCCGATCCCGGTGACGGCGACGCGTGACATCCCGCACGCAGCTTAAGCTTTCACCGTGCCGCCGGCAGCGCTTCCCTTCCCTCCCATGGAGGCCGAGCTCGTCCGCGAGTTGCCGCTGGGGGAGGGTTGGCAGTACGAGCCCAAGTGGGACGGATTTCGCGGTCTACTCGAGAATCTCGATGGTGGGCTCGCCCTCTGGTCGCGAAACGGGCGTCCCCTCCTGCGGTACTTCCCCGAGCTCGCGGCGCTGGGCGAGCTCCTTCCGGCGTGCTCGGCGCTTGACGGAGAGGTTGTGATCGTCAGGAACGGGGCGCTTGACTTCGATGCGATGCAGATGCGTCTTCACCCGGCGGAGTCACGGATTCGGCGCCTTGCCGCCGAGACGCCCGCGCAGTACGTCGTCTTCGACCTGCTGGTATGGGATGGTGAGCCCGTGTGGCACAAACCGTTGCGCGAGCGTCGCGCGGCGCTCGAGCACCGCGGGCGGGGCTTCACACTCTCGCCGTGCACGGAGCTGCCCGACCGGGCGCGCGCCTGGCTCGACCGGTTCGAGTCCCTCGGCCTCGACGGGGTCGTCGCCAAGCGCCTCGACCTGGCCTACAAGCCCGGATCGCGGGAGGCCGTCGTCAAGATCAAGGAGCACCGCGCGGCCGACTGCGTCGTTGTGGGGGTGCGATGGAAGGGTGCGCGCGAGGAGATCGCGACCCTCCTGCTCGGGCTCTACCGCGAGGATGGCGGGCTCGACTACGTCGGCTCGTGTGCGGTCGCCGCGCGCTCGCGCGCGGATGTCGCCGCACGGGTCTTGCCCCTGATCGCCGACGCGCCGGAGCGGCGGTTCTCCGAGCCGAACCGCTGGGGGAGCGGCGAGCTTGAGGAGGCTGCGGTACGGCCCGAGCTCGTCGTCGAGGTTCGCTACGACAAGGTCCAGGGAGACCGCTTTCGTCACGGCACCAAGCTCCTGCGGTGGCGGCCCGACAAGGATCCGAGCGGGTGCACCTGGCGCGAACTCCGCCCGCCGAGAGACGCGGCCGCCGCGAGCGTCGAGTCTCTGCTCGGGCGCCCCTGAGCTCCTCGGCCTGTCTTTCCGCTCCCTGCCGTCCTCGCACGGATCAGCGGGACGGTGGTCGGCGCGTCTGGGGCTTGTCCGCCACGGTTCGAGACGCCGGGGCAGAGCTCTCGAGCTTCGGCGGCTCGAGCCCGAGCGAGGAGAATCGTGGCCTGAGCGAGACCGCCTGCCGCCACATGCCGAACATCGGGTCTCCCGCCTTGGCGAGGCGGTCGCGCATCGTTTGGAGCGTGAAGGCCGCGGGGTCGACGCACGCGACCTCGTCCCATTCGAGCGGGGCCGAGACCCGCGCGTCGGCGACGGGGCGCACCGAGTAGGCACACGCGATCGTCCGGTCGCGAGCGTTCTGGCCGAAGTCGACGAAGACGCCCTTGCGGTCGGCGACCCTCCAGGTCGTCGTGGCGACGCGTTGGTCGCCGATCCGCCGCTCTACCTCCTCGGCGAGCGCCTTCCCGAAGCGTCGAACCTCCGGGAACGGCAGATCGGGACGGATCGGTGCCAGGATGTGGAGTCCGGTTGCACCCGAGGTCTTCGGGAACGAGGCGAGCCCCAGCTCCGCCATCAGCTCACCGACGACGAGGGCGATCCTGCGCACGAGCGGCCACTGCCCGTCGGCGCTCGGGTCGAGGTCTATCAGGAGGTAGTCGGGCCGCTCGATCTCAGGAAGGCGGGAGTGCCAGGTATGGAGCTCTACGCAGCCGAGGTTCGCGACCCACGCGAGTGCCGCGCTGTTATCGACCACCGCGAAGACCGTTGAGTGGCCGCTCGGGAACGACACCGGCGCCTCCCCGACGAAGGGCGGGTGCGCCGCGGGGACGCGCTTCTGATGGAAGAAGTCGCCCTCGATGCCGTCGGGGTAGCGCTTCATGTGAAACGGACGATGTCGTATCTGAGCGATGACCTGAGGCGACAGGTCGAGGTAGTAGGCGACGAGATCGCCTTTGGTGAGGCCACTCGCAGGAAAGAAGATCTTGTCCGCGTTCGTGATGGGAACCTCGTAGCGTCCGACCCGCACGTTCCGAATCATGCCGTCCCTGAGAGACACATGGCTCGTTCACGGCCCAGGGCAGGGTCACGCTCCTCGCGCGCGACCTCGATGGCGACACTCCGCGGAGAGCCCAACTTCACTCGCCACAGGCTCGAATTGTGCGGCATCGCGAGACCTCAAGGCGTCGGCGCTGTACCCTTCACGCATGCTCGACCCGCTCTCTCAGCTCGACGTGACGATCGAGCCGCTCGATGACTACCTCGTCATTCAGCCTCTCGAGGAGTCGGAGACCGCCTCGGGGCTGATTGTCCCGGTCAACGAGGCGGCGCAGTGCGCCACCGGGATCGTTGCTGCGGTCGGTCCGGAGGTCAACGCCGTCGAGCCGGGCGACAAGGTGCTCTACCCGAGAGACGCCGGCTACGAGGTGAGGCTGGTTCGATCGAGTCATCGGGTGCGCGTACTCAAGCGGGAGGAGCTCGTCGCCCGCATCCACGACTGAGCGCGAACGGATAGCCTGCTGACGCCTCGGAGAGGTGTCCGAGCGGTCTAAGGAGCGCGACTGGAAATCGCGTATGTGCTGAAAGGTGCGTCGAGGGTTCAAATCCCTCCCTCTCCGCCAAATGTACGACGTTCGAACCCCGCGGTCGAAGGGCCGCGGGGGCTTTTTCTTGCCCCGGCTACGGCGGCGCCCCTGGGCGCCCGCGGGCGCTTGGGGACTTGGTTGGGCGGACCCCCGACTGGTGGCGTGGCCCGCCAAGAGTGTCGTTTGAACTCTCGGCGATGCCGTTCGCTAGAGCGGATGTAGAGGCGTTCGCGTTGCCGTTGCTGAGCCAGTACCTGGCGGACTGAGCTGCGCGCGCCTTCGTCGAACTCGACCGTTTTGGAGCGCCGGGATTCCGACCTCGGGCCTCGGTCGCGACGACGGCTCGGAGCAGCGATACAGTTGGCTTCCCGGGGGCGTCCAAGCCGTGGCCGCCGAGCGCGCGGTTGTTCGGCTCATCCGTGCTTGTGACCTCCGACGCAGAGAGAGCAGGGCTTCGCCACCGGCGCGGCTCCCTGGTTGGGGACCGTTAGAGCGTGTCCGGTCGCGGGATAGCCAGCAAACGTCAGCGGCACAGCCGTAAGCCATCCGTATTCGTTGATCCGACAGGGTTCAAAGGGACGGGTGTAGGCCACGCCGTAGTGCGTCCGCAGGACCTTCGCGTTCGGCGCGACTCCCAGTTGCAGCGATGCCGGAATCGCGCCTGACGAACCGATCGTAAGCGTGAGCCACGTGAATGCGTCACCGCTCCTTCGAATCGGCGTCCATGCAACCAGCACATCGAGGTTCTTGCCACCCGAGTTCGTGCCGACGAAATGGACTCTGCAGACCGCCGGAAGCCCGATCGTGGCAGTGAGCTGAACAATCGTGCTGGGGATACTCGTGGGTTTGAGAGTGTTGAGCGCTACCTGGGCAAGGGCGCGATCCTTGGTGGTGAACCCGCCCAGGTCGACCTTGGAGCTTCCGCTGCTTCCTCCGCAGCCCGCAAGGAGAAGAGCGACGGCGCAGGCCGCAGCTGCGGCTCTGATGTATGTCGTCATGATCTGCCCTTCGCAACCGTGCTAACCGACGCGCTCGAACCCGCGCGCAGGTCTGATGTCTGAGGTTTCCTCACGGGTTGCTGCGCAGGGCTCATCGGTCGCCTTTGCCCTGAGATTGTGTCGGAACCGTCACGGCCAGCGGTCATGTTGGCATCTCAAATGGAGTCTACTCGGGGGCGCCCGGCAGGTGGCGAGCGAACACACACGCAAGCTTCCGGTCTCCGATCGACGAGACCACTGGCCAACACACCAACGCGGCACCTGGCTTGTTTCGATGTCGCCGATCAACGTTCCTCGTCGGCTTCCCTGACGGAGCTTCGGTCGCGGCGACGACGCGACTCGCCTCGACGCTGCGGGTAGTAGCGCAAGGAGCCGCGTTGATGCAGGGTGCGTTGGCGCGAATTCCGTCTGTCGGTACGACGTGCGGAGACATCCTGGACGTCATTCGAAGCGATGGATACGCGATGATGGCGCGCGGGATTCCTGACGGTCAGGCACTCGACGCCAGGCCGGCCCAGGTTGCTCGTTCCCCGCTATCGCGTGCGCTCGAGCGGAGAGTCGAGCCCGATCACACGAGGCTGGAGCGACGAGAGAGACCTGACAGATTGCTTTGGAGTGGAAGGCGTGGCCTGCCTGGGTTCCTCGCCCGTCGCGCCCGACCGGTACGGCCGGTAAAGATTCCCGCGCGTTCGGGTGTCACTTCTACTGATGAGCTCCTCGCGAACCGAGATGCCTTCCATGCAAGCCCAAAACTCGGATTTCTGTGGGCCGATGGAGTTGAGGAGGAGTCGGATGATGGTGCACTGGGTTGAGCAGCGCGGACGTGCGCGTGGCATCCGAGGGAAGGTTTCGTGGTTTGGCTGGCGGCGACCGAGTTGAGAGATGCGCTTGATGGGCCTACGCGGTCGGAACGGGTGCGGTTCGGGGAGCGGCGCGCGGTTGGCCGAACGGCCACGCAACCGGTGCTTTTCGGGGTGTTGCGCGGTTTGCTGTCCCCTCCTCGACCGGTCTCGGCGCCCCGGCAACTGGCAAAGGCGAGCCGTCATGAGATCGTGGGTGAGGCCGGGTTGGAGGCCGGTCGGCCGCATGGAGGCGAGCGCCGCCGTGTGTCGCTTGAAGGTTAGGCTCGTATTCCTCGCTGATGCAACGAGATGTGTGTCCTATACGCCCGAAGGAGCCCTGATGATGCGTAGCGGCTGTGGTTCAAACAAGGCGGCCTCCGTCGTGCTGGGGCTGGCACTGACGACCTGCTTGCTCGGCGCCGTGTCGTTTGCGTGCGGTGTTTCATCGGGTTCAGCGGCAGTCGCCGCACGCCCGCAGAGGCTCACCCTCTACTCGGCAGCGACCGCAGAGCAATTCGTGAACAACGAAGACGACCGAGCACGCGGCGCTGGTAACAACCCGTTCGGCGCGTACAGTGACTTTACGAGTTCGACCGAGGAGAAGGGAGGTGGTCCTTTTCCTGGGGATCAATCTGTGTTCACATTCGACCTCTACACTGGACCAACGCTGAAGACAAAGGCAGGGTCGGCAGTATTTACCTGCCAATACGGATTTGATAAAAATGCCTTTTGTGATGCGTCATACCGATTGACCGGTGGCACGTTGTTCGGAGCAGGAGCGTTCAACTTCACTACCACGATGTTCACACTCGCTATTACGGGAGGATACGGCAACTACATCGGAATGACAGGCGACGTAGAGACGACGCCCAGTATAAACAATGCGCAGCGCTTGAGGTTTGTAATCCAACGTGCGGGCTGAGGGACTGTTCGGCGATTCATGTTTATAAATGGGCCATGTAGAAGACCCAAGGGGGCAGGTTGTGGCACGCACCACGCACAGCTCAATTAGAGCGCGCGCCGCGGCGGTGCTCGTGCTTCCAACGCTGCTCATCTGCGCATCAACTTGTGTCTCTCTTTTAAGACCAAGTAGCGTTGCCGCGGCGACATCGCATGCGCTGACTTTATATTCGGTTGCCACGGGCGCGCAATACATCAACAACAACGATGACGAAGCGCGGGGCGATGTGAACAACCCGTACGGAACTCAAGCGCTGCACGGTGCAGCCTTGGCACACGTCGAGAACGGAAATGGCCCGTTTGCCGGCGATCAGGCTATTTTCACTTTCAAGCTCTACGGGGGCTCGAACCTCAAGGCGTCGGCCGGTTCTGCCATGCTTATCTGTCAATACAACTTCAACAAGAATGCGTTTTGTGACGCATCGTATTACCTAAGAGGTGGCGCGTTGATCGGTGGTGGTCCGTTGAACTTCAACGCAAAGAGGTTCGCACTTGCGATTACGGGCGGCACCAAGACGTACAGTCGAGCTGCGGGCGAAGTCGACGTATCCCCGAGCGCGAATCACGCGCAGCGGCTTTCCTTCATCATGTCGAGCTCGGCGGATCAGAGCGGAGACCAGGCGATGACTCTCTATTCCGCCGCTACCGCGGAGCAATTTGTGAACAACGAGGATGACCGAGCCCGTGGCAAAGGCAACAACCCGTTCGGCAACTACTTCAATTCGACCCCACAGCCGACGCAGGAGAGCGTCTACGGCCCGTTTCCGGGAGATCAGGGGCTTTTTGGCTCGGTTCTCTACGGGGGTAAGGATGCCAACAAGAGCAGTGGCTCGGCGGTCTTCACATGCCAGTACGGCTTCGGGAGGAACGGCTCCTGTGACGCGTCCTTCCAGCTGAACGGGGGCACGTTGATCGGCATCGGAGCATTCAACTTCAGCGCCCAGAACTACGTGATTGCCGTCACCGGCGGTACCGGCAAGTATCGGGGCGCGCACGGGACCGTTCATGTGTCTCCGAGCACGCGTGAGACGCCCGTCGGCGAGTTGGAGAACCGCCTCGTCTTCGTCTTCGACTGAAGGACGCTCGTCCCCGTCGTTCGCCGACGGTAGCGGACGCGAGCGCCATCAACTGGCCGCCGCCTTCTCGGGCCAAGAGCCTGCGACCGCCGGGCTTGCGAGGGCTCTTGACCTTGACCTCCAGCGTCGGACACGAAGCCGGTTCGCGCCCGATTACGCTTCGGTGTTCCCCGACGTGGACGCAGGCTGTATCAGGCGCCAATTTATATCATGAGAGGCGATGGTCTCTCGCGGATGGACCGGCTCTGTCGCCGCGCTTACCCGTGTCACGGCCCTGAGGGTGTACAGCCGAGGATGAAACTGCGCGCCTCCCTGGGTGCGGTCGACGCCCTGCTCGTCGCCGGACGCGCGCGGCCGGGCCGGCTCGCCGGCTTCCTGCGCTCGGCCAGTCATGGGGCAGCGCGTTGAGCTTCGGCTCGCCGTACCTCCTCCTCAGCCTCATCGCTGTACCGGCCATGGCCGTGGCGTACGGACTGCTTGACGACCGGCGTGCGAGGCGATCCGCGGCTTGGGCAAACCCGGCGATGCTGCCGAACATCCTGCGGGGGCGTCCGGGCAGAATGCGTCGCATTCCTGCCGCGCTCCTGCTTGTCGGCCTGACCTTTCTGCTTGTCGGCTTTGCGCGACCAAAGCGCCTCCTCGGTCGGGTCAGCGGAGGAGCGCCGACGATCGTACTGACGTTCGATGTCTCCAGCTCGATGTCCGTCGACGATGTACGGCCGACGCGTATCCGGGCCACCAAGTCGTTGGCGTTGCAATTCTTGCGCGAGCTGCCGTCGAGGTATCGGGTTGCCGTCGTGAGGTTCGCCGAGAAGCCAGACGTCGTTGTCGCTCCGACCTTCGACCGCGAGAGCGTGATCTCCGAGTTACCGTCCGCGGCTGCACCGCGCGAGGGGACGGCAATCGGCGATGCGATCAGCGAGTCGGTCGCTGTGGTGGTCGGTGCCGTTGGCGAGACGTACCCTGGCGACCCTCACCCGTCAGGCGCGGTTCTGCTCTTCTCGGATGGTGGTCAGAACGCCGGAGGCACGACACTCGACGCAGCGGCCGATACGGCGTACTCTGCCGGCGTCCCGGTCGACACCGTGGCCGTCGGGACACCAAACGGGGTACTGACGCAGCCAGTCAAGGTCGATGGCATCGCGTTCACGAGCCAGAACCAGGTTCCGGTTGATCCGGCGATCCTCCGGCAAGTCTCGCGTCAAACGAGCGGCACGTTCTTCGACGCAGCGTCGCTTGCGAGATCGACCGCTCCGCTGACCGCGGTCTACAGGAACGTCGGGCCGCATGCCTCCCCGGGTCGCAGAACAGACGAGCTGACTGGAGCCGCCGCTGCTGTGGCGCTCGTCTTCATCCTCGGCGGTATCGCCGTCTCCCGTCTCTGGTTCGGGAGCGTGGCATGAAAGGCCGGCTCCGCAGGATTCTTGTAGCGCCGAGCGTTCTTGTCCTCGCGGCTGCGACTCTCGCCGCCAACGGACTGGCGTCGACGTCTGGCACCCCGTTTTATCTCATCCCCTCACCGACAAGAGAATGCAACAACGTTCCCGACTGCCTGGCCGTCACCGGCCCGTGGGTCGTCGTACCCGCGAACGGTGAAGCGACCTTTCTGCTTCAGTGTCCTTCGCCAAAGGGCTTTCTCGTCGGTGGCACTGACGCGCGGTCAAGCTCAAGCGCGGTTCGCGTGTGGTTCGATGGTCAACTCGGGTCGCCCATCAGCGCACCGTCGACTCAGAGCGGCACCGGCGCTGCACTTCTCTTTCACGCGGCCACAAACAATGACGAGCCGGGCTCATTCCAGCCCATTCTCGGGTGCATCTCGCTGAAGCAACTGACCCCACGCTCCCTTTTCGCGGCGCCGGGTGCAACACCGAGCGCGCCGCCCGAGCTGCGTTCGACCCATGTCGTGCTTGAGCCGGGGGTGGTATACGGACCACGGACGCGCGGGACGAGCGTACACTGCCTCGGCAAGCAGAAACCGGTCGGTAGCTGGACCGCGCTCGCATTCTTCCCTCCGGGCCCCCCAGACCTCTCACACATCAGTGGGGTCAGGATCAGAACGGTCGTCACCGGCAACACCGTGCGCGCGTTGATCAGCAGCCCTCTCTCGTTGTTCAACGGAGGCGCGTTCCCCGAGGTTCAGATCGGCGCGATTTGCGAGTCGTAGGCGAGTATTGACCCTCCATCACTTTAGTTTCAGCTCGCCGCATTACCTGATCGCACTTCTCATCATTCCTCTCCTGTTCGCGTTCATGGGGCTTCGCCGGAACCGCGCACGATACCCGGTCGAATTTACGAACCTGGATCTGCTCACAGACGTCCTCGCCGAAAGGGGAGTCCAGTGGCGTCGGCACCTGCCCCTGATGCTTCTCACCCTCGCGCTCGCGGCATCGGTGGCGGCCCTCGCGAAGCCCGGCGTGCAGCTGATCTCGTCGTACCGCGGGAGCACGATCATCCTGCTTCTCGACGTCTCCGGATCGATGGAGGCGACAGACGTCTACCCCACACGGCTTCGTGCCGCCGCCGACCTGATGCAGGACCTCGTCAATGAGCTGCCGAAGAACGACCAGGTCGGTCTCCTCACGGTCAGTGACAAGATCGATGTCCTCAACGCGCCCACAACCGACCACGCAGCCGTCGTCGGCAATCTCGATCTCGTGAGACCGCAGGGAGGGACAGCTCTCGGGGACGGCGTCGAGACGGCGGTCAAGCTCGTCGTGTCGACTCTCGGCGCGGCCGGGGTGCATCCGACGGCGGGAAAATACCTGCCTGCCGCCATCGTGCTCGCCTCCGATGGCGGCCAGGATCGCGGCACGGTCAGTCCGAATACCGCTGCGCAACTCGCAAAGACGACCGGAGTCCGCATCTACGGTGTCGTCTTCGGGACACGTCGCGGATACGTCGTCGAAGCGCGCCATGACCTCTTGAGCATCAAGATCGCAGTCCCGCCCGATTACGGATCGATCGCGCTGTTTGCCCGCACGAGCGGCGGCCAGGCCTTCCACGTGAGCACCGCCAACCAACTCACCACGATCTACCGCCATCTGGGCTCAAGCATCGGACGGCACTACCAGCTCACGGAGATCGCGTCTTGGTTCGAGATCGCCGCGGCCATATTCTTGATCGCCGCCCTCGGGGTGGCGCGTACCAGGGCGGCCGCGCTCCCCTGAGCAGAACCTCCATCGAACCCCAGCGAGCGGGAGGCGCTTCCCGAACACAGGCGAGCTGACCGCAGCGCGGGGTACCTGGAATGCCTGCACGGGCACGAGAGACTTGGCCGCCGCCCCTCGCTCATCGCCGTAGCCAGCGGCCAGGGTGAGACGCGGAGGTGGCCGAGTCGCTCTGATCCGACGGGATGAACGGCTTCGTCGGGCCTCGGGTGCCAGGTGGGAAGCACGCGAGTTCGGTTTCGCGCGCCCTCTCGAGGCCGCGAGCGACCTCAACAAGGCTCTCGCGAATCGCGCTACGGGAATGTGGAGACGAATGCTGTCGGACACTGCAGTCGTCCAGGACGCTCGACGACGGCAGACACAGCGATATTCTGCTCGGGCCCTGCTGCAGTTGGGAGTATCGCGCTGCCCGTAGTCTGGAAGCGCCCTACGAGGTTCCCCTGGCGGCGGCTCGAAAGGCCGCACGAAGGGTGCGCTCTGACGCTACTCAGACACCCTTTGATCCGGGCGAGACGGCCGACGGGATGTTGTTGAGCACCGGAGTCATCGCCACAATCTCGAGTCCGCTGTTCTCGAGTCCTATTCGTGGGTCCGGCTCGTGCATCTTGAAGGTCACGGTGGCGGATCCTCCGGGTCGGCATATGCATGTCGGAGGCTTGAGATGGAGCCCGCTGCACTCAACGACGCCACTCGTGGTTGAGCAGCTGCCGACGCTGCTGCCTTCGACGGCCTCAATGGTATCGCCCGCCGGGGCTCTCCAGTCGATCGTGTCGACGTAGCCAACCCGACTTGTGTTCGTGATGTTGAGCTCGTAGCGGCTACCCCCAAGGGACGTGACCGCCCAAGTGACGTCGGAGGCACCCATGTTCTCCGAGTCTGGATCCGGGGTTGCGTCCGAGTCCGAAGGCCCCGGCGGAGTGACGTTACCCACCGGCGCGGACGAGGTCGAAGCGGACGGGGTCGAAACCGACGCATCACTGGCGACCCCATGCTTAGCGCTCCCGCCGCATCCGGACAACAACAGTGCTGCGGCGCCAGTCAGACCAAGAAACGCAAGGCAACCGCGACTCATCAAACAAGAGTACCCGAAGAAGGCGTGGATGGAACGCGTCCATGCGTATACCGATCACGGTCGGATTACCGGCGCAGCTTCGGGACGGTACCTTTACGCCTGTGCTAAGACGGTCATCGTTGGATTCCACTGGCCGGCGATTGCACTCGACCCGCGATTCCTGTTAGACCGCGTTCTCGGAGTCGCTCCGGACTGGAGTCGGATCGGCCACAAGCTGGATGCATTGGACCGTTAGATCGAGATGCGGGCGGTCTGAATTCGGTCGCTCAACGCGACCGGAATATCGCGGTCACGACGTCCCCGCCACGAGCGCCGCGGACCAGCGCCTGCTAAGGTGGAGTCATCGTCTGTGGCACAATGATCGGGGGCGATCGAGGAGTCTTTGCCGCGAGAAGGCGCTCCCTCTATTTGGGCGTCGTTCTTGTGCTCATGAGCCTCGGATTCCTGACGCAAGGCGCGGGCGCCGTGTCGTCGGCTGGCCGAAGCGGTTCTATCAGCTGTCCGGCGGCACCCTCCGGCTGGACCGTCGCCCCTGCTAACCCGACGGTGTACGGTCCAAGTCAGAACCCAGGGCAGACTCAGGAGGACGTGACATGTGAGTACATCCAGGGATCGAAGGTCGTGTCGGTCACCGCTGACTTCGCTCTTCCGACCGATCAAAATCCGTACGAGGACTTCGACTACGGGTGCGGCCACGGCAGCGACCAAGCGTGGAGCGCCGCGCAGCGCATCTATTTCGTTCTCAGTACGACTCAGTGGGGTTACGCGGAGCTGATCGACACGAGTCGGGAGATCGCAGACGCGAGCGTGCCTGCGTTCGAGGCCGTCACTCGGGCTCTTCTTAAGAGCTCGGAGGGGTTCGGTCACAACTGTTCGCTCAACACGACCTCACCCGAGGAGGCACAGGAAGTGTTCTTCTTTTCGTTCGAGTGGTCTCTGCTTGCAAAGAACTTCACCGCGTTCGGGGGTGTTTCGTCTTCGGTCAAGGGCAACGCGCTGGCGCCTGCTGGTTCGTTCACGGCAGTTTCGCCCGCCGACGGATCGTCACTCCTCGAAGATGTTGCCAGCGTTCACGCGCCGCCGATCGCGTTGACCGTCGTCGAGGGCACGAAAGAGCATACGGTGACAGTTCGGATCACTCACGGGATTGACTTCCTCATGAAGTCGTTTCTTCAGCGACTCCGAGTTCGAATCCGGGTTGTGAGCTCAAATGACAGTGCCTGCCATAAGGGAGCGCAAGGAACGATCACAATATCGACGACCCAGTTCCTCGCCTCTCCGACAGCTCCTGCCTCGGTACAGATTCACCTTTGCGGCTCGCTCTTTAGTCGCGGTCGCGAGAAGGCCATCGCACAGATCTTCAGCGGATAGCGCGATTCCCGTCGACGAATTGAGAGCCGTCCTCGAGCTCATCCGTGGTTCGGTCCAAATGTTGCCCGACCGGGTTGTGGCGGGCCGCCGCCGACAAGGGCCGTGTTGCTTTGGACGGACAGAAGGGGGCGGTCACGGGAGCTCGAGCCGGGCGTACACGCTTCGAGCGAAAGGGGCGGTCGGAGAGTAATGCGGAGTAAATGCGGTCTCGATCGCGTCGGATTCCCATCAGCCGGAGAAGCGCACCTCGCGACGGCCCGGCTCTTCCAAGCCCGACCGACCCTACCGACCACCACGCTCGCGTCGATCGTGATTCACGGCCCCGGGGCCCGAAGGCGGCGTACCGTTCTCCTACCGAAGAGCTGCGCCGACGGCGGAGCGTTCGTCTGCCGGACGTCGAGTGAATTCTTAGCGAGCAAGCACGTCACGCCAGCAACGGCTACTGGCGGCGACCAAACGACTGCGGGGCGAGGAGGCCGGACCCCTCGCGTCTTGGCCCTTACTCTGCCCCGAACCGCGAGCGCATCCGTTGCAACGCCTTGCTCAGCCGAGGGCCTACATACACGTCGAACGGCCGGTCAGGGGTCGTCCCGAATTGGCGACCCAAATCATTTGTGCGTCGAGGCGTAGACGTAGGCGGCGACATCGTCGATCTGCGTCTTGGTGAGGAGCCCGCCGAACGACGGCATGAACCCTCCACCCGAGATGACCTGGTTCTTGACCGTTGTCTGGGAGGGCATGAGCTCGTCGAGATTGGGGCCTATGGTTCCATGCGACCCAGCCGCCGCCAGCGTATGACAGGAGCCGCATTTCTCGGCGACAAACACAGTCTTGCCCGCGGTCGGATTACCAATGAGACCCCCAACCGCGGTCGTTGTTGTCGGTGCTGTCGTCGCCGGAGCCGGAGTGGGCTCCTCGCCGATTCCGATTCGCGCCGTCATGCCCGATTTGGCTGCGTTTGAAGGCACCGTGCAGAGGAGCTCGTAGGTTCCCTTCGCGGCAAGCTTGACAGTCAACATCGCTGATTGTCCAGGCCCAATCAGCTTCGTGGCGGTCCCGGTACAGGAGTCCACATTCGCGCCTTTCAAGATGCTCGTGCACACCTTGAAGACATATCCAACCGTGCCGCTGTTATGAACGGTCAAGTTTACCGTGCCAACCGGCACGTCTTTCTTGGAGATCTTGAGGATGTATTCGCTAGGAGCACCCAGGGTAACGGTCACTGCCACGGGGGTCACTTGTATCCGACCGACCAACGCGTTCGACGTGTGCCCAGCAGAAGCGAACTGCGTGACGACCAGTGCAGTCAGAGCGCCCGCCGCGAGACAGGCCACCAATCCCTTAGTCCACGCGTATCTCCTCAATAGCTTCAATGTCACGCCCTCCTCGGCAGCGATGATGAAAGTCCTTAGTCCCGCCAACGAACTATACCCCAAGCGAACACGCGCCTACTTTCGCGCGACACACGTTGGCACAGCGTATCAAGGAGGAGCACAGCCGCCTGTCGGCTTCCGTTTGGCGCATTGTCAACAACTCGAACTCGACTGTCGCCCACCCAGAGGGTTGCTTCTCGGGCGCAAGAAGATGCCTACGGCGCTTGATACGTGATCGACCTCGCGCAACCCGCTACGCACGCGGGGCAGGGCGGTCTGACAGGCTCGCGACCGTGCGCCGCGCACTGACGGGCCACCGGTCTTATGAGCGAACCATCGACGGAGGCTAGATTATGATGTACCCCTTTCGGGTAATCGCGGTCGTCGCAGTCTGCATCGCTAGGACACCCTTGAGATTCGCGATCGATTCCAGTGCATTGAAATTCCCGGTACGGACCAGGGCAATGACTCCGGTTAGCTCCGACGCGTACTCGAGGACGCCTCTTCGTAGTGCGCCGTGGGCGCTTCTCACATCGGCCGGCGGGTTGATGGCCGCGAGTTGAGCCGCGGCCCGGCGAAGGCGGCGCTGAAGCATGGTGAGCTCCTTGGTGATCAAGGTCGCGGTCGTCTGCTCACCGGACGCATTGTCGATGACCATCTGGTCATAGCTCCCTACATCACCCTGGACCGCCCCGAGTTGGTTGCCGAGTCTCTGCATCTTCCGCTCGTATGCGATCTTCCCCGCAGACGGCTCGCCGCTCGGAGCGTTCGCGGTCGTTGACGTACCCGGCGTCGTCGCGGCGATCGAGGTGGAGGCTTTGGAGCCGCTCCCACAGCCGGCCGTGAGGCATACGAGGGCAAGGCTCACGAGGGCGAACGCGAGCGGGGCTTTACTCATTCGCGAGCCGCGACAACGTGCGCCCATCCTATTGATATGTCGTCGATCGTCGACATCAGCACGCCGCAACGCTACACCCTGGGCGCAACCCGAGGTATACGATCTGCTGCCCCGCCAGCTTGATGGCGTTCAGAACTGCCCACCGCGGCCCAATGCAGTTCCGAGACGCAACTCGTCGCTTCGATCCGCAAAACGAGCTGCGTGGCGAGCCGATACGGCCCGCCACGCAGCTGGAGAGTGCTGGAAAAAGCGTCTCTACGTGGACAGCTTGAATACCGTGAGCTTGTCCTTCGTAGCGGTCGTCAACGCCCCGAAACCGGGGAGCTGGACGGTGCTCGTCCCTCCCGTCATAACGACGGCGACATATTGTGTTCCGTCGACCGAATAGGTGATCGCCGGCGCTTCGATGAGGCTCGAGTTCCGGTAGCTGAAAAGCTGCTTCCCCGTCTTCGCATCGTAGGCGTAGAAAGAGCCTCCGAACGGCTTCGGAACGCCGCTTGTCTGCCCACGACTCGATACGAAGGCGAGTCCTCCGGCAGTCGTCAACACACCACTGTAACAGGCCCCATTGTTTGATGCCTGGTATTTCTTCTGCCAGCTCATCGTGTTATTGCTGACATTGATCGCAGATACGGTGCCGCTCTCACCCGAGGTCGTCCAACCGCCTCCGGTCAGATAGGTCGTCGTGCTGCTCGTCGGCGACGTATTTTCCATGCTCTGGAACGTCACGTTCGCGCACACGTAGAGATCATTCGTCTGCGGGTCGTAGCTCATCGGCGGGTAGTCCGTCCCCCCGAAGGCGAAGTAGGGACCCCACGCGGTGTAGTGATTCGCGTCGGTCGGCGCATACGGACACGTCAACAGGTACGGGGTGCCGTTCGGAGCCTTGGGGAAGCCGGGCAACACGTTCTTGACCTCTGCCGCTGTCGGACAATGCGGAACAACGTCGGCCTCGGCGCCGGTGGGCTCCGGCTGGGTCGGCCAGGTGTTGTTCAATGCGGCGCCGACTCCTCCGTCCGGATCCGGAACCGGAACCTCGGGAATCGGGAAGATCGGCTTTCCGTTGTTGCGGTTCAGGATGTAGACGTAGCCGCTCTTGCACGCGTACGCGATTGCGGGGACGGCGGCGCCGTTCACGGTCGTGTTGTAGAGCACTGGCGGAGTCGGACAGTCGTAGTCCCACTCATCGTGGTGGACAGACTGGAAATACCACTTGAGCGCACCGGTCTTCAGGTTCAGAGCGAGCATGCTATTGGCGTAGAGATCCTGGCCAGGCGCACGCCCCGTGTACGGATAGGCGTTGCCTGTCCCGACATAAACCGTATTCCCTGCCACTGCCGGGATGGACCAGATGGATGCGCCGCCAGTGGCTGCCTGAGCCGGGTTCGACCATGTCTTTATGACCGGATTCGCGACGTCCGGCAGCGTGAAGAAGCGCCAGATCAGCTTCCCGGTCTTCGCGTTGTACGCGTCGATGTGCCCACGAAGCGGGCTGTCGCCGCCGTTGATGCCGGCCAGAACCACACCGTTGTAGTACACAGTGAACGGAATGGTGATCTCCTGACTCTTCTTGCCGTACGTGCCAACCGAGGTCACGTTCACGGTCCAGACCGGGTCGCCATTCGTCTCGTTCACGGCGGTGACCGAGCCATCGGCTTGGCCCGTGTAGACCATGCCACCACCGATTGAGAGCGTCCGCGCAGCAATGAGGTTGCCGACGAGGCCCTTCGTGTTTGCAACGCCCTTGTACTGCCAGATCATCGCCCCGGTCGTCGCATTGATCGCGTCCACACCAACGGTCGACTCATCGTAGAGAACCCCGTTCGCCTCGATCGGTGTCGACTCGACCCCGAGCGACGAGTAGTTGGCCGTCGGGTACACGGAATCAGTCCAGGCGACCTTGAGCTTGCTGACGTTCGAAGTATTGATCTGGTCGAGTGAGGAGTATCTCAGTCCCGACGACGAGCCTTCGGAGGCTGCCCAGTCAGCTCCGGGTGCTGGATCGATCTGCGCGAGCGCGGCTGTATGACGTCCGGCACGCGAACCCGATCCGGAGGCTGCCGATACGACCACGAACATCACCGCAGCAACGGCAGCGAACAGGGCCGCCC